>ERZ1027065.1083-NODE-1083-length-9747-cov-8.637639_pt1 | contig 9747 bp, 10 predicted proteins | sample MGYA00519421_ERZ1027065 | MGnify/ENA primary metagenome ERZ1027065 (study PRJEB26926, sample SAMN06164495) | human gut metagenome | biome: ENVO:00009003; feature: ENVO:2100002; material: ENVO:00002003 | host: Homo sapiens | place: USA | collected 2012 ... | reverse complement strand
GTCGTCGGCAGCGTCAGATGTGTATAAGAGACAGTAAAAAATAGTGATTAAGTGTAATATACAACCTTTACAAACATAAGTAAATGAGGTAAAGTTAATTTGTTGGCATTTTTTTTGGTGCATATTTTAAAGTGAATAAAAACGCTGATTTTATGTTTGATATCATGTTTTTTTGAGAAGAAAATTGAATGATCAGTAAATATGTATGGGTTGACATATAATTAAATTTGGAGGAAAAGAATGAGAGACTGGGAAAATAACATTCGAAGGGTTGTACCTTATACACCGGGAGAACAGCCAAAGAATACCTGTGTTATTAAGTTAAATACAAATGAGAATCCATATCCGCCAGCGCCGGGAGTGAAGGAGGTTTTAAGTAATTTCAATACAGATGATTTAAGACTGTATCCTGATCCAAGGGTTGATAAGCTGGTAAATGCAATTGCGGATTTCTATAAGATAGACAGCTCGAAGGTGTTTGTCGGAGTTGGCTCTGATGATGTACTTGCCATGATTTTTATGACATTTTTCAATTCGAAAAAGCCGATACTGTTTCCTGATATTACATATTCATTTTATGATGTGTGGGCAGATATGCTTCGAATCCCTTATGAGCAGCTTCCATTGTCTGATGATTTTTCAATAGTACCGTCAGATTACTATAAGGCAAACGGCGGAGTAGTATTTCCAAACCCTAATGCTCCGACAGGAAAGCTCATGCCTCTTGATGAGATAGAGGATATAATAGAGCACAATCAGGATGTAATTGTCGTAGTAGATGAGGCATATGTGGATTTTGGCGGGGAGAGTGCGCTGCCGCTCATTGACAAATATGATAATGTCATTGTGGTACAGACATTCTCGAAATCTCGCTCGCTGGCAGGCTCAAGAGTTGGTTTTGCAATGGCAAGTCCTGTGCTTATCAAGTATCTGAATGATGTGAAATATTCGTTCAATTCATATACCATGGACAGAATCACAATCGAAGCAGCTACAGCAGCGGTAAAAGACAGAGCATACTTTGAAGAGACCACAGCAAAGGTCATAAAGACACGTGAGTGGACAAAGACAGAGCTTAAGAGACTTGGCTTTACATTCTGTGACTCAAAGAGCAACTTTATATTTGCAAAGCCTGCAAATGTTTCTGCAACAAAGCTTTTTGAGGACCTTAAGGCAGACAATATATTTGTCAGACATTTCAGCTCACCTGAGCGAATCAACGACTATCTGCGAATATCCATAGGAACTGATGAGCAGATGCATACACTAATTAAATTTTTGGAGAATTATTCATGTTAAAAAAATATATTTACATCTTTTTAATTTCAATGGTACCACTTATTGAACTCAGAGGAGCAGTTCCGGTTTCACAGGTGATGGGGCTGCCGATAGTGCCATCATTTATCGTTTGTATCATTGCAAATATGCTTCCGGTACCAATTATTTATCTTTTTGCAAGAAAGGTTCTCATCTGGGGAGCAGACAAACCAATTATTGGAAGGTTCTTCAGCTTCTGCCTTGAAAAAGGAGAGAAGGGTGGCAAGAAGCTTCAGGCAAAGGCCGGAAGAGGTCTGTTTGTTGCACTTTTACTTTTCGTAGGTATCCCACTTCCGGGAACAGGTGCATGGACAGGAACACTTGCGGCAAGTATCCTTGATATGGATTTCAAGTCAACAGTTGCCGCTGTCATGCTTGGAGTACTGCTTGCCGGCATGATTATGATGATAGTAAGTCTGGCGGGCGTGTCTATATTCCTGTAGAATTTATGGGGAGCTTTCTTCGTCCTTTGTTAAACAGTACAAATCCGGCCACCAGTGAAACAATTGTAACCACAATCACAACCACAAAGACCACTACACTATTACCGGGATCAGGGAAAAATCCTGAAAGTGTGCCCCAAAGGTTGAAAAGCAGATGAAGCCCCATAGAGTAGTAAATAGAGCCACCGCGTTCGCACACATATCCGAGCACTATGCCAAGTGCAAAGGCATATATGCCCTGAATCCAGTTGAGATGGAACAGTCCGAAAAGTGCAGCCTGCATCAGATTGGCAAGAGCAAATGGCAAAGCCTTTCTGGCACAGCGCATGGTTACACCGCGGAATATAAGCTCCTCACAGATTGGCGCCAGTATTACAGAATAAAGTACTGTCACAAAGGTGGTATCTGTGATGCCTGATGTCTCAAAAAGCTTATTGTACTGTTGCAGCCAGTCGGGACGGATGTAGCCGGTTAAGTTAGCGATGAAATTGGCAGCAAACTGTGTACCCGGCACGAGTATGACGATTGCCACAATCATCATGGGATTGAAGGTTTTCTTAGGGGATGGAAGAAAATTACCTTCGTATCTGGCATAGTACCACATGCCAAAAATCGCAATGGTAATGAGTGCATAGATGATCATAATCATCATGTTAAAATTTACAGAGGTAAATGTCTTTTCAAGGCGGTCCGATACGTTTGCAGACGGAAAAGCAAGTTTTCCGACAAAACCCTGTCCAAACATTCCCATGCCCATCATAAAGAATAAGGCGATAGTCTGAATTGCCTCAACTGCAAGCAGTGGGACAAATGTGTAAAAGAAATATCCTACTTTTTTCATTTTCAATTTACTCCATTCTGATTTATTAGGCGATAGTAACATTAGTATAACATATCATAATTTAATTGCAAGAAAGCTGTTTACTTTAAAACTTTAATATGTTAAAATTAAAAGTAAATAAATCGCATGAAAAAGGAGAACACGATGAGCAAGAATCTTAAAACAGAAGCAGTAGACCATTTGTTTGATGCTATTTTGTGTCTCAAGGATAGAGCAGAGTGTTATACATTTTTTGAGGATGTTTGTACTGTAAATGAGCTTTTTTCTCTATCACAGAGATTTGAAGTGGCAAAGATGCTTAGAGAGCAGAAGACATATCTTGATATAGCAGAAAAGACCGGGGCTTCCACAGCCACAATCAGCCGTGTGAACAGATCATTAAACTACGGCAACGATGGATATGATATGGTTTTTTCACGCATGGAGGATGGCTCTGACAAAGAGGATTAGTTTATCATAGGGGGAAAAAACAGGCTCATTAATTTGAGCCTGTTTTTTTACTTTCCTTTCCAGAATGTGTATTTTCATGGGAAGAAGCCTCTTTTTCTTCATTTAGATTGTCAATCATGCGCTCAATCAGCATTTTCTTGATGTAGACATCAAAGCTCAGCATGCAGATAAAGCTGAATGTGTGAAGAAATTTCTGATCCTCATCAGGAAAATTCTCAAATGTTTCACCGGCAATCTTGTATTTCTTGCCGAGATCCTTTAGGAGCTTTTGCGATTCCTCCGCCTCTAAGCTGAAAACCTCAGTATAGACATCCTGCATCGTAAATCCGTCATCATTGCCGAAATACTTCTCGGTAAGCGGATTAAGAATTGAGCGGATATCGTTGATGCTCAATATATTTTTGAAATAATATATAAAAAGCAGTGTGAGCACATGCTCCTTAGAATACTTTTTCTTGTCCGGAGAAGGGAGCAGATTGTTTTTGGCATAGTTGTTTATCATTGTCTTGGTAAGGATTTTGTCGCTTTCATAGCGCTTTGATGCAGCGAGCTGCTCGTCCATGAAGGTTGTGACCTGATCCATGTACAAATCAATATTTGGTATATCCTCCGGCTTTATGTAATCTATTGATTTAAGCTGCTTTAATAATTCTGATAAAAATTCTTTAACGTCATTCTCCATATCATCACCTCAGGCTTTTATTATATAGTATTGAAAACTATATGACAAGTTTTTTTTGAATTTTCTCATATTGGGTTGTACAAAACATATGTTTGTGGTATGCTGTAGTTAAATTATTTTTGTGTTTATGGTATGTGTGCCTGTAAAAGACTGGAGAATTGAGAGGAAAACAGATGAACTTAGATATGTTGAATGAACAGCAGAGAGAGGCCGTTTTGACCACAGAGGGACCGCTTCTTATTTTAGCGGGAGCAGGCAGTGGCAAGACCAGGGTTCTTACATACAGGACTGCCTACCTGATAGATGAGTGTGGTGTTAATCCTTACAATATCATGGCAATCACCTTCACCAACAAGGCTGCGGGAGAGATGCGAGAGCGAATTGATGATATGGTGGGCTATGGTTCGGAAAGCATATGGGTTTCTACATTCCATTCGACATGTGTGCGTATACTGCGCAGGTATATTGACAGGCTGGGATATGACACGAATTTTACCATATATGATGCTGACGACCAGAAGGCTCTGATGAAGGACATCTGCAAGCGTCTTGAGATAGATACCAAGATGTATAAGGAAAAGATGTTTTTAAATGTCATTTCATCTGCAAAGGATGAGATGATTGATCCGATAGAGTTTGAAAACCGCTTCACAGGTGACTTTGTGAAGCGTAAGCAGGCACTTGTATACAAGGAGTATCAGAATGCCCTAAAGCAGAATAACGCACTCGATTTTGATGATTTGCTTGTGAAGACAGTAGAGCTTTTTAAGCTGGATAAAGAGGTGCTGGATTACTATCAGGAGCGCTTCAGATATATCATGGTGGATGAGTATCAGGACACAAACACCGTGCAGTTTGAGCTTATCAGGCTTCTTGCCATGAAGTATAAGAATCTGTGTGTGGTTGGTGATGATGACCAGTCCATTTACAAGTTCAGAGGTGCCAATATCTACAATATCTTAAACTTTGAGAAGCATTTTGAAGATGCAAAGGTCATAAAGCTTGAGCAGAATTACAGGTCTACCCAGAATATCCTAGATGCCGCCAACAGCGTCATTTCCAACAATGTAGGCAGAAAGGACAAGCGTCTTTGGACCGACAACGGAGCCGGAGACAGGATTACCTTTGAGCAGCTTGAGAGCGGCTTTGAGGAAGCAGATTATGTGGCGCGCTCGATAGCAAGGCTCGTGAGAAAGGGTGAGGCGCGCTATAAGGACTGTGCTGTGCTTTACCGAACCAATGCGCAGTCGCGTCTTTTCGAGGAGAAATTTATTGCAGCCAACATCCCATACAAGATTGTCGGCGGCGTGAATTTCTATGCCAGAAAAGAAATAAAGGATATCCTTGCATATTTAAAGACTATTGACAATGGCCATGATGACCTTGCGGTAAAGCGAATAATAAATGTGCCAAAGCGCGGCATCGGAGCTACAAGCATCAATAAGGTGACAGACTATGCCCTTGAGAAGGGTATAGATTTCTATACGGCACTGCGCTACGTCGATGAGGTGCCGGGCATGGCGAGGTCAGCAGGCAAGATAAAGCCTTTTGTGATGTTTATACAGTCACTTCGTGCGAGAGCCGAGATGGATTCGGTTTCGCAGCTCATACAGGCAATAATCGATGAGACCGGCTATGTCGATGAGCTGAAGGCAGAGGGCACGGATGAAGCAGAGCAGCGTATTGAGAATATTGATGAGCTTATAAACAAGGCTGTTGATTACGAGCAGGGGGAGGAGAATCCTACTCTCAGTGGCTTTTTGGAGGAGGTAGCGCTTGTAGCCGATATAGACGGTCTTGACGAAAACAGCGACTATGTGGTTCTTATGACTCTGCACAGTGCTAAGGGACTTGAGTTTCCGAATGTGTATCTGGCGGGTATGGAGGATGGCCTTTTCCCAAGCTATATGTCAATCACGAGTGATGATGCGACAAGCGAGATAGAGGAGGAAAGGCGTCTTGCTTATGTTGGCATCACGAGAGCCAAGGAGCATCTGACCATCACATCTGCACGCATGCGTATGGTGCGTGGAGAGACACAGTTCAACAAGGTATCGCGATTTGTGAAGGAGATTCCGCGTGAGCTTATGTCAGGTGAGGTCTATGAGCCAAAGCGCCGTGATGATGACATTGAAAGAAATTCACAGAGCACCTACAGAAAGGCTAAGGAGGCCTTCAAAAAGACACCTACATACGGCACAGAGTATGCGACCACCTTTAATACACAGCGTACAAGGACACCTGTCTACACGCCTGTGAGCAATCAGAAGTCATTTGCCAGTGCCAATACCACCGGAGGCCTTTCATATAAGGTAGGAGACAGAGTATCGCACATCAAGTTTGGCGCGGGCGAGGTCATGGCAATCGTAGAAGGCGGCAGGGATTATGAGGTCACTGTGGACTTTGACAAGGCCGGTACCAAAAAGATGTTTGCTTCATTTGCCAAATTGAAAAAAATTGACTAAAATTATTGTAATTTTTATAGGAAAATTGGATATAATATGCTATAATGGATTTAACAAATAGCATTTGACAATTACTTTTGGAAAAGGAGCGGATTGAATTATGAGTAAAGTTGAAGAATTATTAAAGGACAACAAGCTTGCAGAGAAGCTCAGCATGGCAAAGCTTAATGACCTTCTCAAAAAAGAAGAGGAAGACAAGAAGCCTTCCAAGGCTGTTATCATATTTGCCATCATTGGTGTATTAGTTGCAGTTGCAGCAGCGGCATATGGTATCTACAGATTTTTCACACCGGATTATTTAGATGATTTCGATGATGAGTATGATGATGAATTCGATGATGATTTCTTCGAGGATGAAGACGATGATGATGCTGAAGAGGAAAAAGAGGCACCAAAGACTAAAGAAGAGAAATAATCGTTTTTAGATAATGGGGGCTACATATGTAGTCCTCATTTTTCTTTATGTGTGAAGCAAGGCATTTGCAGTCAGGCATACAAAGGAATAATAAAGTATAAAGAGAGATAAGAATTACATGAAAAAAGGATTTAGAGGAACAGGAACCGTAGAAAGAGTAGACTTCCCAAACAAGGGAATAGCCGTTACAGATGATGGCGACAGAGTAATTGTGAAAAATACAATTCCGGGACAGAAGGTGGAATTTGTTGTAAATAAAGTAAAGCATCAAAGGGCAGAGGGCAGACTGATGGAGGTACTGGAGAAATCGCCACTAGAGACAGAAGAGCCATGTCCTCACTTTGGAATGTGCGGGGGCTGTACATATCAGACAGTGCCTTACGAAAAGCAGCTTGATATGAAGCTTACCCAGGTGAAAAAGCTAATCTCTGATGCCATCGGCACTGAAAAAGAGGCAGGATACGAGTTTATAGGGATACATGGAAGTCCTAAAAAGAGTGAATACAGAAACAAGATGGAATTTTCCTTCGGTGATGAGTACAAGGATGGCCCTCTCGCACTTGGCATGCACAAAAGAGGAAGCTTTTATGACCTTGTGACAGTATCGGACTGTCAGATAGTGGATGAGGATTTCAGGACAATATTAAAGGCAACACTTGATTATTTTTCCAAAAACAATATTCCATATTTTCACAGAGCATCACACAAGGGCTATCTGCGTCACCTGCTTGTCAGAAAGGCAACAAAAACCGGTGAAATCATAGTCGACCTTGTCACCACCACACAGACAGAGGGCTTCAACGAGGAGGAACTGCTCGCAGGCTTTAGATATGCACTTTTGACCAGGCACTATGACGGCAGATTCAATGGCGTTTTACACACAAAAAATGACAGCGTGGCAGATGTGGTCAAAAACGAGGGCACAGAGGTGCTCTACGGAGATTCATATTTCTACGAGGAGCTCTTAGGTCTGAAATTCAAAATCACACCATTCTCATTTTTCCAGACCAACTCACTCGGAGCGGAGGTGCTCTATGAGACAGCGAGAGAGTTCATCCTGGGAGGTGACAGGGATTCGCTAAACGGTAAAACAGTCTACGACCTCTACAGCGGAACCGGCACCATCGCGCAGCTTATGGCATCGGTGTGTAAGGAAGTAGTAGGTGTCGAAATAGTTGAGGAGGCAGTTTGCGCAGCAAAGGAAAATGCAGCTCTTAATGGTCTTGATAACTGTAAATTTATCGCAGGTGATGTCCTCAAGGTGCTTGATGAGATAGAGGAAAAACCGGATTATATAATTCTTGATCCGCCACGAGACGGTATCCATCCGAAGGCTATTGGGAAAATCATAGAGTATGGTGTTGAGAATATGGTTTATATTTCATGTAAACCTACAAGCCTGGCAAGGGATTTGCAGATATTTATGGCCAGAGGGTATAGAGTGGAGAAGATATGCTGCGTGGATATGTTTCCGAATACTTATCATGTTGAGACGGTAGTACTGCTTTCCCACAAAAAGCCAGACGGACATATCAATGTAAAAGTTGAGTTTGGTGAGGGTGAGGGAAAAGTTCCGCTTGATAATATCGCTAAAAGAGCCGAAGAATACAAGCCCAAGGAACGAGTGACCTACAAAATGATAAAGGAGTACATAGAAGCTAAATACGGCTTCAAAGTACATACCGCATATATCGCAGAGGTAAAGAGAGATTTAGGCTTGCCAATGTATGATGCTCCTAATGCGGTAGAAGAATTGAAACAGCCGAGGAAGCATCCGACGGTGGAGAAAGTGGAAGCGATAAAGGATGCATTAAGATATTTTGAAATTATGGAGGAGATTTAATGAGTAGTTCTATATTTTTGAGTTATCCAAGACCATTTAAAAAAAGGCAAGAAGAATTTATTGAAAGAATAATTCATTATTTTGAAGAAAGAGAGTTACAACCAAGAACGTTAGGGGTGACAGATTATGATATGGATGCGCCATTAACAGCAATAAGAAGGTTGATGTTAGAATCAAATGGATTAGTAACAATAGCGTTTAGAAGAAGTTTAATTAAACAAGGAACAGGGAAACCGATTAGTGATATTGGCGAGGAGGAGTATGATTTATCCAATAAATGGTTAACTAGTCCATATTGTCAAATTGAACCGGCTATGGCTTTCCAATTGGGATTGCCTGTTTTAATACTGAGAGAGAAAGGGGTTATTGCAGAAGGAATATTAGAAAAGGGTGTTCTTGGGGTGTATATGCCAGAATTTGATTTGAATTGCAATTTAGATGATTATTTTAAATCTAAAGAATGGATACAAATAATTCAAAAGTGGGAAGGTTATGTCAGAAAAGTTGTGGATAACAAAGGGAAACCTCCTATGCTGTATTAAATGTTGTTTATGCAGTAGTCTATTACACAAACGGAATGGATGTTGTATTTTAAAATATCAGATAAATAGGACGGTTGTAGAGAAAAGTTGGTAAATAAAAAAACAAAGGAGAATATTTACATAGTAGAATGGATTATAAGTAATAAAGAATGGATATTTAGTGGCTTAGGTATAGCTATTATATCAGCTTTCTTTGCAATATTAAAAACAAAAACTCCTAAAGGTGGTGAGGGAAATCTTAATGTTAGTGGAGATAAAAATGTTATCGGGGATGGAAACATTCTTCAAATTACAAATCTTACAGAAGAAAAACAACAATCAAATATAAAAATAGTAGATATCTCTTTAAATGAAGATAAATAATTTATTGTTGATATAAAATTGAGAAACATTGGAGACCAAGTAGCCAATATAAAAGAGATATCATTCGATATATTAGATTACTATAATATGATCAATCCGCAAATGACCCATTATCAATTGGTAGAATCCTCTCATACTTATGATGTGGTTTTAGGGAAAGAGAAACAACAAGTATTTAATGTTTCACAAAGTATAGGTGCAAATGAAGTCGATAGATTTCAGGTGAAGCTTGCAAGTTCTATAGCAGAAACGCGTATGGTTACGATTTATTACTTAACATTATCGATTATATATGATGAAGATAACAAAGTAGTAAAATCAGAGAAATATCTTTGGGCTGTTCCATCTATTAGTGAATCTGTCTCTTATACACATCTCCGAGCCCA
>ERZ1027065.1066-NODE-1066-length-9875-cov-5.656110_pt1 | contig 9875 bp, 6 predicted proteins | sample MGYA00519421_ERZ1027065 | MGnify/ENA primary metagenome ERZ1027065 (study PRJEB26926, sample SAMN06164495) | human gut metagenome | biome: ENVO:00009003; feature: ENVO:2100002; material: ENVO:00002003 | host: Homo sapiens | place: USA | collected 2012 ... | reverse complement strand
TTTTGTTGCAATAAAAGAAAAAATTTAAAAAAATTAAAAATTACCATTGACATATGAGGGAGAGTTTGCTATTATAAACGAGTCGCTAAGACATGCGGAAGTGTCGGAACTGGCAGACGAGCAAGACTAAGGATCTTGTGATCATTGCGATCGTGTGGGTTCAAGTCCCATCTTCCGCACTAAGATGTGAGAAAGCCTTGAGAGATCAAGGCTTTTTTGTTATATAAAATATGGTATAATGAAGCATGCTGATGCATGCGCAGGTCATCAGGCTCCGCCTGGTGACAATGTATAATGAAGCATGCTGATGCACACAACAAAAAGGATAACTATATAAATATGAACATTCAAAAACAGTTTATAAAATATGTTTCCCAGAATATCTGTGGAATGTTGGGGATTTCCTGCTATATTATTGTGGATACATTCTTTATCTCGCAGGCAGCGGGAACGGACGGGATTACCGTATTGAATCTGGTGCTGCCGGTATATAACCTGATTTTTGCCATAGGATCGATGATTGGGGTAGGATCGGCAACCCGGTATACGATATTAAAAGCACAGGAAGATGACAGTGCAAAGAAATATTTTGCAAATGCGATTTTGTGTATCCTCATAATCAGCATTCCATTTGTCCTGTCTGGCATTTTTTCTCCGGATACGGTGATGCATATGATGGGGGCAGATGCCGGGATCACGCAGCTGGGCCGCACATATACGAGGATTTTCTTATTATTTACACCGTTTTTTATGATGAATTATGTGTTTTCTGCGTTTGTACGAAATGACAATGCCCCGACCCTCGCCATGATTGGAACGATGATGGGAAGTTTTTCCAATGTTGTCCTTGACTATGTGTTTATGTTTCCAATGGGGATGGGACTGGCGGGAGCAGCACTTGCCACAGCAGCCTCTCCGATCGTCAGCATATTAATCTGCAGTATTCATTTTTTTCAGAAGAAAAATACGGTACAGTTTGCAAAGACCAGACCATCGGTACGGATGCTTACAGCATCCTGCCAGCTGGGGGTGCCGGCATTTGTGGGAGAATTTTCTTCCGGAGTGACAACAACGCTTTTTAATTACCTGATTTTAGGGCTTGCCGGAAATGTAGGAGTGGCTGCCTATGGCGTGATTGCCAACTTTGCACTCATATTTACCTGCATTTTTAACGGGATTTCCCAGGGAGCCCAGCCACTAGTCAGCCGTTATTACGGAGAAGGGAATGAACGTGCGGTTAAAAAGATTCTGCATCTGGGACTGGCTACGGGCGTTGTTTTCAGTCTTTTGATTATTTCGCTTGTCTGGGGATTTACAGACCAGATGGTAGCCTTGTTTAACAGTGAACATTCGGTAAAGATGGCGGAATATGCATTTACAGGAATGCGGCTTTATGTGATCGGATTTTTGTTTGCCGGTTTCAATATTATCGGAACCGGATATCTGAGTGCATCGGAGCATGCAAAAGAGGCATTTACGGCCTCGGTTTGCAGAGGATTTGTAGCTATCGCGGTGTGTTCCGTGATATTATCACGTATGTTTGGAATCCGTGGTGTCTGGCTGTCATTTATGGCTGCGGAAGCACTGACGGCAGGAATTACGGCAAGGGCGCTTCTTAAGGATCACAAAAAGGAGGCTATGGCATGAAGTATGATAAGAAAGAACCTGAAACGATGGATGCAGATCCGATGCGTCTTTTGGTTTCCGCCATACTGGCATTTACGGTGATGCTTTTTATCAATGGGTTTGTCGGGAGTATGGGTGGATTTCCTGCGTTTGTTGCATTTACGCTGGTATTTTTCCGGATACGGACCCGTGCGGGAATGGAAAACGGAGGGATGCAGCAGGAATTGTCAGATCGTCAGATCACAGGACGGCTGTTGTGGAAATATGCTGCTGGTTATCTGGTTTTATGGGGAATTTTAAGAATTGCGTTTCTGATCTCCCGGGTCACCGGCTGGGGAAATATCAATGGAGCTTCCGCAGTGGAATATGTACGGCAGATGTGGAACACATCGCTTTTGGAAAAATGGGCATATTTTTTTGCGGGGATGATCATGTTTGCGTTTGTGCTTTCACTGTTTCCGCTTGCTGTAATCCGGGAAAAGGTGCGGTGGATTCGCTATGCACTGGTTGATGGTGCGGTGTTTGCGCTGGTATGTCTTGGAATGAACGGCGTCTGTCGTTTGAAATTTGAACAGAAATCATCAGGCAGAGCAACATGTCTGATCGATCATCTGCTGCTTTGCGGCCGGATGCGGACCTGGCAGGAAATCACCTGTCTGTTGGCAATGGTTGTTTTTATTCTTGTCATGGGTGCATTTGTATTTAACTATGCATCCAGGCAGTATGCGGTTAAAAATATAGATGGAATACCGGCATCCGCCGGGGAAGAAGAATCGCGCAGACACCGGATGATCAGAAAGATTGTGACGGTTGGCTGCAGTATTGCGGCTGCTGCAATTGTTGTCGTGATAGTACTTCTGATGCCAAAAGATACCGCAGGGGATTATACGAAGGTTGCGGAATTTCTGACTGAGGATACGCGGATGGGACCGATGGAATATGGAGATGCGGTTTATGTACCGGTAAATGAGGAAGCGGATCTGGAGAAAAACGGAATTGCCCAGGGCTATCTGGCAGAGCGTGGAGAGCGCTGCGACAGTCGGTTTTATCAGCTTGCGATTGCAAATCTTCTGTATACCGATCCGACCGGAAAAACAAATCTCGTACAGACAGCCGGAACCGATGGAGGAACATATGCACCGGTGGCATCGGTGGAAACAGATAAGGCATGGGAAACGGATGATGTGTTTCTTCTCTGGGATGAAGACTGGGCTTTGGAATCGGCATATTCGCATGAGCCGACAGGCTATGTGGCATGTCCGGCGGATCTGATACAGGGACTCAGGATGCAGTTTCCGGATGTGACCTACCGCACAGCGGATTTTTCGGATTATGATGCCTATTTTACACTTCGGGGATATCAGGAGATGGAGCAGGCGCTGGAGGAAGATCCTGTGGATGGAGACTGGGTCGGATGTATTCTGGTGAAAGATAACAAATTTTATTTTGGAAGCTACGAAAATCAGATTACGGGTATCTGTCTGCAACAGCTGCGGAAAGTACTCGGAGGAAATGCAAAATAAAAAAGGAAATCAGGAATTCACGCAGAATATATAATATGTAGAGTTGTTTGAAATATTGTAAGGATTTTGGCGGTTTGTGCCGCAGAAATGAGCAGAATATGACAATTCGGGAAAGAATAGAACAGATAGAAGCAGATACTTTAAGTCCGTACGCCTGTCTGTCCATAAATTCAAAGGGCAGAGACAGGGAGGAACCGCAGTGTGATATTCGTCCGGTCTTTCAGAGGGACCGTGACCGTATCCTGCACAGTAAGTCTTTCCGGAGACTGAAAAGTAAGACGCAGGTTTTTCTCACACCGATGGGAGATCATTACCGGACGCGGCTGACACATACGCTTGAAGTATCGCAGAATGCGAGAACCATTGCGAAGGCGCTCCGGCTGAATGAAGATCTGGTTGAGGCGATAGCACTGGGGCATGATCTGGGGCATACACCGTTTGGACATGCAGGAGAATTTCTGCTGAATCAGGTGTATGAAGGCGGGTTCCACCACAACGAACAGAGCGTACGTATTGTAGAAAAACTGGAAAAAGACGGAGAAGGACTGAATCTGACCTGGGAGGTCCGGGATGGAATTTTAAACCATCAGACACGGACGATTCCGCACACGCTGGAAGGAAAGATTGTGCGCCTGTCCGATAAGATTGCATATGTCAATTCCGATATTGACGATGCGATCCGTGCAATGATTCTGGATGAGGAAGATATTCCCGTGGAACTGCGTCGTACGCTGGGATTTACCACGAGAGAGCGCCTGGATCACCTGATCCACGATATCATCAGCAACAGTATGGGAAGAGACGATATCATTATGTCGGATGAGACCGCGGAGGCGCTGCGGGATCTGCGCTTGTTCATGTTTGAACATGTATACCGGAATCCGGTCGCAAAAGGCGAGGAAGTAAAAGCTAAGGCCATGCTGGAACAGATGTATTATTTTTATATGGACCATATCGAGCAGCTGCCGGCAAAGTTATTAAAAATGCTGGATGAGGGTGAAGACAAAGGGCGCATCGTCTGTGACTATATTTCCGGTATGACAGATAAGTATGCGATTACCAAATTTAAAGAAAATTTTATGCCGCAGGCATGGAAAGTGGATGGATATTGATGACTAGAGAAAGGAGGGGATTTCCACGCCGTATTTTTCAGATGATCTGATTGAGGAGGTACGTTCCCGCAATGACATTGTGGATGTGATCGGCGGGTATGTGCGTCTGCAGAAAAAAGGAAGTACATATTTTGGGTTATGCCCCTTTCATAATGAGAAGACGGGATCATTTTCCGTTTCTCCAAATAAACAGATGTATTACTGCTTTGGATGTGGAGCGGGAGGCAATGTTTTTACATTTCTGATGCAGTATGAGAATTATACTTTTACCGAAGCGATGCAGGTACTTGCCGATCGTGCGGGAATTGAACTTCCCAAGCAGGAGATGACAGGTGCACAGAAACGTGAGGCGGACAAGCGCACGAAGCTGCTGGAAATTAACAAAGAAGCCGCAAAGTATTTTTATAAACTTCTGCGCAGCCCGAGAGGGGAAAAAGCATATGCGTATTTCCGTAAGCGGGAGCTGTCGGATGAAACGATGCGCAAATTTGGCCTGGGCTATTCGGATCAGTACAGCGATGATCTCTATCGCTATTTAAGACATGTGGGATATGACGATGCGCTGCTGAAAGAGTCGGGGCTTGTCTCCATCGATGAGGTGCGCGGAGGCCATGACAAATTCTGGAATCGTGCCATGTTTCCGATCATGGATGTACATAACCGGGTGATCGGATTTGGAGGGCGTGTCATGGGCGAAGGGGAACCGAAGTATCTGAATTCGCCGGAGACGAAGATTTTTGACAAGAGCCGGAATCTGTATGGATTAAATATTGCAAGGACAACCAGAAAACCGCAGCTGCTTTTATGTGAGGGATATATGGATGTCATTGCACTGCACCAGGCAGGCTTTGACAATGCGGTGGCCTCTCTTGGCACATCGCTTACCAGTGGACATGCCAGTCTGCTGAAACGCTACACCAAAGAAGTGTATCTGACATATGACAGTGATGGGGCTGGGGTAAAGGCGGCACTCCGTGCAATTCCGATTTTAAAAGAAGTTGGAATTATCACGAAAGTCATAAACATGCAGCCGTACAAAGATCCGGATGAATTTATCAAAGCACTTGGGGCCGAAGAATATCAGAAGCGGATTGATCAGGCGGAAAACAGTTTTCTGTTTGAAATCCGTATGCTGGAGCAGAATTATGATATGAATGATCCGGAGTCCAAGACGGCATTTTATAATGAGACGGCGCGGCGGCTTTTAGCCTTTCCGGAGGAGCTTGAGCGCAACAATTATATCCAGGCGGTCGCTGATAAGTACAGGATTGGCTTTGAGGATCTGCGGAAGCTTGTGAATAATCTGGCAATGGCAGGGAGCGGGATTACAAAGGCGGCTCCGTTAAAGAGCGGTATCCATGAAAAAAAGAAAGAAGATGGCATGAAACAGTCACAGAAGCTGCTTCTGACCTGGCTGATCGAGGATACGCGGCTTTTTGACAGCATCAAAGGATGGATCACGGAGGAAGATTTCACGGAACCGCTGTATCGCAAAGCGGCACAGGAGCTGTTCACCCAGTATGGGGAGAGCGGACAGGTGAATCCGGCAAAGATTATCAGCCGGTTTCAGGAGGAGGAAGAACAAAAAGAAATTGCGGGGCTTTTTAATGCAAAAATTCATGAAGTAGAGACAAAACAGGACAAAGAAAAAGCATTAAAGGAAACAATTGAGAGAATCAAGGAAAACAGTATTGATGTTCGAAGCCGGCAGTCAGATCCGAATGATCTGACGGTCGTTATGCAGCTGATCAATGAACAGAAGGAATTGGAGAAGCTGAAGAAAACGCATATTTCTATTGATTAGGGACAAAATAGAAAGTAACCTGAGAGGACGAAACGACATGGCAAAGAAAAAAGAAGAGAATGCAGCAGTGGAAACGGAAGAAACAAAGGCAAAGTTCAGAGAAAAACTGAAAAGTCTGCTGGAACTGGGAAAAAAGAAACGGAACATTCTGGAGTATCAGGAGATCAGCGATTTTTTCAGGGATATGAATCTTGACGAAGAAAAGATGGAGAAGGTTCTGGATTTCCTGGAAGCAAATAAAGTAGATGTCCTCAGGATCAGTGACGGGGATGATGAGGATGATGATATCATTCTGGATGACGAAGACGAGGTAGAAGTAGAAAAGATTGATCTTTCGGTTCCGGAGGGCGTAAGTATCGAGGATCCGGTACGCATGTACTTAAAGGAAATCGGCAAAGTGCCGCTGCTGTCTGCAGACGAAGAAATTGAGCTGGCACAGAAGATGGAGGCCGGAAGTGTGGCAGTTGAAAAAATTCCACTGCTCAAAGAGCGTCTGGCAGAAACCGGTGATGAACAGGAAAAAGAAGAAATACAAGCGGAGATCAAAGCATTGCAACTGGATGTCGACCGTGGATCAGATGCCAAAAAACGTCTGGCGGAGGCAAATCTTCGTCTGGTAGTCAGCATTGCCAAGCGCTATGTGGGCAGGGGCATGCTGTTTTTAGACCTGATTCAGGAAGGAAATTTGGGACTGATCAAGGCGGTAGAAAAATTTGATTACCGCAAAGGATATAAGTTCTCCACTTATGCAACATGGTGGATCCGGCAGGCAATTACCCGTGCAATTGCGGATCAGGCAAGAACCATCCGTATTCCGGTGCACATGGTGGAAACGATCAACAAGCTCATTCGTGTCAGCAGACAGCTGCTGCAGGAACTCGGGCGGGAACCTACGCCGGAAGAAATCGCGGAAGAGATGAAGATGCCGGTGGAACGTGTGCGGGAAATCTTAAAGATTTCACAGGAACCGGTATCTTTGGAAACACCAATCGGAGAAGAGGAAGATTCCCATCTGGGCGATTTTATTAAAGATGATAATGTACCGGTACCGGCAGATGCTGCAACTTTTACGCTGCTTAAGGAACAGCTGGAAGAGGTACTCGGAACACTGACCGAGCGGGAGCAGAAAGTGCTGACGCTTCGCTTTGGTCTGGAGGATGGAAGGGCGAGAACCCTTGAGGAAGTCGGAAAAGAGTTCAATGTAACCAGAGAACGAATCCGTCAGATTGAGGCAAAAGCGCTCCGTAAGCTTCGCCATCCCAGCAGAAGTCGTAAGTTAAAGGATTATTTAGAGTAACATGATGAAATTATCGAGGAGAATGAAAGCAGTGGCTTCCATGGTTACAACCGGCGGTATCCTTGCGGATATCGGAACAGACCATGCGTATGTGCCGATTGCACTGGTACAGAGGCAGAAAATAAAGGGAGCCATTGCAATGGATATTAATGAGGGACCGCTTGCCCGGGCACAGGAACATATCCGGGCAGCCAGGCTGGAGGAATATATACAGACCAGGCTTTCGGACGGGGCAGAGGCACTGCTTCCAAATGAAGCGGATTCCATTCTGATTGCAGGAATGGGTGGAGAACTGATTCTGCATATTCTGACGGAAGGGGAATTAGTCTGCAGTACAGCGAAAGAACTGATTTTGCAGCCACAGTCTGAAATACATAAGGTCCGGGAATATCTGCGCCAGCATCAGTATAAAATTGAAGATGAAGATATGGTCTGTGAAGAAGGAAAATATTATCCGATGATGCGTGCCGTAAAAACGGAGCAGGATGAAACGTGGAACCGGTTGAACGATCAGACAATTGCAGTCTGTGATATTTACGGACCGCTTCTTCTGAGAAACGGAAATCCGGTACTGCGCCGGTTTCTGGTGCGTCAGCATGGACAGCTGACACAGATTCTGCAGACGCTTGAAGCACAGAAAGAATCGGAACAGATCATACGACGTATTGCAGAAGTGCAGGAAAAATTACAGCAGAATGAATCTGCGTATACGATTTTGGGGGCGATAAAAAGTGCAGGAATTTGAGATCACATTGGAGACTGCGCCGGGGAAAACCGAACTGGTTCTGATTCCGGAGCAGACAAAACTGGAACAGATTGCAAAACAATATCAGAAAAATTACAGTGACAGGATTGTACTGGCATGTGTAGATGGAAAACTGCGGGAACTTTCAAAAGTGGTGAAGGCACCCGGTAAAATTTCGTTTCTGACGATGACGGACAGGGACGGCAAACGCACCTATCGCAGAAGTATGACGCTTTTATTGCAGAAGGCGGTAGAAAATCTGTGGAAGGATCAGGTAAAAATCAGAGTATATTATTCTCTGGGAGAAAGTTATTACTGTGAACTGCATGGAACTGCAAATGATGCAGCAGCCGTGCAGGCACTGCGTGCAGAGATGCAGCGTCTGGTAGAGGCCGATTTACCGATCAAGAAATGCAGTGTAAAAACAGAAGATGCGGAACAGCTGTTTCATGATAAGGGAATGAAGGACAAAGAGCGGCTTTTACATTATCGCAGAAGTTCGCGTGTCAATATTTATGAGCTGGACGGACATCAGGACTATTATTACGGTTATATGGTTCCATCCACGGGATACCTCGGAGTGTTTGATCTGGAGTTATATGAAGACGGCTTTGTTCTTTTGTTCCCAAATAAAAAGGGAGATAAAGTGGAACCGCTTCATACCTCCAATAAACTGTACCACACATTAAAAGAATCACGCAGCTGGAGCCGTATGCTGGACGTTGGAACGATCGGTGCGCTCAATGATGCAATCGCATCCGGCAGGGGCGAACAGATTATTCTGCTTCAGGAAGCATTGATGGAGGAACGGATCGGTTCCCTGGCAGCACAGATTGCAGCAAAAAAAGGAATTAAATTTGTCATGATTGCGGGTCCGTCTTCTTCCGGAAAGACGACATTTTCCAACCGCCTGTCGATTCAGCTTCTGGCAAAGGGAAGAAAACCGCATCCGATCAGTCTGGATGATTATTATGATGACAGGGAGCGGTGTCCGAGGGATGCAGACGGGAATCTTGATTTTGAATGTCTGGAGGCACTGGATGTCAGACAGTTTAATGAAGATATGACCCGGCTTCTGGCAGGGGAGAAAGTAGATATGCCTTCTTTCAATTTCAAGACGGGAAAGAGGGAATACCGTGGCAGGACCCTGCAGCTTAAAGAAAATGATATTCTTGTCATAGAGGGAATTCATGGTCTGAACGATAAGCTGTCGTATACACTTCCCGCAGAAAGTAAATTTAAGATTTATATTTCTGCGCTGACACAGTTGAATATTGATGAACACAATCCGCTGTCCACGACGGACTGCCGTCTGTTACGCCGGATCGTGAGAGATGCCAGAACCCGTGGAACGACGGCACAGGAGACGATTGCGATGTGGAAATCTGTGCGAAGGGGAGAAGAAAAAAATATTTTCCCGTTTCAGGAGCATGCAGATGCGATGTTTAATTCGGCAATGCCATATGAACTGTCTGTATTAAAGCCGTATGTAGAACCGCTGTTATTCTCAGTCGGAGAGGACGAACCGGAATATCAGGAAGCAAAGCGCCTGTTAAAGTTCCTTGCGTACTTCCTGCCGTATACTAGTGAAAACATACCGATTAATTCGATTGTAAGGGAATTTGTTGGCGGGGGATGTTTTAAGGTTTGAGTTTTATCAGACCGCACCCTCACCGTCCGGTACTCCAGGTGAGGGTGTCGGGGGTGCTGTAAGCTGTGATTGTTCCGCTTAAATCAGTACCTGTCTCTTATACACATCTCCGAGCCC
>ERZ1027065.1062-NODE-1062-length-9890-cov-9.168378_pt1 | contig 9890 bp, 6 predicted proteins | sample MGYA00519421_ERZ1027065 | MGnify/ENA primary metagenome ERZ1027065 (study PRJEB26926, sample SAMN06164495) | human gut metagenome | biome: ENVO:00009003; feature: ENVO:2100002; material: ENVO:00002003 | host: Homo sapiens | place: USA | collected 2012 ... | reverse complement strand
TCTCGTGGGCTCGGAGATGTGTATAAGAGACAGAACATATAAGCTCCGGCACAGAAAACTTTTTGTTCTGACCGGAGTTTTTATATTATGCTGTAATATTTTTTAAAAGTAACCTACCTGTAACTTTACATCATGTATTATACACTTGTATCGCGGGGCGGCTGCACTTTAAAGGATGGGCAGCACAGCGCACAAAAATGCATAGAGAAGAAAAGGAGAATTAAATGGAACTGCTTAAAGTAGAACACTTATCAAAAATATATGGCACCGGAGAAAATCAGGTCAAGGCTTTGGACGATGTGTCACTTTGCGTGGAAAAGGGAGAGTTTGTGGCAATAGTCGGGGCGAGCGGCTCCGGAAAATCCACACTGCTTCATCTGCTCGGAGGTGTTGACAGACCAACAAGCGGAAAGGTGTATATAAACGGCACTGATATTTTTGCAATGAATGATGATGAGCTTGCCATATTCAGAAGAAGACAGGTAGGCATCATTTATCAGTTTTATAATCTGATACCTATATTAAATGTGGAGGAAAACATGGCAATCCCGATGGAGCTTGATGGAAGAAAGGTGGAAAAAGCACAGATGGATGACATGCTTTTGCGCCTTGGACTTACAGAGAGACGTACTCATCTGCCAAATGAGCTCTCAGGTGGACAGCAGCAGCGCACATCTATAGGAAGAGCCCTGATTACGAGACCGTCTATAGTGCTAGCTGATGAGCCGACCGGAAACCTGGATACCAAGGCAAGCAACGAGATTATGCATCTATTAAAGACCTCAAACCGTGAGCTTAACCAGACAATTATTATGATTACACACAATATGGAGCTTGCAAAGGCGGCTGACCGCACAATAATGATAGAGGATGGTAAAATCAGATGAATTTGATGAAGACACTCACATTAAAAAACTTAAAGCTCAACAGGAAAAGAACTATTGTCACGATAGTCGGAATAATTCTTGCAACAGCGCTTTTGTCGGCGCTTGTCACACTTGTGTCAAGCTTTCAGTACAGTATGATTGAATACCAGAAGCAAAAAGACGGTGACTTTCATGTGAAATTTTCGGGTGTGAAAATGTCTGAGCTTTCAGAGTTTAAAAACAACAGAAATATTGAAAGCACATTTGAGACAATGGGAATGGGCTTTGCAAAGCTAGACGGCTGCAAGAATGAGGATAAGCCGTATGCATATGTCATGGCAACAGATGAGGCCGGCTTTGAGAGAGGCTGCTTTAAACTGATAGAGGGGCGCATGGCAAAAAATGAGGATGAGATAGTCATTCCAAGGCACTTAAAGACAAACGGACGAATCGACATAAAGGTGGGAGATGAGATAACACTGGATGTCGGAAAGCGATATGATTCAAACACCGAAGGTGTCATATCGGAAAACAGCGCATATGAGAATGAGGCAGAGACACTTACCGATACTGTGACAAAGCACTACAAGGTGGTAGGCATCATGGAAAGACCGGGCTATGGAATGGAGGACTATAGTGCCGCCGGATATACATTTGTCACATACTCTGATGAACTGGCAGCAATTGATAATGGCACAAAGAGTGAGGCAAGCGAAGCTGACACTACACTCACAGTGTACAGCAGATACACTCAAAAGGCTTTAAGAAACAAGGATGCTGTGACTGCAGATATAATTGGTGTGGATGAAAAGCTGTTTGAGAAGGCAAATAATTCATCTGTTGAAATGTCTGCTGAGGAGAGTGACAGGTTTCTTAAAGAGATGGAAAATGCAAAATATGATATATATATGAATGGATACCTTATAAGCTATGAGTGTGTTTTCCCGATTGACGGCACATTTAAAGCACTGTTTACAGTGGCCACTGTTGTGGCTTTGATAATCATACTGACATCAGTGTACTGTATCAAAAACAGCTTCAACATATCAATCACTGAAAAAATCAGGCAGTATGGCATGCTTGCAAGCGTGGGTGCTACGAGACGCCAGATAAAAAGCAGTGTAAAGACAGAGGCAGCAATGCTTGGAGTGGTTGGTATTCCTGTAGGTACCATGAGTGGTATTTTGGCATCGCTTATACTTGTCAAGGTAGTAAATGCGCTGTCAGCAGGCTGGCTTAACTTTGCTTTGAGCTTTCACACATCACTGCCTGCACTTATTCTTGCTGTGATACTGAGTATAGCAACCATTTATTTCTCAGCAACAGGCAGTGCAAGAAGGGCGGCAAAGGTCACACCGCTTGAAGCAATAAGAAACACAAAGGAGATTAAAATAAAGTCAGCAAAGCTTAAGACACCGGCGATTATAGGCAGAATCTGGGGTATCGGAGGCGTTATCTCATATAAGAATATAAAGAGGAACAATAAAAAGTACAGAACCACAGTGACATCTATTGTCATCTGCTCAGTAACCTTTATTGTGATATCATACTTTATGTCTATGGCCTTTAGCAGGGTTGGGATGTCATATGCATCAGTAGATTACAATATCGGAATAAATATGTCATGTAAAAAGGACCTTGATATTGAAAAGCTCTCTAAGCTTTTGAGTGGCATTGAAGGAGCTGAGGATTATCTGGTTGGAGCAGGCTATGATTTCGATGTCAGTAAGCCGGAGTATACAAAGGAATATGGAGAGTATTGCGGGCAGCTTTATGATGACAGTGAGGATGTCTCACAAGAGTTTTTAATCACAGTTTTGGATGACAAATCGTATGATAAGTATGCGTCCGACGCAGGCATAAAAAATGCAGCTGCAGGAGCAATTCTTGTGAATAAAGGCACATTTGATGTGTATAATGAGAATAGCTCAAAATACGTCAAAAAAGAGATGGAGCTGTACAAATATAAAGCAGGAGATACAATCGAGTGTGGCTATAATGTTTATGATGATGCTTCTTCTGATGACAATGCAGCAGAAGGCGATACTGAAAGCAGCACAGATGATAATAATGCAGTGGAAGGTGATACTGAAAGCGGCACAGAGGATAACAGTGGATACGTTGACGAGGAAACAATAAATAACGGAGTCAGAAAGACTGTGGATGTAACTATTGCAGGTGTCACAGACAAGGTACCAACAGGTTATAAGGGCTACGGCAATACCACGCTTTTGTTTATGAACCAAAAAGGCTTTGAAAGCCTATGGGCTGACGGCAAGAGCGGTAATGAGCTCAAACCGGGACATGCGTCATATTCGGCATATGTGGTTGCAGAAAATGCAGATGAATATCAGGATACATTCGAAAAGGAGACGGAAGGAAATACTGAGTATTCGCAGATTAGTTTTTATGTCAGCAATCTGGATAAGGAGATGCGCGATGAAAAGTCTCTCTTTACACTGCTTGGAGTATTTGCATACGGACTTATTGTGGTCATTGCCTTAATAGGAATCACAAATATCATCAATACCTTAAGCACCGGAATGGAGCTTAGAAGCCGCGAGTTTGCCACATTAAGAAGCATTGGAATGACAGATAAGCAGTTTGCTGGAATGGTCAGGCTCGAGAGTGTGTTTATATCTGTAAAGGCACTTGTAATAGGTGTACCGCTTGGTATTTTAATAAGCTATCTCTTATGTGTTATGATGAACAGGATGGATGACGCAATCATTTATGAGCCGCCGTATAAAGCAATTATATTGTGTATAGTGGTTGTAATAATGCTGATTTATGCTATCATGAAACTATCAATGATGAAGCTTAGACACAATAACATTATTGAGACGATCAAGAATGAAAATCTGTAGAAAATGCGGGAGCTGATATGAAAAAAATACTTCTCATAGAGGACAACAAAGGAATAACAGAGGGACTGTGTGATACCTTTACAGAACCTGAATATGAGCTTTTGACAGCAGGCAATTTAAAGGAGGCTGGGGCGCTTTTGAGTGAGCACCCCGGCCTTGTGCTGCTTGATGTGTCGCTTCCGGATGGGAACGGCTTTGATTTTTACAGCGAACGGCTGGAAAAAGAAAAAACACCGGTGATTTTTCTTACCGCAAGGGATGAGGAAAACGATATAGTAAAGGGCCTAGAGCTTGGAGCGGAGGATTACATCACAAAGCCTTTTTCCGTAAGGGAGCTTGTGGCGAGGGTAAACCGCGTATTTTTGCGCAGGAAAAGTGATGACAGCTCATCTGTCATACATGCAGGAAGCATAAGCTATGATTTGGACAAAAAGGAAGCAAGAAGGGATGGACAGATGATTGCTCTTTCGAGTCTTGAAAACCGCATACTAGATCTGCTTTTTACCAATCATGACAAGGCTGTGTCCAGAAATGCAGTGATTGACTGCATCTGGGAGGCGACAGGCAACGATGTTTATGACCATACCGTGACTGTCTATATGAAGCGCATCAGGGGAAAGCTTGGTGATGATGTGATAAAGACTGTGAAGGGAATCGGGTATCGTGTAGATTCAAGTGAAGCTATTTAAACAGTATCGGCTTGCAGAGACAGTTCCCGGGGGAAAGCATGAGAAAGAAAAAATATAATTTAGAGAACAGAAAACACTTTGTGTATTTTGCGATAATATATACATGTATATGCGTGACAGTTATGGCTTTTACCGTATTTTTCCAGTACAGGTCATATACGAAAAACTATAACGTCACAGTGGCTAAGCTGTGTGCGCTTATTCATGAAAAATATCCCGATGTATCAGATGGCAGTATAGCCGTGATTCTAAATGACAGCAGCTTAGGCAGCGATTATACAAATTTAAAAAGCGCAGAGACGCTCTTTAAAAAATACGGCATTGATATGGAAAAGGATTCTGCGGTTTTGTCAAATGAAAAAGCTCTTAAAGGAGCGCTTTGGTTAGACATATTTCTTGTTGTGCTTTTTGCAGGGGGATTTTGCCTTTACATTGTGCTTATAAGATTTAGCTTTAAAAGACAGGTCAGACAGGCTGCGGATTATCTGCGCCGCATAAATCAGGGAGACTACAGACTTGTTATGGCAGATAGCACAGAGGGAGAGATTTCTATACTAAAGGGAGAGCTTTACAAGACAGCAATCTATTTGAGGGAGTCTGCGGAAAATGCAAAGGCAGACAAGCTTTTGCTAAAGGATGCGCTTTCTGACATATCGCATCAGCTTAAGACACCGCTCACATCACTTTCGATAAATCTGGAAAATCTGGAAGGAAATCCTGATATGGCACCTGAAAACAGAAGCAGGATAATGCGCAGGGCAAAGCGTGATGTGGATAATATATCGCATATGGTGCAGGCTATCTTAAAGCTTTCAAGGCTTGAAGCGGATGTTGTGGAGTTTGATGAGAAGGATACGCTGCTGTCTGAAATTGTGTCTGAGGCAGCTGACAATGTTATGGCACTTTGCGATTTGAGAGACATAAGGCTGTCCATAGATGAAGGCTCTGATAAGGATGCCTGTATACATGCTGATGCATACTGGCAGTGTGAGGCCATTACAAACATAGTAAAAAATGCAGTGGAGCACGCAGAGAGTGAGGTAAGGATAGGCTTTTACAGGTATGAGATGTATGCAGAGATAACAGTGCAAAACGATGGAGAGACAATAAGTGATGAGGACAAAAAGCATATATTCACGCGTTTTTACAGCGGCAGCGGACAGCCGGCAGACAGCATCGGCATAGGACTTTCGCTCGCGGAAGCAATTGTGCGTCATGACAATGGATATATCCTTGTGGAGGATTGTAAAAAAGATGTATTAAATGAAAAAAATGAATGCAGTGGCACACGCTTTGTGGTAAGATATTTGTGATAAGTTGAGAAAAATTATCAATAAATACACTAGGAAGCGATAAAATGACACTAAAAGAACTTGGCATAGGACAGAGTGCCAGAATACTTACAGTAGGCGGTGAGGGCGCACTGCGCCAGCATTTCCTGGATATGGGAGTAATCCCAAAAGCCGAAGTAACAGTTATCAAATTTGCACCGATGGGAGACCCGATGGAGCTTCAGGTGCACGGCTATGAGCTCACATTGAGGCTTGATGATGCGGCACAGATTGAGGTAGAATTAATTGACAGCCGTTCAAGAAAGCATGAGGGTCCTAAAAAGATAAGCAACACAGCCCATCCCGGACTTGGTGAGGAGGGCAAATACCATGTGAAGGGCAGTGGCAATCCCCTTCCGGAGGGTGAGAAGCTCACATACGCACTTGTGGGAAACCAAAACTGCGGCAAGACAACACTTTTCAACCAGCTTACAGGCTCAAACCAGCATGTGGGCAATTTCCCGGGAGTGACGGTGGACAGAAAGGATGGCGCAATCAAAGAACATCCGGACACATCAATCACTGACCTGCCCGGAATTTACTCAATGAGCCCATATACGAATGAGGAGATTGTGTCGAGAAACTTTGTGCTCGATAACAAGCCAAAGGCCATAATAAATATCGTAGATGCGACAAATATCGAGAGAAACCTGTATCTGACCATGCAGCTTCTTGAGATGGATATACCGATGGTTATCGCTCTAAATATGATGGATGAGGTGACGGCAAACTCAGGCTCAATCGATGTAAATAAAATCGAGGGACTGTTAGGAGTGCCTGTTGTACCGATTTCTGCCGCAAAGAATCAGGGTGTTGATGAGCTGGTGCGCCATGCGATACACATTGCAAAGTATCAGGAGCGCCCGGGCAGACAGGATTTCTGTGATGAGAATGATTTTGGCGGTGCTGTGCACAGATGTATACACGCGGTCAGCCACCTGATTGAGGATCATGCAAAGCTCGCCGGAGTCCCGATTCGCTTTGCTGCTACCAAAATTATCGAGGGAGATGCACTTATATTAGAGCAGCTTCATCTTGATGAGAATGAGAAAGAGGCAATAGAGCATCTGATTGTCCAGATGGAGAAGGAGCGAGGCCTTGACAGAAGCGCTGCAATTGCGGATATGCGCTTTACATTTATTGAGAAAATATGCGAGAGCACCGTGGTAAAACCAAAGGAGAGCAGGGAGCGTATCAGAAGTGAGCGCATCGACCGTGTTCTTACAGGCAAATACACGGCAATACCGTGCTTTATAGTGATAATGCTTGCTGTATTTTATCTCACCTTCAACGTAATCGGAGCAGGCCTTCAGTGGCTTTTGGAGCAGGGCATAGGAGCACTGACCGCGCTTACGGATAAGGCACTCACAGCGGCAGGCGTGAATGAGGTGCTGCACGGACTGGTAATAGACGGCATCTTTCAGGGTGTCGGAAGCGTCTTAAGCTTTTTGCCGATTATCGTGACACTGTTCTTTTTCTTATCCCTCATGGAGGACAGCGGATACATAGCGAGGGTTGCATTCTTCATGGACAAGCTCCTTCGTAAGATAGGACTTTCCGGACGAAGCATAGTACCAATGCTCATAGGCTTCGGCTGTACGGTGCCAGCTGTCATGGCGACACGTACACTGCCAAGTGAGAGAGACCGTAGAATGACTATACTCCTCACACCGTTTATGAGCTGTTCGGCAAAATTGCCAATTTATGCATTCTTTGTTAGTGCATTTTTCCCGAAGCATGGCGGACTTGTCATGGGAGGACTGTACTTCCTTGGAATAATTGTCGGAATACTTTTCGCATTTATCTACAGAAAGACTTTGTTCAGGGGTGACGCAGTGCCATTTGTCATGGAACTGCCAAACTACAGGATGCCGGGCGCCAAGAATGTGTGCCAGCTCCTCTGGGAGAAGGCAAAGGACTTTTTGCAGAAGGCATTTACAGTAATACTTATTGCAACAATGCTGATATGGTTCTTACAGAGCTTTGACATACACTTTAACATGGTAACAGACTCAAAGGACAGCATGCTTGCTGTTATTTCAAGTATTATCGTGCCTGTCTTTAAGCCTCTGGGCCTCGGAGACTGGCGCATATGCACATCACTTATCAGCGGACTCATGGCAAAGGAGAGCGTGGTATCAACACTTGAGATACTGTTTGGCGGAACGGTTACGACAGCACTCACAACACTTTCAGCCGCATCTCTTCTGGTGTTCTCGCTGCTCTACAGTCCTTGCGTGGCTGCTATAGCATCCATAAAGAGAGAGCTGGGTGCAAAGTGGGCAGTCAGTGTGGTGCTTTTGCAGTGTGCGATTGCATGGGTGGCAGCATTTATTGTAAGAGTTATTGGACTGCTTGTGATGTAATTAAAAACAGACTATTCAGAACCACTGAGAACCAAAAAGATGATGTGTCATGCTTGCATGTAAGCAACAGGTTTTCTTGTTCTCAAGGTGGTTCTGAATAGTTACAAAAAATATAAAAGGAGATATGTGATGGAGATTAAACTGGAAAATGAATCACTTGAGCTCACGATAAACAGCTTCGGAGCAGAGCTTAAAAGCATCACCGGCAAGGAAACAGGTACACAGTATCTGTGGGATGCCGATGAGAAATACTGGAAGAGAAGCGCACCGGTGCTTTTCCCGTTTGTCGGCAGCTTAAATGACAAGAAGTTTACCGTTGATGGGACAGATTATCCGATGGGACAGCACGGCTTTGCAAGGGATATGGAGTTTGAGCTTGTGTCACAGACAAAGGATGAGGCATGGTTTTCACTTAAATCAAATGATGAGACTCTTGCAAAATATCCGTTTGAGTTTGTGCTCGAAATCGGCTATAAGCTCTCAGGCAGTGAGATAAAAGTGACCTGGAGGGTGACTAATCCTGCGAAAAAGGATTTACTTTTCTCAATAGGTGGTCATCCGGCATTTATGTGTCCGGTCGCAGAGCAGGGAAAACAGTCAGACTATTATCTAAAGCTTGACACAGACAAAGCAATCACCTACGGACTTATCTGTGACGGAGGACTTTTAGACAAGGATGACAATCTGCTTAAGGTGGATGCGGATGGATACTGTCAGATAGATGAGCATATGTTTGATAAGGATGCGCTCATAATAGAAAACAGACAGGCTTCAAAGGTGAGTCTGTGTACACCGGATAAGAAGCCATACCTTACGGTGTCATTTGATGCGCCTTTATTTGGTCTGTGGTCACCGGCAGGAATGGGAGCACCGTTTATCTGTATTGAACCGTGGTACGGCCGATGTGACAGAGCAGGCTTTGCCGGAGAATTAAAGGACAGGGAGTATGGTAATTCGCTGGCACAGGGTGAGAAATTTGAGAAGTCATATACGATTGCAATTGAGCTGTAGATTTTCTTGTTCTCAATGTGACTTAAATAGTTACAAACATAAATATAAGATATAGTTAGAATCATGGGACTGCGATATATTGCAGTCCCATGATTTTGTATTGACAAAATGCAAGATATGAAATATATTATACTTAACTAGTGACTAATAAACAGTAGAGTGTTAATCAGTAGAGAGGGTGTTATAATGCAAAAGCAAAATTCAAAAAAGAAATTTTTGGAGAAACTTTATATTAGCTTATCATTTTATTTTGGGGATGATGACTGTGATAGTTTAATTAAAGACTATGAAGAATGGTTCGAAAATGAAGAAATGGCTGAAAAAAGCGAGCACGAAATATGTTCCGGCTTAGGAAAACCGTTTGATATAGCAAGAAATCTATACAAAGATTCAAAAGAAGGAAAAGAGCATACGTTCCCTTTGAAGAGTAGTATTTTATTACAGACAATTGCCACGCTGGTTATATATTATGTGCTATGCGTTAGTTTGTTAAGATACTTTGATAAAAACGGCTGGAATTTTTATCCGGTTGCTCTGATAGCTAATATTCTAGTATTTGTTGCAGGTTTGTTTATTCTTAAAAAATCAAAATTAACATGTGGTATGCAATTTAAAAACCATCTGTTATTAATCGGATTATTCTTTTTTATTTTATTAATAGAAGTATTTCTGGTAATGAAAAAGAATGAGGCAGGCTTAGGGAGTTATTATGTGGTATTAGTTACAATCTGTCTCTTATACACATCTGACGCTGCCGACG
>ERZ1027065.1052-NODE-1052-length-9955-cov-4.040505_pt1 | contig 9955 bp, 7 predicted proteins | sample MGYA00519421_ERZ1027065 | MGnify/ENA primary metagenome ERZ1027065 (study PRJEB26926, sample SAMN06164495) | human gut metagenome | biome: ENVO:00009003; feature: ENVO:2100002; material: ENVO:00002003 | host: Homo sapiens | place: USA | collected 2012 ... | reverse complement strand
GCAGGTTGCGCTGGTCATGGAACCGCAGGGAAAGGAACTGCGGCACCGTGATGGCGTCCAGATTGGCCGAGTAGCGCCGCAGCCGCCGGGCCACGATGAGCCAGTTGAGCCAGGTACCCAGCGCAAGGCCGATGGCCGTCCAGCCCGGCGAGGCAATGCCTGTCAGATAGGCCAGACCCGGCATACCCATCAGCAGCCAGCTGGACATATCGCTGGCCTCGGCGCTCATAGCCGTGACCAGCGGCCCCATCTTCCGGCCGCCGAGGTAGAAGTCGGCGCTGTCGTTGTTGGTCTTGCTATAGGCGAAACCCACCAGCAGCATGGCCGCAAGATAGACGACGATGGTGACGATGATACAGATCTCACTCATACACGTTCCCCCTTTGGTGCTTTTTCCTCTATGATAAAAGCATGGCATGATTTTACCACAGTAAAGCATCAAAGTGCAAGACCCCTGGGCAGATTCTTACCCTATGACCGAAATTTCGTTCTTTGCAGCGTCCAAAACCGCTCAATATGCCAACAGGCCGTCCTCCGGAGGAGGACGGCCTGTTGGTTCGGATGAAGAAAATGATGAAAATAAAGAAGATGACAGATTATTTTGCGGCTTCGCCTTCGGGGAAGATGATCTTGTTCACGAAGAAGAAGATGACCATCGAGATGCCGCCGTTGAGCACCGTGGTGCCGATGTTGTAGATGAAATCAGGCACCAGCAGACCGGCCACAGCCACCCAGATGCAGTTGATGGAGTTGACGATGCAGGTGATGAGGCAGAAGGCCAGCAGATACCAGCCGATCTGCTTGGCGAGGTTGCCCTTGCTGCGGAAGACAAAGTTTCGCTGGATGGGGAAATTGATGCACTCGCCGATGACCATGGCCACCATGTAGGCGCAGAAGTAGGGCAGGCCGCCGTGGGCGGCGTCGTAGCCGAGGATATTCCACTTGAAGGTCTCGCCGAACAGGGTGATGTCGATGCCCGGCCAGCCGAAGTCCACCACCGGCAGGCTTGCAAACGCCTTGGGCAGGAACTGCAGAAGCAGGTATTTGAACACGGTGATGAGGTTGGACACGATGACGAACAGTCCACCCTCCCGCACCCATTTGGCCGCGGCCGGATGCTTTGCGGCAAAGTTATTCCAGAAATTCATGACCTTATTCCTTTCAGCTGTTTTTGAGCCGGTTTTCCATCTGGCTGTTCAGGATGAGATTCTTGACGAACTCATAGATGACCCGGAGGATGCCCACGAGCCAGAAGCCTTTCAGCTCCCAGACGAGGCCGTCCACCATGCCCATGCTCACCATGCCGTTGGTCATCTTGGCCAGCGCACGCAGCGGCATATTATACTGGAACACGGTGTTCAGGTCGGGGGTGCCTTTTGCAAAGCTGCTGTCCAGACGGTAGCGCAGCACCTTCTGTGCCACCCAGCCCAGCGGACTGCGGCCATGGTCCATCTCGCCCAGCGTCATGTTCCGGTCGATGCGGACGACATCCTCCGGCACAGGGTGGCCCAGCAGAGCCTCGAACTCGGCGTCGGTCACATAGGTGATCTGGCCGGAGACGTAGTGGAGCAGGTCGAGACCCTCGTAGGGGTCGGGAGCGTTGGTCCCCTTGACGGAGACTTCCGCCGTCAGGCGGATGTCTGCGCTGGATGCACCCACGCGGAGCTGATAGCTTCCGCCTTCGACTTCCCAGCGGTCAGTCTTGACGTTCCAGTAGCGGAACGCCTTGTCGTCCAGAGCGATGCTCACCGTCCTGCTCTCGCCGGGGGCGAGGAAGACCTTTGCAAAGCCCTTCAGCTCCTGCGCCGGGCGGAAGACTTTGGCGTCCTGCTTTGCGACGTAGAGCTGGACGATCTCGGCACCGGCACAGCTGCCGGTGTTGGTGACGGTGAGGGTCACACCCTTCTCGTCCGCCTTCAAATCACTGTACTCGAAGGTGGTGTAGCTCAGGCCGTAGCCGAAGGGGAACGCCACCGGCACACCGGCGGTCTGATAGTACCGGTAGCCCACATACAGGCCCTCGCGGTACTCCACGTTCCGGCCCTCGCCGCCGAAGTTCGCCTTGGCGGGGGTATCGTCGTGAGCCTGCGCCCAGGTCTGGGACAGCTTGCCGCAGGGGCAGAGCTTGCCGGTGAGGATGTCTGCGGCCGCGCCGGCGCCTGCCTGTCCGCCCAGTGCGCCGTAGACCAGCGCCCTGCACTGGCCGACCCACGGCGTCTCTATCGGCGCACCGGCGCTCAGCAGAACGACGACGTTCGGGTTGACGGCAGCCACAGCGGCCAGAAGCTGCTGCTGGTTCTCGGCCAGCTTCATGTCTGCGCGGTCGAGGCCTTCGCTCTCCCGCAGCTCATCGAGGCCAAGGCAGAGCAGAACGGTGTCAGCCTTCTTTGCGAGGGCCACAGCCTCTTCCAGCTTCTCGGCGTCAGCTGCACCCTGACGCTCGAAACCGGAGGCATAGCCCACGAGGGTGATGCCGCTGTCGTCGGCCTTGATGCAGTCCAGCAGGGTGTCCACCTGCAGGGCGTTGACGGCGCTGGAGCCTGCGCCCTGATAGCGGGGCGTCTCGGCAAAGTCGCCGATGACGGCCAGCTTCTCATTGGGCTTGAGCGGCAGGATGCCGCCCTCGTTCCTGAGCAGGACGATGCTCTCTGCGGCTGCGCGGCGGGCAAGCTTATGGTGCGCGGCAGCGTCGAAGGTGCGGGGCGCTTTTTCCACCGCAGCGTGGGTGGAAAGCACCAGTTCCAGCATCTCGTCGAGGCGGGCGTCCACGTCGGCCTCGGAAATTTTGCCGTCCTGTACGGCCTTCATCAGCTCCCGGATGGAGTCGCCGCCGGGACAGGGCATTTCAAGGGTGGAGCCGTTCTTCACGCCGAGGGCGTGGTCATTGGAGCCGCCCCAGTCGGTGACGACGGCCCCGTCGAAGCCCCAGTCCTTCCGCAGAATGTCCTGCAGCAGGTGGGCATTCTCGTTGGCGTAGGTGCCGTTGATGAGGTTGTAGGAGGTCATGATGGTCTTGGGCTTTGCCTCTTTCACCACGATCTCAAAACCGGTCAGATACAGCTCCCGCAGGGTGCGCTCATCGAGCACCGAGTCGCTGGCCATGCGGCGCAGCTCCTGACTGTTGACCGCAAAGTGCTTGGGGCAGGCAGAGATGCCGTTTTTCTGGATGCCGCGCACATAGGCAGCGGCCATCCTGCCCGCGAGGATGGGGTCTTCCGAGAAATACTCGAAGTCGCGGCCGCAAAGGGGGCTGCGCTGGATGTTCAGGCCAGGGCCGAGCAGGACAGCCACTTCCTGTGCAGCGGCTTCCTCGCCCAGTGCCTCGCCCACGGCTTCGCCCAGCTTCTCATCCCAGCTGCACGCAGTGGCGGAAGAGGTCGGGAAACAGGTTGCCGGAACGCTGGGGTTGAGGCCCAGATGGTCGGCGGCACCGGCCTGCTTGCGGACACCGTTGGGGCCGTCCGAAAGGGTGATGGCCGGGATGCCCTTTCCCGGCAGAGCGCGGGTGGTAAAGACAGTCTCGCCCGAGAGCAGGGCGCATTTTTGCTCTAAGTTCAGTTTCTGGATGATGTCGGTATGCTTCATCGCATTTTCCTCATTTTATCCTGAGCAGGGCAAAGGCCCGCTGTCTGGTGCAGCGGGCCTTTGCCGTTGGTTCAGTTCAGGTGCTGCATGGAGAGAGGGTCCGGTTTAGACTTCTTCTTCCTCTTCCTTGCGCTTCTTGTAGTTCTTGATGGCGGTGTACTCCAAGCCAACGATGAGCAGCGCGGCCACGACGTCAGCACCGATCATGATGACCTTCCACTTTGCCATGCCGGGGTTCAGGTTCTCAGCCTCATAAGCGCGGCTGTTGACCACGGTGTAGAGGATGTTCTTGGCAGAGGTGCGCATTGCCTGCTTGCTGCTGTTGGTCAGAACAGTCATCTTGTTGAAGTCATTGCCGGTGGTGCAGAGCATCAGATCGCTGCCGTTGCGGACGCCCTGATCAGCGGTCATGTAGCCGTAGACACCGAAGTAGTCGGTCTCGACGAAGCCGAGGAAGCCCCACTCACCGCGCAGGACGTTCTGCAGCAGCTCCTTGCAGCCGCCAGCCCAGCGGCTGCCGATGTAGTTGAAGGAAGACATGACAGCGTGGCAGTCAGCATCCTTGACAGACATCTCGAAGGGCTTGAGGTAGATCTCGCGGATAGCCTGCTCGTTGGACCAGGTAGCCAGCATAGAAGTACGGTTGCCTTCCTGATCGTTCAGGGCGAAGTGCTTCATGTAAGCGTAGACGCCGTGCTCCTGTGCGCCTGCGATGGCGTTTGCGGCCATAGCACCGGACAGGACACCGTCCTCAGAGTAGTACTCGAAGTTACGGCCAGAGAATGCGGTGCGGTGGATGTTCATAGCCGGGCCATACCAGCCGGAAGTGTTCATCTCATTGGCCATCTTGCCGATGCTGTCGCCGAAGTCGTGTGCCAGATCTTTGCTCCAAGTCATGCCGATGAGGGTAGCAGCCGGGAAACCGACAGAGCCGACGCCGGTGAAGTTGTTGTTGATGGACGCAGGGCCGTCACAGTCGTTGGTGCGCACCTTGCCGATGCTGTCCACAGCTGCAGTCTGATAGCCGCCGAAGCCGATGGTCTGCTGCAGGTCGTCGATGCTCATCTCATCCAGCAGGTCATCCCACTTGGAATCGTTGTAATCCACGCCGCGCAGGTCAGCCAGCTTGAGGCCGTTCTTTGCGCCGGTGGTGATGTCCTCTGCGTTGGGGTCATCGTCCTTCTCGTAGTTGACCTCAGTGTAGGTGTGTGCGTTGTCGAAGACAGCCTTGACCTCATCGCTCATGTTGTAATCAGCAGGAGCGGCAGTGGCCTCAGCATAGTTTGCAAAACCGTCCGCACGGGACAGATAGGTGATCTCGCCCTCTGCGAAATCGAACTGATTGGTCGCTGCAACAGCGTCGCTCTCGCGCTTGTTGGACTCGTTGTAAACGATGTCGGAAGCAACAGTGTAGGTCTTGGAATCCAGAACATTGTGGGAGTCAGAGTTGGTGCTGATGATGTAATCGCCAGCCTCCAGCACATAGCAGCCGTTGTTCTTGTAATCGTAGGAAGCCAGATCCTCGACCGGGATGGTGAAGTCGATGGTCTCGCTCTCGCCGGGGGCAAGCTCGCTGGTCTTGGCGAAGTCCAGCAGGTTTGCGGAGGCCTTCTCAATGCCGCCGTTGGTGTACGGAGGATCATTATAGATCTCCACGACATCCTTGCCGGCAGCAGAGCCGGTATTGGTGACGGTGACAGAGAACTTCAGGCTGCTGCCGTCGCTGGTGATGTCGCTCATCTTCTGGGTGAAGGTGGTGTAGCTCAGGCCGTAGCCAAAGGGATAGACAACTTCCTTGTCGTAGTCGATGAGGCCTTCATCGGCAGCAGTCTCATAGAACTTGTAGCCGACATAGATGCCCTCAGCGTAGTTGACGAAGGATGCAGTAGCGCCTGCGGGGTCGAAGGAGCTGGAATCGGAATCCAGCTCGGTGGCGTTGGTGTACTTGAAGTCACCGAAGTTGTTCCACCACGGAGAAGCGGTCAGGTCAGCAGCATAGGTGTCAGCGGTACGGCCGGAGGGGTTGACCTCACCGGCGACCACGCGGCCAAAGCCCTCAAAGCCGGACTGACCGGTGCCGGGGCAGAGCAGGACGCCCTTGATCTGGGGGTAGTTCTTGACCCAGTCCATCTCGAAAGCGTTTGCGCCGTTGTAAACGACGATGACGTTGTCGAAGTTGGAAGTGACGAGGTCGATGAGCTCTTCCTCGCGGTTGGACAGCTGCAGGAAGTGGTCGCCCTTATCCCAGTCATTGCCCTCGTTCAGGGTGTCATCGTAAGTGCCGTTGTAGTAGCCGGCACCGCGCTGAGAACCACGGTAATCTGCCACACGGCGGACCCAGCTGCCGTCCACGACAGCAGACATATCGGTGGGAAGGTCTGCGCCCTCACCGCCGACGCGGGTGATGACGACCATAGCGGTGTCAGAATATGCCTTGGCGTTTGCCATCATCTCGTCGGTGTACAGGCTGACATTCGGCTCGGGCAGAGTCCAGTCCTGCTGTGCCATGCCGACGCTGGGGCGGGTGGAGCAGTAATCGGTGTAGAACTTGCTCAGCTCGTCGTTGGTCTCGATGCCTGCATCATGCAGACCGGTGAGCAGGTCGGTGACAGGGTAAGCGTCGTTCAGAGCGCCAGAACCGGTGCCGCCATAGCAGGGGCTGGTGGAAGCCCAGCCGAAGACATTCAGCTTGGAGCCAGAAGCCACAGGCAGGATGTTGTCATCGTTCTGAGCCAGAACGATGCCTTCCTGGGTGATCTCATTGACCAGCTCGGTGGCCTCTGCGGAAGTCTCCTCACTGATGGAACCTTCGCCGGAGACCAGATCCAGCATGGTGGACATGGGGCCGGTGCAGATGAGGTTGACGACAATCGCCAGCGCCAGCAGAATGGCAAGGCCGGACTGCGCACGAATCATCTTCTTTTTCGCTTTGGGCATCTTCCGCACCGCGAACATCACGAGGAGCGCGAGTACGAGGACGACGCCGAATGCAATCAGATAGTTCTGAATATTCGAAACTACCTGCATTACATCATCCATATTGATGGACAACATAATTTTCTTCCTCCTTATTCTGAATCCATATTTTCCGGGTACAGCTCCCGGAGCGTTGCCTCTATTATAAATGGATTCAAAGAAAATTCACAAACATCTTCACAATCTGTCATTTTGGAGGCATATTTTGCAGAAGTTTCAATTTAGTTTCAAATTTTATTGTGCTAATCCACAATTTCGAGAACGGTTTTATTGTGCAAAATAACAAAGCCTCTCCGTCATCGCTACGCGATGCCACCTCTCCTATCGAGGAGAGTCCTTGGCATAACGCAAAGCTTTTTCTCTTCGCCAGGGGAGCTGTCGAGCGGCAGCGAGACTGAGAGGTTATTCCTATTATATTTTACTTTTCCGGGACCGGCAGCAAGATCCGCAGGGTGAACCAGCCGTCGGCCCAATGAAGAGTCATGGTGCCGTCGTGGCGCTGGGCGGCCGCCTGCACGCCCTGCAGGTCGTAGCCGCCGTGGGCGTTGTGGACGGGCAGGCCGTCCGCGCCCAGCTCCACGGGCTGGGCGCAGTAGTTCTCGAAGCGGAGCATCACGCAGCCGCTCTGGTTATAGATGGCCACCCGCAGCAGACGCTTTTCGGGGTCGGGCTCGGCCAGCACGCTCTCGATAGCGTTGTCCAGCGGCGCGCCCACGAGGGTACACAGCTCCCGCGTGCTCAGAAAGCCCAGCTGGCTGCCGTCGGCCACGCTGGTCATGTTGATGCCGCGCTGCTGGCAGTCCATGCTTTTGGCGGTCAATAGTGTATCCAATACCGGGTTGCCAGTCTTGTTCTCGGCCTCATACTGCCGGAGGCCGCTCTCCATCCGGGCCAGAGCCGCGTCCTGCTTGGCCCGGTCGCGCTCGGCGCGGATGTCCGCGATTTGAATCTTCAGCTCGTGATAGCGGCTGTTGATGAGCCGGATGCCCTCTTTGCTCCGCTTGTACTGCTCGTACTGGCGGTGGAGCACCTCGTCCATGGCGGCAAGCTCACTGTGGAGCGCCGCCTCCCGCAGCTGTTCGTGCTGGACCGTCAGGATGAGCACGCCGCAGATGTCCACCAGCGTGCGGATGTAGTAGACGCTCATGTCCACCTCGCGGTCGCCCAAGAACAGCAGGTTGCTCACCGCGAAGACCATCGCCGCCATGACGACGGCCACGAGGCCCGCTTTTCCGCTGATGACGATATGGCCCTTGGGACTTTTGTGCTTATGCTCCAGCACCCAGATGCAGCCGAAAACGCCGCCATAGACCACCACCAGAAGCAGCAGTGACAGGCCGTCGGCCCCGCTGCGCTGAGGCCAGAGGAAGCAGTGCAGCTGCCACTCGGCGCTGGCCGCCAGCTCTGCCAGCGTTTCCTCATCAAAGGTCTTGCGGGGCTGAGCCGGGTCCGGCTCGATCTCCCGCAGGGGCAGCGTCTCGATTCTGGTATCTGACTCAAAGCTGGGGGCGGCGTCCTCAAACAGACTTTCCAGCCCCCGGCCCAGTCCTCCTCTTCCTTTTGCCATTGGTCTCCTCTCTCCCTCAGCCGTCCATCTTCACATCGGCCAGCCCCATCGTCTCGACCGGTTCCGCTGCAGCTTTTCCGCGGCGGCGCTTGGGTGCAGCTTCGGCGGGGCGGTTGCTCTTCACGAACTCGATGGCAAGGTCCATATACGCCTCGCTGCCCTTGCCCTTCGGCTCATAGAAGTTGATGGGCTGACCATAGCTGGGAGCTTCCGAGATGCGGATGCTGCGAGGGATGGTGGTCTGATACACCTTGTTCCCAAAGTATTTCTTGACCTGCTCCACCACCTGCAGTGTCAGGTTATAGCGGACAGAGAACATGGTGAACACCACGCCTTCGATGTCCAGATAGGGGTTGTACTTCTTGCGGACGGTCTTAAGAGTGCTGATAAGCTCCGACAGACCTTCCAGCGCATAATACTCGCACTGCACCGGGATGAGGATGCTGTCGCAGGCGCACAGGCCGTTCAGCGTCAGCAGGTCAAGGCTGGGCGGGCAGTCGATGAAGATAAAGTCGTAATCTTTCTGGATGGGGGCCAGCGCCTTGCGCAGGCGGCTCTCGCGGCCCGGCAGGTCGATCATCTCAAGGCTGGCGCCCGCGAGGCGGGTGTTGGAGCCGATGACGTCGGTGCGAAACTCCGTCTTGCGGACAGCCTGCCGCGCGTCGGCCTCGCCGATGAGAATTTCATATGTACCAATATCTACACTCCGCTTGGAAATACCATAACCGGTGGTGGTGTTGCCCTGTGGGTCGAGGTCTACGATGAGCACTTTTTTGCCCAGCGCCGCCACGCAGGACGAGAGGTTGACGGCTGTGGTGGTCTTGCCCACGCCGCCCTTCTGGTTTGCAACAGCAACGATTTTTGCCACGCTACTTGCTTCCTTCCGGGAAAAAGATTTGTTCCACATGGAACATTTCGAGGACGAAGCCCGCCGTTTTCCCCTCAGCAGGTCCCTTATACAGCTTAGTATAGCACATCAGCGCGGCTTTTTGAACTGGTTCTTTATAATTTTACGTTCTTTTTGATGGCCACACAGCTCTTTTTCGCATTCAGATTCAGTTTTCGCCTTGCGTAAACATAAAATCTTCGGCGAAGCCGTAAATCGGAGAAACGAGAAAAAAGCGTTTAGCGAAGCGGCTAGCTTTTTTCCGTTTCGACTTCCCCTTCGGGGTCTGAAAGGGGCGAGCAGCCCCTTTCTTGCAACGGCGACGACCGCCGCCTGCGGCGGAAACAGGGAGGAGCTGTTGGGGCCGCGGTCAGCAGGGCACGAGTGCCGCCCAAGGCACGAAGTGGACGCTGGGTACCGCAACCCGTCGGATCCCGCGCCTCGAAAGTGGCGGGCACTTTTCTGGTTCTCTTTTGGCACGCAAAAGAGAACTTGACCTCGCGTAACCGCGCTCTACCCCCGCGCACAGGCGCGTGAAACCGCTCAAAAGAAAAAGAGCCAATGTTCCACATGGAACACTGGCCCTCTCCCCTCACCTCTGTGCCGCTGCCGTCGGGATGCGCACGGTATACTCAATGTACCCATCCCTCTCTTCCCGATGGGCCGTTGCCGGTACACCGTTGTCCGTCATCAGGCGGATGGCGTGGTCGATGGTATTCACAAAAATGCGGACGTCCTTCACCATTGAGATGCGGTGACGTCCCGGGGCAGCTGCGTTCAGCAGCTGCTCGATGTACAAGTCTGTAGCCCGGGCGTTCATCTTCCGCTTGGCGATGGTGATGAGCGCTTCACTGCGGCGGTTCTCCGGCAGACGCAGCACTGCCCGGGCGCTGTCTCTTATACACATCTGACGCTGCCGACGACTAGTCGAGTGTAGATCT
>ERZ1027065.1037-NODE-1037-length-10031-cov-6.493685_pt1 | contig 10031 bp, 9 predicted proteins | sample MGYA00519421_ERZ1027065 | MGnify/ENA primary metagenome ERZ1027065 (study PRJEB26926, sample SAMN06164495) | human gut metagenome | biome: ENVO:00009003; feature: ENVO:2100002; material: ENVO:00002003 | host: Homo sapiens | place: USA | collected 2012 ... | reverse complement strand
GCTCCGGTCTCGTGGGCTCGGAGATGTGTATAAGAGACAGCATATATGCTATGATTAAGCTATCCGTTTAGGAAAACAAAAGAAAAGAGACCGTATAATGAAACAGAAAAAAAAGAAACGCAAAAGAAAAATTTTTCTACCATTATTTTTAATATTTTTCATCATCATCGGATTTTATTCCCATCAATCCTACGAAACAGCCATGCACGAACAACTCCCGGATTCTCTTATCGAGTTTGAGCAAAAATATCCGGAAGCAACCGATTTTGTAGAAAATTATCACAAATACAAAAACAAATCCTTTGACCTTGATGTGTCACACGAAGTAAGAAAAGACAACATTCCTCTATTCATCCAGTGGGATAAGCGATGGGGGTACAAAACATATGGCAGCAATTTCCTTGGTGTCAATGGTTGTGGTCCAACTTCACTTTCTATGGTTATCTGCGGATTAACTGGAAAAGCAACGTGGAATCCTTATAAAGTGGCACAATTTTCGCAAAAACAGGGTTATTATATCAGTGGACAGGGCACTTCGTGGGATCTGATGACTGCAGGTGCAAAAAAGCTGGGCCTTACATCCACAGAGGGAACCATAAATAACGATTATATCCGGCAAAATCTTACCTCATCCACCCCGATGATCTGCTCCATGCTGCCCGGAGATTTTACTTATAGTGGACATTTCATTGTTCTCACCGGCATCGATTCCGAAGGACGCGTTGTCGTCAATGATCCCAACAGCCCCAAAAACAGCGAAAAACACTGGGATATGGATCGACTTTTGCCACAAATCCGGCATATCTGGAAATTTGAGGTGGAAAAAGCTGCATAATTCTTTGTTCTATGCCTGTCTCGCCTGTTGTTTATTGTGTCAGGCACCAATTGTTTTCTGATTTTTGCTTCATAGAAAATATTTCCGAATTCAGGTACATCACTACCTCATTTTCCGGCATCAAGCAACTTCATAATGCTCTGTGCCCGTTTCTTAAATACTTCGTTTTCCGATCCCTGGGCTATACCCGCAATGCGCACCATCTCATCCTCATACGGCATACAAAATTTAACCGCATCTGTTAAAAGCCGGTCAGACTCTAACGTGCTGTCTAATGCATGATCAAAGTCATACAACGGCGCCATGCCCACATACTCTCCGGTATCCGTATTTCTAATCCAGCCAAAATTACCTGCATGCCGGTCTCCATTTCCGATTATCGCATCTATAATAAGCATTTGCGCTCCGGCTTTTCCAAACAGATCTATAATCGTCTTCTCATCAAAATCATCCGGATCAATTCTTCCCGACTGATCTGCCTGCTCAAGCATCACCTTTTGGGAGGTTATATTAGAAATTGCGATTCCTCCGTCTGTCTCATCTGCTCTTTCTACAGAAATTCCGCATTCCCTACAAAGCTTAATACATTGCAGTTCCACGGAAATATCGCCATATTTGTAGAGCTTTCCGTCCTGTTTCCATTCCTTTGACAGTGCACCACCCACGTAGAGTGTCGGTGCCGCCTGTCCTGTAAATTCTTCGTTTCCGTCCCAGAAAGGTTTGTAATACGGACTGATCTCCTCAAAACATATCGAATCATCCTCAGCTTTTGTCCAGTAACAGTCGATGAAACTCAAGGCTCTGGTCTCACGGTTAATGCGCATACGCGCTCCCTGTCCGAATGTGATGCCCTTTAATTTCCGTGCTATCGTGTTGGTACCTGAGGAATAGCGGTATTTCATCCATTTTGTGAAGGTGTGATTGTCTGCACCTTTTTGCTGCATCAGCCCCGGAAGAAGATTATAATTTAATGTTTTTTCTTTCTCTATGTCGTAAACAGGTGTGTTTTTACACATTAGCATCATGGGATCACCCCTTTTATATAAATTCGATCGGTAATGCTACAAGATTTTCTCTTAAATATGTCTTTTTATCAATCAGACATAAAATAACTCCGAGACCTCTTTTTTTATCACTTACCTTATCCAATACCTGATTCGTTGCTCCCATACTTGCCTTGGGATTGCCGGACATTTTAATCTCGACCGGATATAAGACTCCATCCTCCTCTATCACAAGATCAATTTCGTTTTCACCGGAAGCATTTCTGTCTTTCCCTCTGTAATAAAAAATGTTAAATCTGTAATCTTTGCCCTCGTTGGAATAGGATTTTAGAATTTCAGACACTACAAATGTCTCAAACATATTCCCTGCAACCGCTGAACATTTCAATGTTTCGGCAGTAAGCCATCTGGTAAGATAACATGCCAGTCCGGTATCCCGGAAATAAAGTTTTGGTGTCTTTATTGCCCTTTTAAGTGCGCTCGCACTATACGGCTGGAGCAGATATACAATTCCGGTTCTTTCCAAAATAGATATCCAGTTCTTAATTGTCGGCTCACTTACCCCGACGTCTCCTGCTATGTTGGAATAATTGAGAAGTTCACCTGTTCTTGCAGCAACTGCCGTCAGAAATTTGGTAAATGTAATACCATCTGCCGCCACCAGTTCATTGATATCCCTCTCCAGATAAGTTGCAACGTAAGAAGAATAATATTCTTGCCAGTCCCTGTCTATATCATAAAGCTCGGGATAAGATCCTTTGTGGATAATTTCCCATATATTGTCATATTTTACAATCTCTTTTTCACGTTCTTTGATATATGCATCGGTTGGGATAAAACGCCGGTTAAATTTTACACCATAAATCTCCCGCATGGATAATCCGGTAAGCTCTGAGATTGACACTCTTCCTGCCAACGATTCACTCATGCCTTTCATAAGTTCAAGTTTCTGAGAACCGGAAAGAATAAACCTCCCTCGCTCATCCGATTCATCGACAATCTGCTTGATATCTTCCAGAATACTGCTTTCTTTTTGAACCTCATCTATAAAAAGCGGCTGTGGATTGTTTAAAAAAAACAATTTAGGTTCTTCCTTCGCCTGCATTCTTGTCAGTCTGTCATCAAAATTTGCCCGGTTAAAATCCTTGAATTCATGCTTTATAAGTGTTGATTTCCCGACCTGTCTGGCTCCTACCAGTAACATGCACTTGCTGGTAGACACTCTTTGTTTCAATATTGGCGTTATCGCTCTTTGTATATATGGCATAACAAACCTCCGGCTAATCTAAACTCTGATTTTATTATAGTCGTTAATATATACAAAATCAATAAAAATATACCGGCTAATCTAAAGTTTTATTTTAGATTAGCCGGTGTTTTTCAAGACACACAAGCTGTGCATCCGGAATCCCGTTAAACACGCACGGTACAATGCCAACTTCCTCATCATGAATGTGGTTGTATATCGTTTCAATCCGGGCAAGATCCATTTGTTTTGCACTTCGGATATTTATCATAAAATATACTCCATCTGCTGCTCCTTGGTTTTCAGCCCCATCTTTTCATAAAATTTCTCCGCCGAGGTATTTCCCGCCCAGACATTGAGCGTCACTTCATAGCAGCCTAAACGCTTTGCCTCCTCTTTTACATGCACAAACAACTTCTCTCCGATGTGCTGTCCTCTGGTACTTGCATCGACACACAGATCATCGATAAAAAGCGAGGTAAACGGCACCATATTGTTGGAAAATGGCTGCTCCCGCAACTGACAGAATGCATAGCCGAGACAGTTGTCATTCTCATCTGCTGCAACATAAATCGGTCTGGTATCATCCTTTATCATCTGTGCAAGTTCTTCGTTTGTGTATTTTGTGGTTCCCGGGATAAAAATATCCGGCCGGATATCTGCATGGATCTGAAGCACCTGCTCTAACAGTTCCAGCAGTCTTGGAATGTCGTTTTCGTTTGCTCTTCGAATGTTCATCTGCTTCTTCTCCTTCTGCCTGCGTTTTAAACTTTTTGCTCTTGTATAATTATAACTCACTTTTGCCATGCGAAAAAGGAGAAATCTCTTTATGTGTCTTTTCCTCGAAAATTAAAATAAAAATTAACACAAAAACAGCGGTACCATAAAGATTTTTCACTTTTCCTGATACCGCTGAAGTTTCTTATCCGAAAACAAATATTTTTAATAATCCAGCAATCACGATAACAATTCCCACCACAACAACAATGGAATAAATTTTCTTTGATTCCGGATCGTTTTTCATCCAAAAAAAACTTGGTTCTGCTATGCTTTTTGATGATTTTATTGTCCTGTTAAGTGATATAATAATATGGTAAATTATTACAATACAGTTATAAAAAGGACGATAAAAATGTTTTTTGCATACGGAGAAAAAGAGATTACATACCTCAAACAGAAAGATAAACGCCTCGCAGAAATTATCGATAAAATCGGAATGGTTGAACGGGAAGTTGACACCGATTTATTTTCAGCCGTAATTCATCATATCATCGGTCAGCAGATTTCAACAAAAGCACAGGCAACCATCTGGAAACGAATGAAGGATCAGTATGGTATCATTAACGCAGATACCATACTGAGTGCCGGAGTTTCCAATTTACAGTCACTGGGAATTACCTTCAAAAAGGCAGGGTATATTACCGATTTTGCCCGAAAAGTAAAGGACAGAACCTTTGATATTGACGGAATCTGGAAAAAATCGGACGAAGAAGCCATAAAAGAATTATCTTCTTTACAGGGAATTGGTGTCTGGACCGCGGAAATGATTCTGTTGTTTTGTATGCAGCGTCCAAATGTATTGAGTTTTGGTGATCTGGCAATCCAACGCGGCATGCGGATGGTTTATCACCACAGAAAAATTGACCGCAAACTGTTCGAAAAATACCGGCGGAGATTAAGTCCGTATTGCAGTGTGGCAAGCCTGTATTTCTGGGCTGTAGCCGGAGGTGCTATTCCTGGCATGAAGGATTTTGCCCCCAAAAAGCAAAAGAAACCGTAGGTATAAAAATACAATCAAGGATGACTGCACCAAATAATATGTAAAGCCACGCAGTCAAAATATTTTACTGCGTGGCTTTTTGCGTGGAATTCTTATATAAAGAATCTTGATTTCTTAGGATATGCATTCGATGGTGTTCTGTTCAATATTCTGAAATTATTTGTGTGAATCCCCCATGAATTATTACCTATTTCACTTTTATTTTTGTAACATCCGAACAGGTACCCACATACGTTTTCCCATTATAAGATTTATATGCACGGACTTTATACTGGCTGGCAGTCCCCTTTTTCAATTTGGAATCCTTATAGGAAAATGTTTTGTTATTGTTAATAGTGGCAATTTTATCATACTTTTTCGTTTTACTGTTATAACGGTAAATCTGATATCCGGTTACATTGCTGGTTTTATCCCATTTTAATGTGACTGCACAAGATTTTGTCTGCAGCCGGAGATTTTTTACCTTCAGCGGATTTGTGCACTCTTCATGTGCGTCAGAAGCTTCTCCCCAGACGGTTTCCCCTTCTGCTTTTTTATAAGATTTCACTTTAAATTTGTACGTTGTAGCTCCGCTCAATCCTGTAACTTTATAAGAAACTTCTGCTCCGCCTGCAATCGTTGCCACACTTTCGTATTTCTTTTCTGCTGTGTTATATTTATAAACCCGGTATCCGCTGGAACCTGATATTTTGCTCCATCCAAGTGTCACATATGTACTGCTGCGCTTTTGTGTTTTTACATCGGACACTTTTGCCGGCGGAACGGTGGCCGATACCACCGAAGAATAATTTCCATAATAATTTGTCCCACCGATGGTCCAAAAGCAGCGCACCCTGTACTGATAAGTCTTTCCGCTTGTCACATCGGTATCCGTAAAGCTTTTTCCACTCGTCTGCTTCATATAAACATATTTTTTCTGTTTTTCGTCATACCGGTACACGCGGTATCCGGTTACATCATCGGCAGCTTTGCCCCAGCTTAGTTTTACCGGGTCAAATGCATTCCCCACAGTTGCTTTCAATCCTCCGGTTTTTGCACTGGTGTCCTTGTACCAGAAATTTACGTCCAGATTTCCCGTATATCCACTCACTTTTGCAACGGATGAATACTGCCAGAATTCATAGTCATATGCTGTGTCTGCATAAGGTTCCCCTCTTTTTGCATTGCTCGTTGTCGTATTATTGTACCGCGCAATCCAGATGCCGCAATCCTCCAGGGAATCTGTATCAATATAGGATTTGATCCATGCATATGAAGCATAAACAACCGGCTGATATCCCGCATCGGAAATCGTATCTGCAAATGACTGGCAGACCGCTGTCTCTTTTGCTTTGGAGAGTTTTCCCCCTGTCAGGCGGTTGTGACTTCCTTTTTCCCTGTCTATAACAATCGGAAGGGTCACATCCCAGCCGTATTTATCTGCCAGATCCAGCACATATTCTGCTTCCTGTTTTGCCTCTTTTTCTGTCAGTGCCTGTGAAAATATGTACAGACCGACATTGATGTCGTTTTCAAGTGCCGCCTGAATATGGGAATCCGCAGCCGTGTCTTCGTAAATGCTTCCATCGGAAGTGTCCCTTGACGCTACACGGACAAATGCAAAATCTATCCCTGCATCATGTATTTTTTCCCAGTTAAGTGCTGTTGTTTTTTTATTTTTTGCCTGCCACCAGGAGACATCTATTCCGTTCAAAAGCTGCGCATCTTCATAGTCCGATTTGTGATAATAGGTAACACTTGTATAATCCACTTTCGAAGTAAAAGAACCATCCAGAAAATCCTGCGTATACCCGGAAGCAGCCTTGGTTGCACCCAGAAGCTGCGGCATGGCATATGTGGACAACAATCCGTCATTCTGTGTACTCACGTTTGAAATCTGTGTATCATCCATCTCTTCTTTGATGCTTTGTCCCATCACACCATCCATCTGTGTTTTGGGTACCTCCGCCCTCAGCTGCTGTGGTGCAATCATACAGATTCCCGCCAGTATCATTCCTGCTGCTACAATTTTTGCCTTTGTAAATCTCAATTTCTATATCTCCTGTTTGTACATTTATTTCATAAAAGTCATCACCATACCTATATTCTGCAAGCAAAGCATCACCATGATTTTCATTAACAGACCACCGATGATTGGTCTGATCCATTTTCGAATAATACGAAACGCCTGTAATGTGATCAGATAATCATACAGATGATATGCAAGCATAAAAATACTGCATGACGCGGCAATACTGCATCCAAAACCTGCTATAGAAAATAATAATCCAACTTCTATGTTCTGTGTCAGGTTCCATCCTGTATAATATCCGGCTGCCGCCAGGGTTTTACACAAAATAGATCCGGGCAATACATTTACCGCCGGAACAATATGATTGTAATATTGCTGGGAAGTGATCATTCCTCCTCCCACAAAAATTCCATCCGCTATGGTCATATATGCATCACCACCGCCAAAGGACATCCATGCAGACAAAATTCCCCTGCCGGAAAAACACATGATCTCATGGTTTACAAACCAGACGGGAACGACGAAAACTGCCGCAAATACAACCCATGTTCCAACATCCTTTGCAATTATACCCCAATTCTTCTCTCTTTTCCATCCGGTATCTGCTATATTACAGAAAATGCCATAACATCCAAGTATTCCCATCACAATATCAACCACAGGATGCCATCCGGACAGATCAAACGAAAACACTTGTACATGTGTCAACAGATAACTGCCAATAATGCCGGTAAGAATTATCAGATTCTTTTTGCTGTAATTGCCTCTGGTGAAAAAAATGCTAAAAAATGCCAGTATCAGTACCTGCACCGAAGAAATAAAAAAAGACAGTACAAAAACCCCAAGCATTAAAAAAATCGCTTTCATCTTTCTGTGTTTTCCGTCTTCCCCGCAGTCTTTTAACATTTTTCTGATATAAGAAAACAACAGATACAAAATAAAAACAGAGACTCCTATGGAAATCATATTTACAACAGAAAGGATTTTTTCCTGAAATACAGACAACACCGCTACCAGGGCCACCGTCATCAACGCTCCCGGCAATGCCATCATGACAGCACCTGCGATCATTCCCCTGATTCCAAATTTGCGGCGCCCGATAGACGCTGCAATCTCTACCGGAAGTGCTCCCGGTGTAATACTTGCAACCACCACATCTTTGTCAATATTCTGTTTTTCGTCTATTCCCTGTCGATCTGCAATCTCTTTTTCAATAGCTGGAATAAGTACGCTTCCTCCGCCAAATCCAATACATCCGATCCAAAACATTGACCGGATAAACTGTCCTGCCTGACTCACACGGATTCTCGCAACAGACTTTTCAGTTGCTCCAATATATGATTCACACATGTTTCCACATCCATCTCCGCGGTATCTACGACAACATCTGCATGTTCCGGAATTTCATAAGGGCTGGTAATTCCTGTAAACTGCGCAATTTTTCCTTCCCGCGCAGCTTTATACAGACCCTTTACATCACGCTTTTCACATTCTTCGATCGAAGTGCTCACATATACTTCGCGAAAACCGTCTCCGATAATCTGTTTTGCATTCTCCCGATCGTGCCGGTATGGAGAAATAAATGCGGTAATCACGATCAGGCCTGCGTCATTCATCAGCTTTGCAACCTCTGCAATCCGCCGGATATTTTCTACCCGGTCCTCATCGGAAAAACCAAGATTGCTGTTTAAGCCCATCCGCACATTATCTCCATCCAAAAGCATCGTTTTTTTTCCCATCGCATACAGACGCTTCTCCAGTGCATTTGCTATCGTAGACTTTCCTGCACCGGACAATCCGCTCATCCAGATGGTAAAAGCCTTCTGCTGCATCTGCTTTTCGCGCTTCTGCCTGTTAATGTCCATCACATGCCATGTGAGATTGTGTCTGCTGTCTGTTTTTTCATCTCTTTGTGTATTGAATTCCTCTGTCATCTGCCCAGTCCCTTTTATCGAAATAATTTTTTCCAGATCGTCCGAAACGGATGCTTTGCTTTGTCCCGGAACATCACAAATTCATTTGCCCTCTTTTCCAGCTGTCTGATTCTTTTTTCCTGCTGGTTTATTTTCTGACGCTGAATTTCATTCGTTCTTCTGAGATCCATAGTAACTGCTGCAAAGAACTGAATAATTTCTTCCTGCATTTTTTCATTTTGCGGATTCCATTTCGGTAAATCTTTAACTTCATTCGAAAACAAAGGCTGTCCATCCCCGATATATTCCTCGGCTACCCGTTCATTTTCCTTCGCATACAATTCCAGAAACTGCTGCAATTCCTCTTTTGCAAGCATTTCTGTATTTTCTTCTTTTATGTAATCTTTTGAGATTTCCTTCAAAAATCTACGAAAATAAGAGATTTCTTTTTCTGTGAGAAATTCACTCTTATTGAGTATTCTCTTAATTTCCGTGGTATTTTTATCCAACCGGAGATTTTCACTTTCTTCCAATTCCTGAAATTCCTCTGTGACGTCCAATCCGATCTCATGCATAAAATCATGAATAATTGATCCGTCTTTCCAGCTCTTCGGAGAAAATCTCCTGACTATTAAATTATTTTTTCCTATGACAGCTGCAATCTCATCCAGTTTCTGTGCATATTGGTAAATCTTTTTTTCTTTTTTCTCTGATGCAGCAAGATACTCTTCACATGTCATAACAGCGACACTATTAAAGTTTTGCTTCACCTCCTGGTTCCATCGCGAAATCAGCAGGCCATCCTGTCTGCGCAGATATACAATTACCTTAATCTGATACTTCTGTTCATCCGCCTCCTTTTTTAATTCCTGAAGAAGTGATTTTTTTGAGTAGCTTAACGCATGCCAGATGGATTCATCTGTCAGTATCACATGATCGTATGTCCCAAATGCGGTTCTGATCTGCTGTAACCCCTCTTCAAAATATTCCTTTTCCTTCGATTGGTTTCTGTTGCCGTCTGCATCCCACACTTTTGCAACCAGAAAGTGTGCATTTCTCCTTTTATTTGCTCTTGGATACACATGCAGTGAATCAGGAAAGCAATACCCATGTTTTTGCAGTACGTCTTTGTTTTCTTCTAAAAATCTCTGAATAGACGTTGTTGCTGTCTTTGTTGTTCCAATATGCAAATATCTGTCTCTTATACACATCTCCGAGCCCACGAGACCGGAGCCTATCTCG
>ERZ1027065.1035-NODE-1035-length-10038-cov-5.637384_pt1 | contig 10038 bp, 8 predicted proteins | sample MGYA00519421_ERZ1027065 | MGnify/ENA primary metagenome ERZ1027065 (study PRJEB26926, sample SAMN06164495) | human gut metagenome | biome: ENVO:00009003; feature: ENVO:2100002; material: ENVO:00002003 | host: Homo sapiens | place: USA | collected 2012 ... | reverse complement strand
ATCTACACTCGACTAGTCGTCGGCAGCGTCAGATGTGTATAAGAGACAGATCAGAAGGTTACTGTCAAAGCCCCATGGCTGGCTTTTATAATAACGGATATTTTTCACTTTCAGCCCGACTTCTTCCATCACCTCCCGGTGGACAGTTTCTTCCGCGGTTTCCCCGATTTCCGTAAACCCGGCAATGAGCGCATACCGTTTGTATTCCCTACCTGCATACTTTGTCATCATGATCTGATCGTTATTTGTCAGTCCGATGATGACTGCCGGCGCAATCTTCGGAAAAACCATATTGTTACAGACCGGACACTGCAACATGCGCTCCGTGCAGCTGTGTACAAGCGGATGTGCGCATCTGCCGCAGAATTGATTATCCCGGTACCACACATACAGATGCCATGCCGTTGTTGCGGCAAATACACGCTCCTTCGGTTTCATGGACCGGACCGCAAACAGTTTATGATACATAAATCCCGGAATTTCCACATCTTCATAAAGCTCTGTCAGATAAAAAGATATGTCATCCACGGAAAACAGATATACCAGTCCGGGCACTTTTTTGTGATGTGTCTTACAGTATTCCACCCACACGTGATACTTAAGAAATGTGATCTCCCCCTCGTTTTTCAGATAAACCGTCCGATCACGAAATGCCAGTATCCTGCTGTCTGCATCCGGTTCTTTCATTTGAAATGCATTGTCTAATTTCATTGGATAAATGTCCTGTATCATGATTGCTTCTCTCTTTTCCTGTTTATCATTGTTTTGTCCGCATCTGACTCCGGTAAGGTCAGATCAACCGCATCAATTATCGCATAAAGCCTCTTAAATATCAAATTTTCTTGACGAAAATCCGGGATACGGCTATACTATATGTTTATCTATCTACACACAACAGGGGGATTTTATATGCAGATACAATTATCTGAACATTTCACTTACAAAAAATTATTGCGGTTCGTCCTTCCTTCCATCGTCATGATGATCTTTACTTCCATCTACGGTGTAGTGGACGGGCTCTTTGTTTCCAATTATGTCGGAAAGACTGCTTTTGCCGCTGTCAATCTGATCATGCCGTTTCTCATGGCAATCTCCGCTCTAGGCTTCATGATCGGTACCGGAGGCAGTGCGATCGTTGCAAAGACATTAGGCGAAGGCAAAAAGAAACAGGCAAACGAATATTTTTCCATGCTGGTATACCTCACGCTGATCGGAGGCATTGTCCTCTCCGCGCTCGGCATCCTCTTTTCCCCGCTGATTGCACGCGGGCTTGGTGCCGACGGTGCGCTGTTGACAAACTGTGTGCTTTATGCCCGCATTACGCTGCTCTCCATGCCGGCCTTTATGCTCCAGAACGTATTCCAGAGTTTCTTTGTCACCGCAGAAAAACCAAAACTTGGTCTTGGTGTCATCGTCATCGCGGGTGTCACCAATATGGTTCTGGACTTTTTACTGGTAGGCGTTTTCCAGATCGGTCTGGCCGGTGCGGCATTTGCAACGGTCACCAGTGAATGCATCGGTGGTCTGTTTCCGATCCTTTATTTTGCACGCAAAAATTCCAGCCTTCTTAAGCTCGGACGCACACACTTTAACGGAAAAATTTTTCTGTGCGCCTGCGGAAACGGTTCGTCCGAACTAATGACCAACCTTTCCAGTTCCATTGTCAACTCCCTGTACAATATTCAGCTTATGAATCTTGCCGGAGAAAACGGTGTGGCTGCGTTTGGAACGATCATGTATGTAAACTTTATTTTTATTGCCATTTTTCTGGGATATTCCATCGGAAGTGCACCGCTTGTCAGCTATCACTACGGAGCGGGCAACCATGACGAATTAAAAAATCTGTTCCAAAAAAGTCTGCGGCTCATCGGAATCTGGGGACTCATGCTGTTTATTCTGGCACAGCTGATCGCCAGACCTCTGGCCGCCATCTTTGTCGGATATGATGCGGATCTGTTTTCCATGACCCAAAACGGTTTCCGTATTTACTGCATTGCCTATCTGATCAATGGATTTAACATTTACGGTTCTTCGTTTTTTACGGCATTAAACAACGGACTGATATCTGCTGCAATCTCTTTTCTGCGGACACTGGTGTTCCAGCTGGCTGCCGTACTCCTTCTGCCACTGCTTCTCGGCATCAACGGAATCTGGAGTGCCGTGGCAGTAGCAGAACTTCTCACGTTAGGGCTCACGGTAACATTCTTTGTCAGAAACCGCAAAAAATATCATTATGCCTGATCCTTTTTTTCGCGAAGTCTGATTACCAGTTCGTATACCTCCGGCCTGCGCTCCCGCAGATGTTCATCCAGCAGATGTCTGCGTTCCCGGAAACGTTCTGCCAGTTCCGGATGTTCCTGTGCAATCCGGTCATGTACTTCCTGCCGGTGTTCTTCCAGCCTTTTTGCCAGTGTCTCCTCATCTTTCCCGGAAATATTGACAATTTCCTTTAAATGTTCTTCCAGATGCTCCAGCCATTCATCCTCATCCAGCGCCTCCATATGGGACCAGCGTCCGTGAATCAGCTCCTCCACATCCTTATCCGATGTCAGATGCGCAATCTGGCGGGCAATCTGTTTTTCCATTTCCTGTTCTGCCTCCGAACCAAATGCCCAGACAAATTCCTGCACCCGGTTATCTGCCCGCTTCCGGGAGGCGCTTTTTTCAACATTGTCCACACCGCCCTCCAGCGGATACGGACGACGTATCCCCATATCCTTAAGTGCAATATGGATGGTTCTGCGCACGCAGCCTTCCTCCACCATATACCCGAGTCCGAGTCTGCGCAGCTGTTCGTTCACCTCCGCAATATGTTCCGTCATATAAAACCGGATACCTTTTTCTTTCAGGGAGCCATAAAGCCGCTCCAGACAGTCTGCCGCCGTAATATCAATACTCCCGATGCCTCCCGCATCTAAAATCACCGCACGGGTATCCTCGCGGATGGCATCCTCAATATCTTTCTGCAATACCGAAACATTGGCAAAACACAGATTACTGCTGAACCGGTAAATGACCACATGCTCCACGGCATGGATGGAACTGCTCTCTTTCAGGTCCCGGAAATGACTGTGTCCGGTCTGTATGCCAAGAAAACACCGCGCCGGTTTTGCCGTACGGATAATCATCTCGGTAAAGGAAAGCATGATGCCGATCAAAACACCATTGATGGTTCCAAGCAGCAGCACTCCAAAAAATGCACCAAAAAAGATCAGACATTCCGTGCGGCTGACTTTCCACAAACGGACTGCAAGTTCAAATTCCGTGGCTCCAAGCAATGCGGAGATCACAATCGCGGTAAGCACCGGAACCGGAAGAAATCCGATAAATCCTGTTCCGCACAAAAGCAGAATCATCATGGAAATTCCCGCCACAATTCCTGTCAGCTGGGTTTTCCCCTGATACTGTTCTCCCATTGCGGTCCTTGATACGGACCCGTTGATCGGACAGCATCCGGTCAGAGCTGCTACAAAATTTCCAAGGGAAAATGCCAGCAATTCCTGATTGTCATTGATCCGGTAGCGGTTTTTCTGGGCAAAATTATTTTCTGCCAGAAGAGTCTCTGCCATAATCACTACTGCCACCGACAGACTGATCGTTATGGCATCTTTAAGCGGCACTGCAGACAGATCCACCGCCTTCCACCGCGGAAGTCCCGTTTGCACAGCACTTAATGTCTGTATGCCCCACTCCCTGACCGGAAGAAACTTTGTCATAAGTGCTCCAACCGCCATCAGTACGACCGCCATCGGAAATTTTGGTATCAGTTTCTTTGCCGCCAGCAGAATTACCAGTGCAATCACACCCATTATAAGGGACGGAACATGGATCTGTCCAAGTGTATTTCCGATATGTCCGGCCAGCTCCAAAAGTTCTCCGGTGCCCGCAGTCCCGCCAAACAGTTTCGGTACCTGCATGAGAATAATCGTCGTGCAGATTCCGGTAATAAAACCGCCCATCACCGGTGCAGATATGTAATTCACGAGTTTTCCCGCTTTCATCAGATAAAATGCCAGAAGCCACACGGCCACAAACAGAGTCAGGACCGGCACAACTTTAAGTGCTGCTTCTGAACCGCTTTCTATGTGCAGATCAATCAGCGCTCCTCCGATCAGTGCCGCCGGAGCTGCATCCACACCAAAAATGAACTGTGGTGAAGTCGAAAACAGTGCAAACAACAGGATCGGAAACACCGATCCATACAGACCGTATACCGCCGGAAGACCGGCAATCTGCGCATATCCCATGGAAATCGGGATGGAAACGGCCATAATGATAATTCCGGCACAAATATCTTTCGGCAGGTTTTTCTTCTCATAATGCTGCAGTGTCTGTGCAATTGTTACTCTCATATTTCCCCTACTTTCTTGCAATGCGGTGCAGCTGCGGCCGCAGCGTAATCTCCGGCACAACCATGCCCTCCCGCTGGTCAAGCACATAGGCAACCGCCTTTGCCACTTCATCCGGCAGCAGATAACTTTCCGGCTCCTCCCCACAGGTAAAATCCGCATCCCGGTACAGATTGGTATCTGTCATGTCCGGATGAATCGTTGTCACCTTGACACCGTACTTGCGTGCTTCCTCAAACAGACTCTTTCCGAAGCTGGACAGTCCCGCCTTGGTTGCCGCATAGGCACAGCCATGCGGACTGCTCTGCTTGGCCGTCACGGACGAGATATTGATGATATATCCATGATTTTTCTTCAGCACCCGAAGCAGCCGGTTCGTCAGAAGCAGGGGAATCTCCAGGTTTGTACGGACCAGGGCCTGTATCTTTTTGGGAGTCAGTTCCTCATGCAGACCATAATGTCCGACTCCTGCCGCATTGACAAGTACCTCAATGTCTGCCGTTTTTGTGATCTCTTTCACCGCATCGCATAATTTCTGTTCTTCTAATAAATCGCCTTCTACCGGATGAAATGCCGCGGTCTGCTCTACAAATTCCCTTGTCTGTTCTTTTGCAAAATCCCGTCCAAATCCGTAGACTTCATACCCTTTCTCACAGAGTACCCGGCTAATTGCCAGTCCGATTCCGGAACTGGCACCGGTTACAATCGCTGCCTTACTCATAATATATGTTCTCCTTGTCCATTCTCTGTGTTAATTCCGTGATCATAAAATTTTCCATTTTCTTTAATAATTCCGGTGGATACTGATATACCCCGTTGCAATTGACATAAGGATACTGTACCGCTGGTGCAAAAGGCTCTACCCGCCGGAGTTTTTTCATATATTCCTGTGAAATCCGGAACGTTCCCACACTTACATCAACCAGTTTCTCCCAGCCGTCATGCAACATACGGTCACCAAAAATACGGTCAATCTGACTTAGCAGTTGCAGATAATCGGTCTTCCAGGACGGCAGATACAGCATCGGATCAAAGCACAGGCGCACCGGAAATCCTTTTTTAAGTCCCTCCGCGGCACAGACTATGCGTGCAAACGCCGAAGGTGTTTCTTTCTCAAACGCATCTATCATCTTCTGCGGAGACAGGGTAAACGCATAGATCACATTGGACAGACAGGGCAGATCCCACATCGCATGGCCGGCACATTTTGTCCGGATTTCCAGCTTTAAGTTTTCATGTTTTGCAGCATATGCACTCCAGAGTCTGACATATCCTGTCACAGCCTCCATGGCAAGCAGATCCGCATCATAAGAAATGCACACATACATATTCTGTGTCTTCAGAATATGGTCAAGTTCTTCCAGGTAATCTTCGATATTCACAAAAAGCACCATGTGACCGGACGGATACATGCCTTTCAGATAACAGTAGCTGCAATCATAGATGCAGTTCATCATTGTGGAACAGTAATAAAAATTGGTATTGCCAAAATCCTGACAGACCGGTGCTCCTTCATAAAAAAAATGATCGGTTTTTTCTGCCAGAATGAGAGCCTGTGCCTGATGCTGCCGGACACAGTCCTGTCCATGCCGGTTAAATACATCCTTGTAATGTTCAATCTCCACAATCTGTGCCTGTGGAAACCGCAAAAGGATCTGTTCCGTACGCGGATGATTGCGGATGCGGCGTTCCACATAAATATGGGAAAACCGTGTATTATAACACACGTGCTCTAAGTTCTTCAAGAATCCTCTTTCCTTCCCGTTTGTCTTTTGCCGGCAGCCGGCCTGCCTGTTCATATTCCCGGTACCATCCGGACATGGTTTGCTTCCCGGATGCTTCTTTTGCTTCGCAGAGTGAATGATACAAAATCATTTGCCGGATCTGCGCTTTCATGGTTTCAGAACCATGCAATGCCTCCTGCCACAGCTTTGCCTGTTCTTCTACCTGGCTTCTAAATGCTTCCTGCATACTCTCCTGCCTGCTGTTTTTTTCCTGCATTGTCAGAAGCTGCCGGATAAATGTTAAAACCTCTTCTGCTGCCCGGTCCATGATCTGTGAAAAATGTTCTCCACTCACGGCACTCTGCGGCTCCTGTGTTGTTCCATGATCGGTTACTACCTTGAGAAACAGCATCTGGTGCGGTGCATAGTAATAGTTTCCTGCCTGATATATTGCAGCAGCCTCCATATCCACCAGGATCTCTTTTCCTCTGTCCCCCGCCCCGGCATCTTTATCCAAAAACTGTTGGAAAGATTCCCGGTCCTGTACCGCGGGAAAACTGTATAGTTCTGCTTCCTCAAACGGATGCCGGTATAAAATATCTGGATAAAATGTACGTCCGTCTACCGTTTGCGTCAGTTTGTTACAAAGCGAAACAGTGCCGACAGGAATATTTTTCCTGCCGGCACAGCTCCCATAATTGATCAGAAAATCCCCGCTATCCGGTTCTCTTCTGGTCGAACACTCTGCCACCGCCGTGGCCGCCGCAATGGCGGATGCCCCGGTAATGACAATCTGTATTTGATTGTTTTCATCCGAAAATACCTGAAAATGATTCTGTGTCATATCTTTTTTCAAAGAAAGCGCCCGGATCAGTTCCTTTGCCTCCGGATAAAGAGCTGTAAATATTGTGATCAAATAGCTTTTCCTTCACTTTCTAAAATGTGTCTTGCCACATAAACACCACTGGCAGATGCATGGGACAGTGAATGGGTCACACCACTGCCATCTCCGATGATATAAAGTCCCGGATACCGGCTCTGCAGATTCTCATCCAGCTCTACTTCCATATTATAGAATTTTACTTCCACACCATACAGCAGGGTATCGTCGTTTGCGGTACCCGGTGCAATCTTATCGAGCGCATAGATCATCTCCATGATACCGTCTAAGATTCGCTTCGGAAGCACCAGACTTAAATCTCCCGGTGTTGCGGAAAGTGTCGGTGTCACAAGCCCCTCCTCGATACGTTTCTGATTACTGCGTCGTCCGCGCACCAGATCACCAAAACGCTGTACGATCACACCACCGCCTAACATGTTCGATAACCGCGCAATGCTCTCTCCGTATCCATTGCTGTCTTTAAACGGCTCGGAAAAATGTTTGGCAACTAAAAGTGCAAAGTTCGTATTCTCTGTGCGAAGATCCGGGCTGTCATAGCTGTGTCCGTTTACCGTCACAATACCATTGGTATTTTCATTTACCACTATGCCATATGGATTCATGCAGAACGTACGGACATTATCCTCAAACTTTTCCGTACGGTAAACAATCTTGCTCTCATAAAGTTCATCGGTCAGATGGGAAAAGATCACTGCCGGAAGTTCTACCCGCACACCGATATCCACACGGTTGGATTTGGTAGGAATTTCCAGATCCGCACAGACATTCTCCATCCACTTGCTTCCGCTTCGTCCAACCGACACGATACATTTTCTGCACGCATATTCTGCATCTTTTGCCGAAACTGTGTAACCGTCCTCTTTGACCTGAATCTTCTCCACCGGGGTATCAAAGAAAAAGTCCATGTGTTCCTTCATCTCGTCATAGAGATTTTTCAGCACCACATAATTGACATCCGTGCCCAGATGACGAACCGATGCATCCAGAAGCTTCAGCTTATTCTGCAGACACACTTTTTTTAAATCTGTGCCCGCCGTGGAGTACATTTTGGTACCCTCCCCACCGTGGGACATATTGATGGTATCCACATATTTCATCAGTTCAAGTGCTTTCTGTCTGCCGATATATTCATATAACGTACCGCCGAAATCATTGGTGATGTTGTATTTACCATCCGAAAAGGCTCCGGCTCCGCCAAATCCGTTCATGATTGCACAGGTCTTGCAGCTGATACAGCTCTTTACCTTTTCCCCATCAATCGGACAATGTCTCTGTTCCAAAGAATGTCCTGCATCAAACACTGCAATCTTTAAATTTTCATCCTGCTTCATGAGCTCATAGGCAGAAAAAATTCCACCCGGTCCTGCTCCAATAATAATTACATCATACATCCGACGCCACCTCCGGCTTTTTATTTTTTCTCGCGGCTCTCATTGCGGTACTGCAACGGAGTCCTGTCAAAGCATTTTTTAAAGGTACGGTTAAAATGCTCAACACTCGGATATCCGACAACATCCGCAATATTTTCAACCGTCATATTACCGTTTTTCAACAGAGTCTTGGCACGTTTCATACGAATATGGGCTACGTGCTCTCCAAATGTCTTACCTGATTTATCCTTGATATATTTGGAAATATAAGGCTCTGACAGATGGAACTGCGCTGCCATGCTCTCAAGTGTTACATCCTGATAATTGTTCTGGATAAAATTAAGCATGGCGGTCAGGCGTTCATCCTGTGCCCCATCGTTTTGTGCAATCTGCGGTAATTTATTTACAGCAACCGTCAGCGCATGGATGGACGCTTTGATGATATCCTCATCCATACCGACACCCCAGTAATTCTTTCCTTCACAGGTAATGCCCACATAGGCGATTGCCTTAGAAGAAGATCCATGGGACAATGCATGTTCTTCATAGGTAGAAAGTTCGTAGCTGATACCGAAGAACTGCTTGATTGTGTTGCTCACGGCGTCCAGACGACCGTTTCCGTTTGCATCGACGATGGTCTTCTTTCCGCCAAAGTTAATTTCTGTCTCTGCCATAATACCATCATTCTGCTTGAAATGGCAAGAATCGATTGTAAAGTACGGCATTTTGTTCATATAGTTTTCTTCAAAGATCTCGTATACCCACTGTGGAGAAAGTTCCTTGTGTTCTTCATCCGATACCTGTTTCACTGCATATCCGACTTCTTCTTTCATTGCCTGCGGCAGAGAAATGGAGAAATTCTGCTTTAAGATATAACTGATTCCTCCCTTTCCGGACTGGCTGTTGATACGGATAACATCGGCATCGTAAGTTCTTCCCACATCCATCGGATCGATCGGCAGATACGGAACCGTCCATGTCTTTAATTTCTTTTCTTCTCTCCAGGCCATTCCCTTTGCAATCGCATCCTGATGGGAACCGGAGAAGGCTGCAAATACGAGAGATCCGCAATACGGGCTTCTCGGGTTGATGCTCATACCGGTGAAGGATTCAAATGCATGGCAGAGTTTCGGCATATCGGAGAAGTCAAGCTCCGGATCGACGCCCTGCATGTACATGTTCATGCCGACCGTGATAATATCCACGTTTCCGGTTCTCTCGCCGTTTCCGAACAGCGTTCCCTCGATACGGTCTGCTCCGGCAAGGATACCCATCTCTGCATCGGAAACGCCGCAGCCGCGGTCATTGTGCGGATGAAGGGAAAGAACGACATTATCGCGGTATTTCAGGTTTTTGCTCATGTATTCCACCTGGCTTGCATAAACGTGCGGCATGGAAAGCTCCACGGTGCTCGGCAGGTTGATGATGGCTTTGCGGTCTGCAGTCGGCTGCCATACGTCGAGAACGGCGTTGCACACCTCAAGCGCATATTCCGGCTCGGTTCCGGTAAAGCTCTCCGGGGAATACTCCAGGATCACTTTTCCGTCATAATCTTTCATGTACTTCTTTACCATATCGACACCGTCGATTGCGATCTGCTTGATCTCCTCACGGTCCATATGGAATACAACATCACGCTGTAAGGTCTGTCTCTTATACACATCTGACGCTGCCGACGACTAGTCGAGTGTAGA
>ERZ1027065.1025-NODE-1025-length-10159-cov-4.925475_pt1 | contig 10159 bp, 10 predicted proteins | sample MGYA00519421_ERZ1027065 | MGnify/ENA primary metagenome ERZ1027065 (study PRJEB26926, sample SAMN06164495) | human gut metagenome | biome: ENVO:00009003; feature: ENVO:2100002; material: ENVO:00002003 | host: Homo sapiens | place: USA | collected 2012 ... | reverse complement strand
TAGTCGTCGGCAGCGTCAGATGTGTATAAGAGACAGTGGCAGGCTCGAGGCCGGCGGCAACTGGCTGGAGATAATGAAATATCCGTCGTCTTCTTCCGGTATGAAAGTAGAGGGCCACTTAACGAACAGCAACACAGCGATTATGGTAAATGCAGCGTATGAAATCACTGCGGCAAAAGGTCTTTGCAGCAGATAGCCCACTGTTTTGTCATACATTCCTTGTGTCTTGTCATACAGACGGTTGAAACCTTTATACAGAGGGAATTTCGAGGGTTTGGTGGGTTGGAGCATCAATGCGCAGAGTGCGGGCGTCAGCGTCAGAGAGTTGATGCCGCTTAGCACGGTACTGGCAGCAATGGTCAAGGCAAACTGCTTGTACAATTGTCCCGAAATCCCGCTGACAAGCATGGTAGGGATAAATACGGCAAGCAACACCAGCACTACTCCCACAATGGGGCCTGTAATCTCTCCCATTGCTTCGGTTACGGCTTGCCGGGCGGTGTACCGTCCCGTATCCAACAGACGTGTGGAGTTTTCCACGACCACAATGGCATCGTCCACCACGATGGCAACCGCCAATATCAGCCCGAACAACGTTAAAGTATTGATAGAGAAACCGAATAATGACATGATTGCCAACGTGCCGATCAGTGAAACGGGAATTGTGATACAAGGAATGATGACAGCCCGCCAATTCTGCAGAAAAAGGAAGATTACCAGCACTACCAATAGCGTTGTTTCAAAGAAAGTTACCATTACTTCATCAATGGATGCATGGATAACGTCTGTTGTATCGAGCGTTACATTATATTGTACACCTGCCGGAAAATTCTGCGATAATTCCTGCATCTTCGCTTTGACGCCCGTCGATACATCCAGTGAATTACTGCCCGGTTGCTGGTAGATGGCGATGGCAGCCGTAGGCCTTCCGTCCAGTTGGGAAACAACGCTGTAAGATGCCGATCCCAGGTCTATATGGGCTACGTCACGCAGACGGAGAATCCGCCCGCCGCTTTCCGTACGGAGGATAATGTTACCGAACTCTTCGGGTGAAGTGAGCCGCCCCTTTACAGTCAGGCTGTATTGATAGGCATTCTTGTTCTCATTTCCGATGGGTTGTCCTACGTTGCCGGCACTGACCTCTACATTCTGCGTCTGAATGGCTTGATACACATCAGCCGGTGAGAGATTGCGGATGCGCATGGCGGCAGGGTCGAGCCAGATACGCATGGAATAGTCCCCTGCTCCCATTACGTTGACTGCACCCACACCGGGCACGCGGGTCAGTTGGTCTACGAGGTTCAGTTTGGCATAGTTGCTGAGGTAAAGACCGTCGTAATCTTTGTTGTCGGACTTCATGGTCAGGAACATAACGATATTGCTGGACTGCTTCTGCACCGTAACCCCCTGCACTACTACGGGAGTAGGCAGCGATGACTGTGCTACGCTGACGCGGTTCTGTACCTGTACGGTGGCCATGTCGATATCTGTGCCTACTGCAAAAGTGACAGTGAGCGAATACGCCCCCGATGAGGATGAGTTGGACGACATATAAAGCATTCCGTCCACTCCGTTGACCTGCTGTTCGATAGGAATGCCGACGGTTTGAGCTACCGTCTGCGCATTGGCTCCGGGATAAACGGCGCTCACCTGCACCGTAGGAGGTGTTATGTCCGGATATTGCGCAATGGGCAGAATACCCAGTGTGACCAGTCCCGCTACGACGATGAGCAGTGCCAGTACGGTTGCGAATATGGGACGGTCTATGAAGAATTTTGAAAACATGATTCTTTGGTTTTGAATGGTTATATATACAGTGTGGATTATTGAACGGGATTTATCCGCATGCCGTTTCTGACTTTCATCAGGGCTTTCGTCACATACCGCTCCTGCGGGGAAAGTCCTTGTTTTATCTGGCGCAGACTGTCACCTATCAGTTGTCCTGTTTCGATGTGACGGTAGTGTACGATGTCCGAGTCGTTGACTACGTACACGTATTTACCCAACTGGTCTGTGCCGATAGAAGCATCGGGTATCAGGATTGCGTTTTTCTGTTTTCCGTAAGGCAGCGTGATGCTGACATAAAGCCCGCTCTTCAAGATTCCTTTGGGATTATCCAGCCGGGCACGGATATTCAGCGTCCCGGTGTTCAAGTCTACATTGGGCGACAGATAATCCAACTGTGCCGGGTAATTCAGTATGCCGTCTTTCCCCAGGCTGACGTTAACCTGTTTGGGAATGCTGTCTCCTTGCTGCAATAACATGGCAAGCCATTGATTGTCGGCTACATTAAAATAAGAGTACAGATGATCGTCTTTATAGACAGTGGCCAAAGTTACAGGTTGTACGCTGCCGTTTATATAGCTTCCTGCATCTGCAAGGTTGCGGCTGATTGTTCCGTTGAACGGGGCACGTACCGTACAGTAGCTCAAATTGGTCCGTGCCGTATTTAATGCAGCTTCGGCATTGCTTACCGCTGCCAGCGAAGTAGCTACATCCGACTTGGATTGCAATACCTGTATCTGGCTGACGGCATCTGTTTTTGCTGCTTCCTGCATACGCGCATAATTACTCTGTGCATATTCAAGATTGGCACGTGCCGTATTCAAAGCGGCTTCCGCTTGCCTCACATTATCCTGATAAACAGTAGGCTCAATCTGGAAGAGCACCTGCCCTTGGCGTACCCGGCTGCCGGGTGCATAGGCTATGGTCTGCAACGTTCCGCTGACTCTGCCCACTAAATCCACTGTTTTTTCAGAAGTCAGATAGCCGGGATAGTTTTTGGTAAGCGTAATGTTTTGCACACTTGGGCGGGCTACACTGATTTCCGGTACGGGCATTGCATGCGACGTTTCTTTTTTATTCCCGCATCCTGCCAACAAAGGTAGGGCAAGCAGGGCGATGTACATTTGATTTTTCATATATGGTTCAGTTTAAATTCAGTTGAGTATGTATATATTATATATGTTTATTTATGATTTGCGGCTGATGTACCTAAAATCATAATCCTGAAATGATGTTTCCGTATCCTCCCCCTAATGCTTTATAGAGAGAGATGAGCTCCTGCAGTGAGTTTCCTTGTGCTTGCGTCAGTTGGTTTTGATAAGCCAGCAATGAACGAAGGGCATCCAGGACATTTTGAAAAGGGGTTAGCCCCTGCTTATAGAGGTCTAATGACAGCTTCAACGTCTCCTCTCCCTGATTGCATACTTCGCGCAGGGCTACAATCTGCTTGATGGAATTGCGGTAGCCGTTCATGGCATTGTCTGTTTCCTGTACGGCTGTGAGCACGGTTTGGTTAAACTGATGGATAGACTCGTCCAATTGCGCACGTGCCAGCCGGGTGGCATTAACCAGTTTTGTACCGTTGAAGAGTGTCCAACTGAGGCTTGGTGCTATTTCAAACGTCATACTGTTCCGTTTGGTGAAATCTTTCAGGTCATGGGAAGAATATCCTACGGAACCTTTTAGGAAAACCTGCGGCAGCCAATCGCTTTTAGAAGCACCGAGCAGGGCTGCCTGTGCGTTGATTTGCCGTTCGGCCTGCCGGATATCCGGACGACGGAGCAGCAAGTCGGCAGGAATACCTATGCCTACAGGTTCCATATAGTCGGGAAGTTTGCCGTTCTGCTCCAATGTGGGACGAAGGTCTTGGGGATAAGTTCCGAGCAGAATGGCCAGAGTGGTGATATATTGATTGATACCTGCCTCCAGTTGGGGAACAGACGCTTTGGTACTGTAATATACAGACTTGGCTTGAGACACATCCAGTTTGGAAACCAATCCGGTCTTGTAGCGCACTTGGGTAATCTCAAGCACTGCGGCTTGCGTATTGCAATTGCGGATGACCACATTTAATTCCTGCTGTAATTCACGCAGCCCGATGTAGGCCGATGCTACCTGCGCGCATAGCGATATCATGACAGAGGTATATTCTTCCTTGCTGGCGGCAAAATTTTCACGTTGCGCTTTTACCCGTTGCCGGATACTGCCGAATATATCCAGTTCCCAGCTTGCATTGAGCGAGGCGCTGTATGCCCCGGTTATGGATTGCGGTGCTTCACTTACATTGCCGCTGCTTTGTTGGCGTGCCCATCCGCCATTCAGGGAAACGGAAGGGAAGAAACTCCCCCGCTCTATCCGCCAATTGGCTTTAGCCATATCCATACGGTCTATGGCTGAAAGCACCGAAAAATTCCCGGCGGATGCCGTTGCTATCAGCGAATCGAGCATCGGATCGCCAAAGGCTTTCCACCATTTATCGTCTACCGGCTGTATTTGGCTGCCGAACAGATTATCGTCTCCGGGAATGGTATGGGCAGTGCCGGTTCCCCAGCCTTGCGGAAGCGGCTTTTCCAAGTAGCTATTGCCTTTTTGCGCCCATGCCGCAAAAGAGAAACATAGAATGAGCAATGTACTGCTCCAAGCTTTTAGAGTCATAAAAAAAGGTTTAAGTTGTTATTTTATGGGATTGATAACAACCTAAACCTTTATTTGTTTATCGCGATTCTTGCGGAATTTATTCAGCGTCTGCTGCTTTCTTTCTGCTTCTTGTTGTCTTTTCCTTTACCGGTTCCTCTTTCACTTCCGGAGCAATACCTGCCAGTTCCGGGTCAATCATGATACGTCCGCAGTACTCGCAAACGATGATTTTCTTACGTGAACGGATGTCCAGTTGTCTTTGGGGCGGAATCTTGTTGAAACAGCCGCCGCAAGCATCGCGCTGTACGTAAACGATACCCAGACCGTTGCGTGAGTTCTTACGGATACGCTTGAAGGATTGAAGCAGACGCGGCTCTATTTTAGTTTCGAGTTCTTTGGCTTTGTCTCTCAGCTTTTCTTCTTCCTGTTTGGTTTCGGAGATGATTTCGTCCAGCTCATTCTTCTTTACTTCAAGGTCTTTTTGTCTTTCTTCCAAGGCAGCGGTACTGTCTGCGGCTTCCTGAGACTTGACTTCTTCATCGGCAGAGAACTCTTTGATTCTCTTTTCGCAGAGTTCGATTTCCAAGGTCTGGAACTCGATTTCTTTGCTCAGGAAGTCATACTCGCGGTTGTTGCGCACATTTTCCTGCTGCTCTTTATATTTGGCTACAGAAGCCTTTGCGGTTTCGATTTCCACTTTCTTCGTTGCGATAGCAGATTTCAAATCGGCAACTTCCGACTGGATTCTTTCGATGCGGGTGCTCAGACCGGCAATTTCATCTTCCAAGTCTTGCACTTCCAAAGGAAGCTCGCCTCTCAACGTCTTGATTTCATCAATTTTAGACAACATGGTCTGTAGCTGGAACAAGGCTTTCAATTTCTGTTCCACTGTCAATTCCTGGGGATCTTTTTTTGCTTCTTTAGCCATTTTAATTACATGTATTTTATGGGATTTGTATTTATCTTGCTTTGTTGTACTTCAACATTAGGAAATAAATCCCGGATTATTGTATAAAATATTTCTTTTGTATATTGTTCGCTTTCATAATGCCCTATCTCTGCCAGCAGAATATCCGTGTCATGGCCGAAATAATCGTGATACTTTATTTCACCCGTGATGAAAACGTCCGCACGGTTGCGTATGGCAAGCGGCATGAGAAAAGCTCCTGCACCGCCACACAAGGCAACGGTCTGTATCTCCCGCCCGGTGAGCCTGTTGTGTTTCAGACAACCCACTTCAAAGGTTTTCTTGATACGCTTTAGGAACTCCAACTCGGTTTCCGGAGTTTCCAATTCGCCGATAACGCCTGCTCCGGCTTGTTGCCAAGAGTTCTGCAACGGATATAAATCAAATGCAGGTTCTTCGTACGGATGTGCGGCAAGTAACGCTTTGATAACTTCTGCTTTCCGGTAAGTCGGCAGAATGGTTTCGATGCGCGTCTCCTTTTCCACATGCAGCTCGCCGATTTTTCCGCAATAAGGATTGGCGCTTTCAAGAGCACGGAACATCCCCTCGCCTTCCACATTGTAGCTGCACGAATCATAATTGCCGATACATCCGCATCCGGCAGATGCCAATGCTGTGCGTACTTCTTCCGCCCGGGTTGCAGGAACAAATGTAACCAATTTCAGCAAAGCGTTTTCCTTAGCTTCCAGTACACGTACATTCTTCAATCCGATTTTTTCGGCAATCTTGAAATTCACTCCTTCCGGCGCATTATCCAGATTAGTGTGGGCGGAATAGATGACAATGTCGTTCTTGATAGCTTTCAAGATACAACGCTCCACGTAATCTTTTCCCGTAATGGATTTATAACCCTTAAAAATAAGCGGATGATGCGATATCACAAGATTATATCCTAACGCAATCGCTTCATCCAGCACGGCTTCAGTAACGTCAAGACACAACAAAGCCCCTGTTGCTTCCGCATCTGTCAATCCGATTTGCAGGCCGGCATTATCAAATCCGTCTTGCAATGGCAGAGGCGCGAACCGTTCAAGGGCGCTTACTATCTCCTTAATTTTCATTATCAGTAGAAAATTTGGTTGCAAAGATATGAAAAAGTAGCGAATTACGGCTTACTTTTACCTTTTTTTTCTACCATGACCGGCCGTAGCTTTCCATAAGCGTCGAAAGACTTACGCGAAGCCAGTGAAATGGTTATCATCAGCGAAAGCATGGATGCCGTAAATGTGATAACCATAATCATCATCTGATATTTGATGGCGACATTCGGACTGCTTCCCCCTAATATCTGTCCGATCATTGTTCCGGGAAACGCCACCAAGCCCATGACGGAGATATTGGCGATGAGCGGACTGAATGCCTTGATAATAGCCTGACGGATAAACGGCGCCTGCGCTTCTGTGCGGGTAGCCCCGTTGCCAAGCAGATAGCGGTAAAGCTGTTGCTCGCGTTTCAATCCGCTATAATAGGTATTCAGGGCTATAACATTGCTGGATAGCATGTTTCCCATCAGTATGCCGAAAATGGGAATGAAGTATTGAGCGCTGAATACATTTTCAAGACGCAACACGATTCCTATAAAATACATTCCCACGCATACTACGCTACATAGGAAACCTACGGATATAGGTATCAGCAGTATCTTGCGCTTCAGTTGTGTGCGCGCCAGTGCCGTTTGCGAAGCTACGAGTATCATGACGATTACCCACAGGAAATTAATCCACGGATTATTCCAAAGAAAAAGGTATTTCAGATAAATGCCGATGAAGAAAAGCTGCACAATCATGCGTGCCGTACCGATAAGGGTTGCACGTAGCAGGCCGGTCTTGAATTTCCATATATAGAATAATGGGATTGACAGCAAGAGCAGTCCGATACCCAAGCTGAGGTATGATATGTCGATAGTTCCCATGAATACTTTGAATTAGCGGGTAAATATGAAAACCAATACAGATGCAATAATAATGCAAACTCCCATAACAATCAGCATCATGCGTACGGTATGTTTCTGTTCGGAACATTCCTTTTGCCGGGTAAGTCTGGTTATTTTCTCCATATCTTCTGCGGTTGTGTTGTGGGGCATGCCGCACCCTTTGTGCATTTTATCCAAACGCTCGTTGAGACGTTCCCGGCGAAGAAGGCGTAAATTACGGTTCTCCTTATCACGGCGTATCATATCAAAAACAAATCCGGCAAAACTCATGGCTTTATTTTTATCAGGTTTATTACATTATTATATGTCTGTCGCATCCTTTGGCGAAACCCATGTCGTGCGATACCGCCAGTACGGCGGTTCCCTTTCGGGTTTGATGCCGTAAAAAGGCAAGAACTCTTTCCGTAGAGCCCGAATCGAGTGCCGAAGTTGGCTCGTCCACAATGATTAACGGCTTGTTGGTCATGGAAGCTACAGCTATCATCATACGTTGGCGTTGACCGCCGGATATTTCATTTACACGTTTATAATATAGCTCTCTTTCCAATCCTAATTCTTCAAAGCAATTGAATAGTTGAATTTCGGAGAACGGTGTGGCTCGATTGGCTTTCAGGCTGAAAGGCAGTTGTATCATGTCTTTTACCCATTCTAACGGTAGTGCCAATTCTTGTGGAATCCAGGCTATTTGTTTGCGAATAAGGTCTATGCTGTTTTTATCCGATACGATGTCATTGACCGTAATGCGTCCTTCTTTTAATGGAGTAAACCCCAGTATGGCATTGAGAAGAGATGTTTTTCCACACCCCGACGAGCCGGAAATGCTGGCAATCTCTCCCCTCTTCAATTGCAGGTTGAAGTTGGAGAATAGCACATCATTACCGTATGCAATACTGGCATCCTCTATTTGTAGCATAAATAAATTCTTTAGTCGTTAGTTGCAAAGGTAAGGAAAAAAGATTTGCATACATAACTTTATACTTTTATCTTTGTGTCACTAATTAATTCGGGAGAAAAAGTATGATACAGAACGAACGGGATTGCCGCCATGAACATGTGTTGGGCGTGGCAAGGCAAATGATGACTGCCGCACGCACAGCTCCTAAAGGGAAAGGTGTAGATGTAATTGAAGCAGCACTGGTTACAGGAGAAGACCTGAAAAAGCTTTCAGAAAAAATGAATGCCATGGCAGAAGAACTGGGTATGAAGTTCTTTCTGCGTGATGCGGCAAATGTCCTGCAGGCAGAATGTGTCGTTATAATAGGTACGCGCGAGCAGGCGCAGGGATTGAACTGCGGTCATTGTGGCTTTCCTACTTGTGCCGGGCGTACGGAGGGTGTGCCATGTGCCTTGAATACGGTTGATGTGGGGATTGCTGTCGGCTCCGCTTGCGCCACGGCTGCCGACATGCGGGTAGATACCCGGGTAATGTTCTCTGCCGGACTGGCCGCACAGCGAATGAACTGGCTGAAAGATTGCAAGACTGTATTCGCCATTCCGGTCAGTGCCTCTTCCAAGAACCCGTTCTTTGACAGGAAGCCTAAGGAAGAAAAGAAATAAAGCGCATTGCCGAACCTGAAGTTGAGAACGGGAAACGTAAAGTTGAACTTTAGCGGCGTAGAGTTGAACTTCAGAACTCTAAAGTGGCACTTTAGAAATGCAGAATAGAACTTTGCGTAAATTAAGATTAAGGGGCATCGGTATTCAGGCTTCATTATCTTACTTGACGCATTAAATAACTTAGAATTGATATGGGATATTTTGTTGGAATTCCATTGGGCGGAGCTGCCGAAAAGGACTGTCAGGTGCGTTTCGGTAAGAACATGACCTTTCAAGTGGAAACGCGCGCTCCTCACCTGCCAGCGGAGTGGGCATTACAGAGTGGCGTACAGCTTACATGGCCTCATGCGGATACGGATTGGGCCTATATGCTTGAAGAAGTGCAGCAATGTTTTATAGCCATTGCTTCCGAGATAGCCAAGCGGGAGTTGCTGTTGATTGTAACTCCGGAACCTGAAGAGGTAAGAAAGCAAATTTCCGCGACAGTGGATATGGATAATGTTCGTTTCCTGAAATGTGAAACGAATGATACTTGGGCACGCGACCATGGAGCTGTCACTATGGTAGATACGGAAGGGCCGTCTCTGCTTGATTTTACTTTTAATGGCTGGGGACTGAAGTTTGCTTCGGATAAGGATAATCAAATTACACGTCGGGCTGTTGAAGCTGAAATCTTAAAAGGCCGGTATATAAACCGTTTGGGCTTTGTGCTGGAAGGCGGATCCATTGAGAGTGACGGCATGGGAACATTGCTTACCACTTCGGAGTGCTTGTTGTCGCCTAACCGTAACGGCCAGTTGAATAAGGTGGAGATTGAGGAGTATCTTCGGTCTACATTCCATCTTGAACGGGTACTTTGGCTGGATTACGGTTATCTGGCCGGAGATGATACGGACAGTCATATAGATACGCTTGCCCGTTTTTGTTCGCCGGATACGATTGCCTATGTGCAGTGCAGGGACGTGAATGACGAGCATTATGAGGAGCTGCACCGAATGGAAGAACAGCTTAAAACGTTCCGGACACTTGCCGGAGAACCTTATAGACTGTTGGCATTGCCGATGGCCGATAAGATAGAAGCGGAGGGCGAAAGGCTGCCGGCTACGTATGCCAACTTCTTGATAATGAATGATGCAGTGTTATATCCCACATATAACCAGCCGGAGAATGATATGCATGCCAAAGAGGTGTTGCAAATGGCTTTTCCCAAGCATGAAATTGTAGGTGTAGACCTGTCTCTTATACACATCTGACGCTGCCGACGACTAGTCGAGTGTAGA
>ERZ1027065.1013-NODE-1013-length-10293-cov-4.923813_pt1 | contig 10293 bp, 11 predicted proteins | sample MGYA00519421_ERZ1027065 | MGnify/ENA primary metagenome ERZ1027065 (study PRJEB26926, sample SAMN06164495) | human gut metagenome | biome: ENVO:00009003; feature: ENVO:2100002; material: ENVO:00002003 | host: Homo sapiens | place: USA | collected 2012 ... | reverse complement strand
GATCTACACTCGACTAGTCGTCGGCAGCGTCAGATGTGTATAAGAGACAGCGTTCAGGCGCATCAGCAGCGAAATTGCCCAGTACATTGCCGCCTACCCCACCGAAGCAGAGACCGCGCTGGATCTGTTTATGGTGACCAAATATCTGGAACGCCTTGGTGACCACGCCGTGAACGTGGCCGAATGGGTCGAATTCTTAAAGACCGGCGTTCACAAATCCCGCAAGATCGTGTGATCTTGCCCGGCGGTGTGTGAGGCCGCTCCAAGGTGAACCTGAAGCCAACGGCTTGAATTTTGAATTTTCAGGTACACCCAATAACATTGCCATTCTCTTTTTTATGTTTTCCTATACCGCACCAAAGGGCCAGCACTGCACGCTGGCCCTTTGGTGTTTTTATGTGTAGACTGCTGGGAATGAAACCTGGCAGAAAAGTGGAAGAAGCAATGCAGAGTGTGTTATACTGGAAAGGACAAATCGAAAACGGCTGCACAATATGAGCACTGCGATGAGATTTTGAAAGAAAAGACCGCACACCTCTTTATAACCCAAAAGCCCAAAGCGGCACGGTTCACTTAACCGGCAGCTTTGGGCTTTTGCTGTTTTATCAGAGAAAAAATTATGCGCTTACATCTTCAAACTGGCTGTTGTACAAATCAGCGTAGAACCCGCCAGCGGCCAACAGGTCGTCGTGGGTGCCCTGCTCCACAATGTCACCATCCCGCATGACTAAAATCAGGTCGGCGTCCTTGATGGTGGAAAGCCGGTGGGCAATCACAAAGCTGGTGCGGCCGCGCATCAGGTTGTCCATGGCGGTCTGGATGCGCTGTTCGGTGCGGGTGTCCACACTGCTGGTGGCTTCGTCCAAAATCAAAATTTTGTTGTCTGCCAGAATGGCGCGGGCAATCGTCAGCAGCTGTTTCTGGCCCTGGCTCACGTTGGAAGCATCCTCGTTCAACTCCATCTGGTAGCCGCCGGGCAGCGTGCGGATAAAGTGGTCAGCACAGGCGGCCTTGGCGGCGGCGATGACTTCCTCATCGGTGGCATCCAGGCGGCCATAGCGGATGTTTTCCATAATGGTGCCCTGGAACAGCCAGGTATCCTGCAATACCATGCCAAAGCCTTCGCGCAGGGCGCTGCGGTCAAAGTCCTTTACGTTGTGGCCGTCCAGCGTAATGGCGCCGGAGTTGACATCGTAAAAGCGCATCAGCAGCTTGACCATGGTGGTTTTGCCTGCGCCGGTGGGGCCGACAATGGCAACTTTCTGGCCGGGTTTTACATCGCAGCTGAAATCCCGGATAACAGTCTTTTCCGGCGTGTAGCCAAACTTGACATGGTCAAAGGTGACCTGGCCGTCAATGCAGGTGGGGTCTGCCCGGCGGGCAGGGTCAGCGTTCTGTTCTTCTTCCGGCTCACCCAAAAATTCAAACACGCGCTCCGAAGCCGCCGCCATACTTTGCAGCATGTTGCTGACCTGGGCCAGCTGCTGGATGGGCTGGGTGAAGTTGCGCACATACTGGATGAACGCCTGGATGTCACCAATGGTGATGATGCCGCGCGCGGCAAAAATGCTGCCGGAAACGGCCACTGCTACATAGCCCAGGTTGCCCACAAAGGTCATGATAGGCTGCATCAGGCCGGAAAGAAACTGGCTTTTCCAGGCGGATTCAAACAGGCGGTTGTTGGCTTCGTCAAAATCATTCAGAACGGCATCTTCGCGGTTGAACGCTTTGACCACATTGTGGCCGGAATATACTTCCTCCACCTGGCCGTTCACGGAGCCCAGAACTTTTTGCTGGGCGCGGAAATATTTCTGGCTGAACCTGACCACCAACAGCACCAGCGCCATCGAGACCGGCAGGATCAAAATGGCAATCAGCGTCATCGTGGGGCTGATGGTCAGCATCATGATGAGCACGCCGATCATGGTGGTAATGCTGGTGATCAGCTGGGTGATGCTCTGGTTCAGGCTCTGGCCCAGGGTGTCCACATCGTTGGTGATGCGGGAGAGCACCTCGCCCACGGTGCGCTTTTCAAAGTACGCCAGCGGCAGGCGGTTGATCTTTTCACTGATCTGGCGGCGGAAGTCGTAGCAGACCTTCTGGGAAAGGCCGGTCATCAGCCAGCCCTGAATAAAGCTGAAGGCGCTGCTCAGCAGGTACATGCCCAGCAAAAACAGCAGGATGCGGCCGATATACACAAAGTCGATGCTGCCGGTGCCGCGCAGCTTGGCGATCCAGCCGGTGGCAAGAGCCGTGGTGGCCTTTGCCAGCACCTTGGGGCCTGCAATGTTGAAGATGGTGGACAGAACAGCAAACAGCATGGCTGCCGCAAGGGGCAGCTTGTAGTGGCTCATAGTGCGGATGAGCTGCCGCAGCGTGCCTTTAAAGTTCTTGGCGCGCTCGGTGGTGGGACGTCCGGGTCTGGGCATATCACTCACCCTCCTTTTCTGTATTCAGGGTATCCAGCGCCAGCTCCTTCTGGCTCAGCTGGCTGCGGGCGATCTCCTGATATTCCGGGCAACTGACCATCAGCTGGGCGTGGGTGCCCTTGCCCACCAGCCTGCCTTCGTCCAGTACAAGGATCTGGTTTGCGTGCAGCACGGTGGAAATGCGCTGTGCCACAATGATCACGGTGGCGTTGTCGGTCTGTGCCTTCAAAGCGCGGCGCAGGGTTACATCGGTCTTGTAGTCCAGCGCCGAGAAGCTGTCGTCAAACAGATAGACCTTGGGGTCCTTGGCAATTGCCCGGGCAATGGAAAGCCGCTGCTTCTGGCCGCCGGATACGTTGGAGCCGCCCTGTGCAATGGGGCTTTGGTAGCCCTCGGGCTTTGCCTCGATAAAATCAGTGGCCTGTGCAATGGCGGCGGCTTTGTGCACCTGTGCGTCGGTGATATCCTCGCCGCCGAATTTCAGGTTGCTGTCAATGGTGCCGCTGAACAGCACACCCTTCTGGGGCACATAGCCCAGCAGGTCGTGCAGCTGTGCCTGCGGCATCTCGCGCACGTCAATGCCGTCCACGGTCACCTTGCCGCCGGTCACATCGTAAAAGCGGGGGATCAGGTTGAGCAGGGTGGACTTGCCGCAGCCGGTGGAGCCGATGATGGCGGTGGTCTCGCCGGGCTTTGCGGTAAAGCTGATGTGCTCCAGCGCATCGCTGTCTGCACCGGGGTAACGGAAGCTCACATCCTCGAACTGCACCACGCCCTGCCAGTCGGTGTGCGCCTGTGCAGCCTTTGCGGCGGCTTCGTCCGGGTCGCGGATGGTGGCCTTGGTGCGGATGACCTCGTCGATACGATCCGCAGCCACACCGGCGCGGGGCAGCATGACGGCCACCATGGCCAGCATCAGGAAGGACATGACGATCTGCATGGTGTAGGTGATAAAGGCAATCATTTCGCCCACCTGCATAGTGCCGGCATCCATGGCCTTGCCGCCGAACCAGACGATGAGCAGGCTGGTGCCGTTCATGATCAGGGTCATAAAGGGCATCATAGCCACCATAGCGCGGTTGGTGAACAGCTGGGTGCCCATCAGCTCCCGGTTGGCCTTGTCAAAGCGCTGCTCCTCAAATTTTTCGCGGCTGAAGGCGCGCACCGGCATGATGCCGGTCAAGATCTCGCGGCTGACCAGATTCAGCCGGTCCACCAGCTGCTGCATCACCTTGAATTTTGGCATGGCAACGCTCATCAGGAAGAGCAGCAGCAACAAGAGCAGTGCCACGTCCAGCACCACGATCCAGGAAAGGCCGCTGCTGCTGCCCACAACGTGCAGCACGCCGCCAATGCCCAGAATGGGCGCGTAGGCCACCATGCGCAGCAGGATGACGCAGACGAACTGCACCTGCTGGATATCGTTGGTGGTGCGGGTGATGAGGGAGGCGGTGGAGAAGTTCTCAATCTCTGCATTGGAGAAGCCGATAACGCTGGAGAAGGTCTCCCGGCGCAGGTCGCGGCCGATGGCGGCGGATACCCGGGAGGCAAGGAAGCCCACGGCCACAGCCACGGCTACCATCAGCAGGGTGAGCGCCAGCATCTGGCCGCCCACCCGGAAGAGGTAACCCATCTGCACATCCCGCGCAACGCCCTGTGCCTCGTATTCCAGCTGCACCAGCAGCAAAGACTGGCTTTTCAGGTTTTCCAGCAGGGTGCTGTCCAGCTGGCTCATGGCACCGTCCAGCTGCTTTTGCAGCATACTGCGGTCAAAGCCGGGCATCTGGCTCATGGCGGCAAACTGGCTGCAAACGGTGTCAAGATCCGCTGCCGTAGGGGTGGCGGTTTCAGTGTCCGCGTCCGCAGCGGCAGAGGGCGTCTCGGCAAGGCCGGTCATGCCCATGCTGTTCTGCCCGGCGGGGGTGTTGGCGGCCTGTGCGGCAGCCATATACAGCACGATGTCCGGGGTGGTCACGGCATCTTCCAGTGCGGTGCGCTCGTCCTCGGTCAGGTCGGAGCGCAGCTGCAACACGCCATCGTCCTGCAGGTAGTACTGGTAGGCGTTTTGCAGCTTCTGCGCATCCTCCTCGCTCATCAGCAGGCTCAGCGCGTCCAGCGTACTCTGGCGCACCGTCTGGGGCAGGGGGCTTTCAATGCCGCCCTGCTGGATGCCGGTGTCCACGATCTTGCTGGTGTAGTCCGGCAGGGCAAGGTCGCAGTACGCCTGCACGAACAGCAGTGCGAACACCACAAGGCAGACTGCCCAGTGCCGGGCCAGCTGCTTAAAGATCTTTGTCATGGTTCGTTTCTCCCTTCGGGTCAATGTTGCGCGCGGCATTTTCCGCAAGAATGGCATCCATCAGCGCGCCGCGCAGCGCGTCCATCTGGGCTACCTGCTCCGGCTCTAACCGTGCCAGCACGCTGGCAAAGTAGTCGCGCAGAGCCTGCTCACACTGGTGGCACAGCTCGTACCCCTTGGGGGTGATGCGCACCAGCGTTTTGCGGCGGTCGGCGGGGTCCGGTTCCCGCACCACAGTGCCGTCCTGCTCCATGAGCCGCAGCCCGCGCGAGACCGCCGGCAGCGGCTGTCGAATCTCCCGGGCAAGGTCGGAGACATAAATGGCACCGTCCTTTCCGTGACAGTTGATGGCGTGCAGCAGGCCTTCCAGCATATTGAAGTGGCATTTGGGGCAATCGGCCAGCGCCGCCCGCATTCCGGTCTTGGATGCCTTGCTCAGCTGCCCGATAAAGTGGCACATCCCCTGAAAGCTGGGGGTGCTTGGCTCGGACACGACAGTCCCTCCTCGTTTGCATTTTTTGGATACTTAACAGTTGTTAAGTATTAACGCCTGATAAGCATATTCCTTTTGCAGCCGGATTGCAAGGGAATAGGGAAATATTAAACAAAAATTCACAAAAAACTTGTAGGTTTTGTCAATGCGCAAACCGGCTCTCGCTGCATAAAAATAAAGGACAGGCAGAAACGGAGGGTGCAGATGGAGCAGGGATTCCAAGTGTTGTTACAGGTATTCGGCGGATTGGCGCTGTTTTTATACGGGACGGACAGCCTGTGTCGGGCGGTGCAGCAGGGAGCGGGCAGGCGTCTGCGCAGCCTGCTGGCGCGGTGCACCGCAAACCCGGCGGCAGGACTGCTGACCGGTGCTGCGGTAACGGCGGTGCTGCAAAGCAGCTCGGCGGTCACGGTCATGGTGATTGCCTTTCTGGCGGCGGGGCTGTTGCAGCTGCGGCAGGCGGTGCCGGTGGTATTCGGGGCAAATATCGGCACAACGGTCACGGCGCAGCTGCTGGCGTTCCGGGTGGAAAGCTGGCGGTATCTGCTGCTGTTTGGCGGGGTGCTGCTCTGTCTGGCCTGTAAAGGCTGGCGGGGCCGCTGCGTGGGCGAGGCAGTGTTCGGCTTTGGACTGCTGTTCGAAGGCGTCACTGTGATGCGCAGCGCCATGGAACCGCTGCTGCAAAGCCCTCTGTTCCGGCTGGAGCTTGCCCGGGTGCAGCAAAGTCCCCTGCATGGGCTGCTGGCGGGCGTCTGCATGACCTTAACGGTGCAAAGCAGCTCTGCCACAGTGGCGCTGCTGCAAAGCATGGCGGCGCAGCCCGGGGCAGACGGCGTGCACAGCCTGCTGGGGCTGACGGCGGCCATTCCCATTTTGCTGGGGGATAACATCGGCACCACCATCACGGCGGTGCTTGCCGCCATCGGGCAGGGAAGAGACGCCAAGCGGGTGGCGGCAGCCCACGCCATTTTTAACCTGAGCGGAGCGGCGGTGTGTTGCGCACTGCTGCAGCCCTTTGCGGCGCTGGTGCGGCTGTGCTCGCCCGCAGGGGCGGAGTGCGCCGTGATCGCCCGGCAGATCGCCAACGCACACACCTTATTCAACGTACTGTGCGCGCTGGTGTGGCTGCCCCTGACCGGGCAGATGGTGCGACTGGTCTGCGCGCTGCTGCCCGATAAAAAACGACCGCAAGAACGGTTGTAAACCGGAGCGGGGAATGGTATACTGAAGCAGACGATACTATTATATATAAAGGACGGAATGCAATGAAACGGAAAATCGGCAGGCTGTGCATGGTGCTGGGCGCGGTGCTGATCTTATGCGCCGCCGGGCTGCTGGGCTACAACCGGTGGGATGCCGCCCGGGCAGAAAAGGCTTCGCAGGAAGTATTGGGCGAGCTGGAGCAGACCATGCAAAAGACCATTACGGAGCACCAGCAGGAAAACGAGACTGCAGCCCCGCAGCCGGTGTTGGACCCGACGCAGGAGATGACCACCGTGGAGGTGGAAGGGCGGGACTACATCGGGGTGCTTTCCATCCCGGCGGTAGAACGGGAGCTGCCGGTGATGGCGCAGTGGAGCTACGCCGGGCTGAAGATCGCCCCCGGGCGGTACAGCGGCACCACCTATGGCGATGATCTTGTGATCTGCGGCCACAACTACGCAATGCACTTCAGCCCCATCAAGTGGCTGGCCATCGGCAGCTCGGTCTATTTTACGGATGCAGACGGTCTGCGCTGGAGCTATGAGGTGGAGAGCGTGGAGACTTTGCGCCCCACCCAGATCGAGGAGATGACCACCGATACCGAGACGGACAACTGGGATCTGACCCTGTTCACCTGCACCTCCGGCGGCGGTTCCCGCTACGCGGTGCGCTGTGTGCGGACAGGCTACCCCGTCCGTGTGACGGACGCGGCAGAATAATGCTTTGCACAGCAGGATGATTTGGAAGGGCTTCCGCTTTGCTCTAGCCATTATCAGCGGAAAATTTATTTTTAATTTCGGGATAGCGGAGCGTCTGCGGACGCTCCGCTATCCCATTTTCACAGGAGGGGGTCGTGACGGAAAACGGCAGCTCCAGCGCCTGTTTCCTGCGGAAATGCGGCGCTGCGGGGACTGCCAAAGACCTGATCTCCGAGGAAAATGGCCGTGTACAGCGTGAGCAGACTGGGGAGCATACGCTGTTTTTTACGCAAAAAATCCGCAAAAACCTTTGAAAGTCCTTTTTATGGTATCTGAATTATGCGATACTGTGTTCACCGGGAAAGCCCCGGAACAAAACAGAAACACAGGAGGGAAACACCATGAAGGATTTTGAGTTGCGTTATGTGGGCAGTCATGTGGAGGTATACACCGGCAGTGGTGTGTTCCTGTTTTCGGCCGATACAGTGCGCGAGGCCATGGAAGAGCTGGCCGGGTAAGCGGCGGCATATCGCATCTGGGAAAGCTGAATGTAAAATGTATGTAAAATAACGGAAATCTTTTTGTTTGCCGCCCGGAAATATGTTGCGGAATGTGTGAAAAAAGTAATTTTCGTGTAAAATAAACCTTGTTGAGACGCCCCCTTTGATGGTATAATAAAAATAAGCGGCTTCCGGAACAGGGCAGGCGTTGCGCGTGCAAGGTTCCGGCAGCTGTGTGCTGTAAAGGATTAAAAGGGAAGTTTCATATTAGGAGTATCGTTATGGATATCACACACATTACCTCTCTGCTGGGCGGCATTGCGCTGTTCCTGTACGGTATGTCCATCATGGGCGCCGGACTGGAAAAGCTGGCAGGCGGCAAGATGCAGGGCGTATTGCAAAAGCTTACCTCCTCTACCATCAAAGGCGTGATCTTCGGCACACTGATCACCGGCGTCATCCAGTCGTCGGCTGGTACGGTGGTTATTTGTGTCGGTCTGGTCAACTCCGGTATCATGACACTGACGCAGTCGGTAGGCGTGATCATGGGTGCAAATATTGGTACTACGGTAACAGGTCAGTTGATCCGCATGGCGGATATCTCAGGCGACAGCCTGTGGCTGACCTTGATCCAGCCCAAGACCTTTGCCCCCGTGGTGGCGTTTATTGGCTGCATTTTTTATGTGTTCCTGCGCAATGCCAAAAAGAAGAATATCGGCCAGATCATGCTGGGCTTCGGCATCCTGTTTACCGGCATGAGCCTGATGGATACCGGTGTGGCACCCCTGCGGGAGAGCGCCGTCTTTCAGAATCTGTTTGTCACCATGACCAACCCCATTCTGGGCGTTCTGGTGGGCGTGGTGGTCACCGTGATCATCCAGTCCTCTTCTGCCTCCGTGGGTATTTTGCAGGCACTGTCCAGCACAGGGCTTGTCACCTTCAGCTCTGCCATTCCCATCATTCTGGGTGCGCATATCGGTACGGCGTTCACCCCGCTGCTCACCATCGGCGGCTCTTCCAAGGATGGTAAGCGGGCCGCGCTCATCCACCTGTACTTCAACGTCATCGGCAGCGTGATCCTGCTGGCGCTGATCTATGCGGTGCAGTTTACCATCGGCATCCCCATGTGGGGCGATGTAATGAACAAGAGTTCCATTGCAAACATCCATACTTTGTCCAGCGTGTGCGCCATGCTGCTGTTCCTGCCTTGCAGCGGGGTGCTGAGCCGCTTGGCGATGCTCACGGTGCCCAGCAGCGTGGAGGAAGCACAGGAGCTGAGCATGCCGGTGCTGGACGAGCGTCTGTACAAGAGCCCGGCTGTGGCTTTGCAGCAGGCGAAGAATGCGGTGATCAAGATGTCCCGCCGCGCCGCCCGCAACGTGGGTCTGGCCGCGCCGCTGCTTTTGAAGATGGACGAGGAGACCGTGAGCGCCATTAAGGTGCGCGAGAACCTGATCGACCGCATGGAGGTGGAGATCACCAACTACCTGATCAAACTGACCGATCAGGAGCTGGGCGACGACGAAAGCCACGCGGTGACCGAGCTGCTGAATTTTGTCACCGAGTTCGAGCGTATCGGCGACTATGCCGTGAACATCATGGAAAAGGCCGAGGAGCTGTACGACAAGGAAGCCAGCTTCAGCGAGAGCGCCAAAAAGGAACTGCAATTGCTGGATGCCGCATTGGAGCGCATTCTGGTTCTGACGGACGAGGCCTTTGAAAACGATGATGTCCAGAAGGCTGCACAGGTGGAGCCGCTGGAGGAGATCATTGACGTGATGGTGGAGCGCCTGCGCGACCAGCACATCCTCCGTCTGAAGGACGGGATCTGCTCCATCGACACCGGCGTGGTGTTCCTTGATGTGCTGAACAACGCTGAGCGTATCTCCGACCACTGCTCCAACATTGCAGTGCGCATGGTGGGCATGGAAGCCGGCGAGGACTACGACTCCCACACCCTGAAAAGCATTATGCACCACAACCCCAGCAAGGACTATATGCTGGAGTACGAGCAGTGCCGCAAGGAGTACCTTGTGCCGCTGGAGCAGATGGAAGCCTGACCCCCAAAAAACAACAGCCCCGGACCATTCGGTCCGGGGCTGTTTTGCGCAGATGGATGCCGGAAATGAGATGCGGGCTCAGTGCGGCACGGCGACCCACTTGTGCGGGCCATGCCAGCCCTTGCCGTCCTCCGGTGCCTTGAGGCAGACGCCGGGGTTGGGCGGGCCGGAGCGCAGGCTCTTGTTCTGCTGATTGCCGCAGAACTTGCACTTGTAACTGATGCTGACCGGTTCAGACATTTGGATGCACTCCTTCCCTCCGGAAGCCCGGAACTAAGAATCTTTGCTTCGATACTCTGATTATATAATTCTGATGCATCAATGTCAATAAAAATTGGAAGAAACTGAGAAAAATCACCCGCCCAGGTCCTCCAGCAGGGCCTGCAGCTCCGGCAGGCTGTGCACCCGGATGCCGCGCCGGATGCGCAGTACGTCGTTTTCGGGCAGAAGGTTCACATAGATGCCGGTGAGCTGCTGCAGGGCACCGGGGGTGCCGTCGGCATTGCAGGCATACACGGCCACCCGGCCGCCGGTGTCGCACAGGTAGTAGCCCGCCGCCGTGGGAGCTGCCGCCTGCACGAGGGAACTGACGCCTGTCTCTTATACACATC
>ERZ1027065.999-NODE-999-length-10393-cov-9.950377_pt1 | contig 10393 bp, 6 predicted proteins | sample MGYA00519421_ERZ1027065 | MGnify/ENA primary metagenome ERZ1027065 (study PRJEB26926, sample SAMN06164495) | human gut metagenome | biome: ENVO:00009003; feature: ENVO:2100002; material: ENVO:00002003 | host: Homo sapiens | place: USA | collected 2012 ... | reverse complement strand
GTATGTCCTGCGGGCAGGCGCACTTTGTGCGATGCATATATTTTGTTAGGAGGAACGATCAACTATGGCAAGAAAAATGAAAACCATGGATGGTAACCAGGCCGCAGCTCATGCTTCATATGCATATACAGAAGTTGCAGCAATTTACCCTATTACACCATCATCAGTTATGCCGGAACATGTAGATGAATGGGCTACAGAAGGAAGAAAGAACATATTTGGACAGACTGTTCAGGTAACAGAGATGCAGTCAGAAGCTGGTGCTGCAGGAGCAGTACACGGATCTCTTTCTGCTGGTGCTCTGACAACAACATTTACAGCATCACAGGGACTTCTGTTAATGATTCCTAACTTATATAAAGTAGCAGGAGAACAGCTTCCTGGAGTATTTAACGTATCCGCTCGTTGTGTCGCTACACATGCACTTAACATTTTCGGTGATCATAGTGATGTTTATGCATGTCGTCAGACAGGTTTTGCTATGCTTGCTGAGACAAACCCACAGGAAGTTATGGACTTAAGCCCAGTTGCTCATCTTGCAACAATTGAAGGAAAAGTTCCATTCATCAACTTCTTTGATGGATTCCGTACATCTCATGAGATTCAGAAAATCGAGAAATGGGATTACGCAGATTTGAAAGAAATGTGCAACATGGACGCTGTAAAAGCATTCCGTGAGCATGCATTAAACCCAGAGCATCCAGCAATGCGTGGTTCTCATGAAAACGGAGACGTTTTCTTCCAGCATCGTGAAGCTTGTAATACAGCTTACAATGAGTTACCGGCTATCGTTGAGAAATACATGGGCAAAATCAATGAAAAACTTGGTACAGATTATGACTTATTCAACTACTATGGAGCAGCAGATGCAGACCGTGTTATCGTAGCAATGGGATCTATCTGTGACGTAGCAGAAGAAGTAATCGACTACTTAACAGCAGCAGGAGAGAAAGTCGGATTAATCAAAGTTCGTCTGTATCGTCCTTGGGTATCTGCTTCCTTATTAAAAGTTCTTCCAAAGACTGCAAAGAAAGTTGCTGTTCTTGACAGAACAAAAGAGCCAGGAGCATTAGGCGACCCATTATACTTAGACGTAGCTACAACATTACGTGAAGCAGGATTAAACGACGTTGTATTATGCGGCGGCCGTTACGGATTAGGATCTAAGGATACTCCTCCTTCATCTGTATTCGCTATCTACAAAGAACTGGAAAAAGATGCTCCAAAGAGCAGATTTACAGTAGGTATCGTAGATGACGTTACAAACTTAAGCTTACCAGAGGTTAAGCCAGCACCTATCACATCTGCAGAAGGAACTGTAGAGTGTAAGTTCTGGGGTCTTGGTGGAGACGGTACTGTAGGTGCTAACAAGAACTCTACTAAGATTATCGGTGACCACACAGATAAATACATCCAGGCATACTTCCAGTATGACTCTAAGAAGACCGGTGGTGTAACAATTTCTCACTTAAGATTCGGTGACAAGCCAATCAAGAGCCCATATTACATCAACCAGGCTGACTTCGTAGCATGCCACAACCCATCTTATGTAACCAAAGGATTCAAGATGGCCCAGGATGTTAAACCAGGCGGAGTATTCATGATTAACTGCCAGTGGTCAGACGAAGAGTTAGCTCATCATCTGAATGCTGAAGCAAAGAAATACATTGCTGATAACAACATTCAGTTATATACAATCAATGCAATTGATAAAGCAATTGAAATTGGTATGGGTAAACGTACCAACACAATTTTACAGTCTGCATTCTTCAAACTTGCAAACGTTATGCCTATCGACGATGCAGTAGAATTCATGAAAGCAGCAGCTAAGAAATCCTACGGTAAGAAGGGTGACGCTGTCGTAGAAATGAACTACAAAGCTATCGACGCTGGTGTAGACGCAGTACATAAGGTTGAAGTTCCAGCATCCTGGTCTAACCCAGAAGCAGATCCAGCTCCGAAGGAATTAACCGGACGTCCTGAGACTGTTAAGATGGTAAGAGACTTAATGGAGCCAATCTCCAAGATGGACGGAGACAGCCTTCCGGTATCTGCATTTGCAAAGAATCCGGATGGACAGTTCGAACATGGCGCAGCAGCATATGAGAAACGTGGTACAGCCGTAACCGTTCCTACATGGGATGCTGAAAAATGTATTCAGTGTAACCAGTGTGCATTCGTATGTTCACATGCAACCATTCGTCCATTCATGTTAGACGAAGCAGAAGTAAAAGCTGCTCCAGAGCAGACAAAACTTGCTGATACAAAGCCAAAGGCTGGCGAGTACAAATATACAATGAGCGTATCCCCATTAGACTGTATGGGATGTGGCGAGTGTATTACGGTATGTCCAGTAGGCGCAATCGAAATGGTTCCTCAGGAATCACAGGCAGATCAGCAGCCAGTATTCGATTACTTAGTAGCAAACGTTGGAAAGAAACCTGGTATGCCGGCAGACAATACCGTTAAAGGTTCCCAGTTCAATCAGCCATTGCTTGAGTTCTCAGGCTCTTGTGCAGGTTGTGCAGAGACATCTTACGCTCGTTTGATTACTCAGTTATTTGGTGAGCATATGTATATTTCCAATGCAACAGGATGTTCTTCTATCTGGGGCGGTCCTGCAGCAACATCACCATATACAGTAAACAAAGATTCCAAGAAAGGTCCGGCTTGGGCAAACTCCTTATTCGAGGATAACGCTGAGCATGGTTTTGGTATGGAAATCGGACAGAAAGTTCTTCGTGAGCAGGCAATTGCAAGCGCTAAGAAATGTGCTGAGTCTGATAAAGCAAGCGCAGAATTAAAGGCTGCATTTGACAAGTTCGAAGAGACTAAGAATGATACAAAAGCTAATACACCTGCAACAGAAGCATTAGTTGCTGAGTTAGAGAAAGCTGCAGCAGCAGGATGCCCGGATGCTAAGGATGCATTAGATAAGAAGAATTACCTTGCTAAGAAGTCTGTATGGATCTTCGGTGGTGATGGATGGGCTTACGATATCGGCTTCGGCGGATTAGACCATGTACTTGCTTCCGGTGAGAACGTAAACGTAATGGTATTCGATACAGAGATGTACTCTAACACAGGTGGACAGGCTTCTAAGGCTTCTAACATCGGTGAGGTATGTCAGTTCGCAGCAGCCGGTAAAGAGACAAGCAAGAAGTCACTTTCAGAGATCGCTATGAGCTACGGATATGTATACGTTGCACAGATCGCTCTTGGAGCAAACCCAGCACAGGCTGTTAAGGCTATCACAGAGGCTGAGGCTTATCCGGGACCATCACTCATCATCGGATACGCACCTTGCGAGCTTCACGGTATCGCTAAGGGTGGTATGAACCACTGCCAGGATGAGATGAAGAAGGCTGTTAAGGCTGGATACTGGAACCTCTTCTCATTCAACCCTGCACTCAAGGCTGAAGGAAAGAATCCATTCACACTTACATCAAAGGCCGGCGACGGATCTTACCAGGAGTTCCTTAACAACGAGGCACGTTATACTCGTCTTATCAAGCCATTCCCAGAGAGAGCAGAGAAACTCTTTGCTAAGTCTGAGGAGACAGCTAAGGCACGTTATACACACCTTGAGAAACTCGTTAAATTATACGGAGAGGACTAATTCATTAGTCACGGTATATATTTTATCCCACAGGGCAAATGCCCTGTGGGATTTTTGCTTTTTCTTCTGTGATTACACTATATTTCGTGGTTTTTTTATTTACAAATACAATATGTAATGGTACAATATATATGTTAATGGTATTTAATTGAACCATCGGAGGAATACGAATGTCAGGCATATTTGATAGACGTGCAAAAAGATTTATATCGACAGAACAAGCGGAGCGGGCAGTACCTTCAAGAACAGTAATGGCATCCCGTGTAGCAAGAGACGATGTTAACCGTAGTGAAAGAGTGCAGAAAAAAGAGGATAATATACAAATGGATAAAGATGATTTTTTGTTAACACAAATTGATGAGTTTCGTGAAAAGGCAAAACGTCTTCAGGAGATGCTCAATACGAAAGAATCAAAAGCAGAGGAGCTTTCAACCATAGTTGAGGAGAGGGAAGCTAAGGCAGAGGAGCTGCAGCAGATACTTGACGAGAGACAGGAAAAAGCCGATGGAATCACTGCACAGGTTGCTAAGCAGATAGATGTGCTTATAGAAAGTGTTCATGAAAAGATGGCTGAGATAGAGCAATCTATGAATGCAGGCATGGACAGCTTAGGCCGTCAGGTAAGCTCAGATATGGATAATCTTGGACGCTCGGTAAATGCCAATATGGACAATCTTGGTAGTTCGATGTCCGGACAGATTGGAAATCTCGGACAGTCACTTGGCACTGAGATATCAGGCATCAGCCAGAATATAGGTCAGAGTCTTGATTTTGGTGACACATTAGAGCAGACAAGGCGTATCACAGAGGAGGGCACAGCAGCAGTTACATCAGCGGTAAATGAGGCGAATGCCCATATGCTTCAGTCGCTTACAGAGCTTAATGATCAGCTTGTTTCGTTAAAGGCGGAGCTGTCTGACAAGGTACATACAGAGAATGTTAAGTGCTTCAGGAATATTCAGGATCTCTTTAAGGTAATGGGAGACAAGGTGGACACAGTGTCAGAGCTTGAGAAGCAGGTAGGAACAACAAAGACTTTTGCAGTCATCTCTACTGTGCTGGCTATTATCAATACATTTGGTTTTGTTGCAATCGCATTGTATATATTGGGGTTCTTTGGTTCGATTTTTTAATAAATATTATTGTAATAGGGTGGTGCAGTTCCCAGTCAGGGAGTTGCACCATATTTTGACATTTTATAAGGCAGACAGAGAGGAAGACTAAATGGCAAAAAAGATTGTAAGAGTTGTTGGACATAAAAATCCTGACACAGATTCTATCTGTGCAGCAATAGCGTATGCAAACCTTAAATCACATACAGACGATACAATGGAATACATACCAATGAGAGCAGGCAGCATCAGTGCAGAGACAGCATTTGTGCTGGATTATTTTAAGGCAGATACGCCTGCCCTTTTAAAGGATGTTGGCACACAGATAAAGGATATACATATCAGAAGGACTGAGGGTGTCAGCAGTAATCTATCCATGAAAAAGGCATGGGAGATGATGAAGATACTCAACGTAGTCACTCTTCCGGTTGTCAATAAGAAGGACAAGCTTGAAGGGCTTATTGTGACAGGTGATATAGCAAAGTCATATATGGATGTGTATGACAATTCTATCCTGGCAAAGGCGAGGACCCAGTACAGAAATATTATAGAGACGCTGGATGGCAAGATAGTTGCAGGCAATGAGCATGGCTATTTTGTGAAAGGAAAGGTTATAGTTGGAGCAGGTACACCTGATACCATAAAGGGAAATGTGGCTGAGGATGATCTGGTCATCATATCAGACCGTGAAGAGTCACAGCTTATATGTATTGAGGCAAACTGCAGCTGTATCATTGTGACAAGCGGCTTCGATATATCGAAGGATGTCATAAATGCTGCAAACGCTAAGGACGTGGTAGTGATAAGTACACCATATGACACGTTTACCACATCGCGTCTGATAAACCAGAGTATGCCGATAAAGTCATTTATGACAAGGGAAAATCTTATTCATTTTGATTTGGATGATTATGTGGATGATGTGCGTGATACTGTTTCAAAAATCCGACACAGGGATTTCCCAATACTTGACGAAAACCAAAATTATGTGGGTATGTTTTCACGCAGAAATTTAATGAATGCAAGGAAAAAACAGGTGATACTTGTGGATCATAATGAGACCTCACAGGCAGTGGCCAACATTGATGAGGCTGAGATTCTTGAGATAATTGATCATCATCGAATTGGTTCTCTTGAGACAATAGGACCTGTGTATTTCAGAAATCAGCCGCTTGGATGTACCGGAACCATCATCTATCAGATGTATATGGAAAAAGGTGTGGAGGTTACTCCTCAGATGGCGGGGCTTATGTGCGCTGCAATACTCTCTGACACACTAGTGTTCCGTTCGCCTACATGTACCCAGGTTGACAAATCTACAGCACTTATCCTGGCGGAGATTGCGCAGATAGATGTAGAAGAGTTTGCCCAGAAAATGTTCGAGGCAGGCAGTAACTTTGCTAACAAGACAGAAGAGGAAATATTAAATCAGGATTTTAAAATCTTTCATTCAGGGGATTATACATTTGGAGTATCGCAGATTTCTGCTCTTTCGAGAACAGAGCTCGATAAGGTACAGGCAAGAGTGGTGCCTCTGCTTGACAAGATGCAGGTGGAAAAACAGCTTGATATGCTCTTTGTTATGCTCACGGATATACTTAATGAGTCCACATATCTCATCTACAGTGGTGCAGAGGCAGCATCAATAGCAGCTTCAGCATACAATCTGCCACAGAGTAAGGATGGAATTATGCTTAAGGGAGTAGTGTCGCGTAAGAAGCAGCTCATACCTGAGCTTATAAATGTGATTAATGAGAGATAGCAGCATTAAAAATAATTAAAAGCTTCCTGTGATATATCGTGAAGCTTTTATGTATTTGTAGGGGTAGAATGGAATTGCTTGTGGTATGCACGGATAAATGAGGAATAGCTTCCGAATCCACAGGCATCGCAGGCGGCAGACACACTGCTTCCGTCGCGAATCATATCGCGGGCGAGCAGCAGACGCTTTGTTGTGATATATGAACCTATGGTGCAGCCGGTTTCTTCCTTGAAGGTGTGCATCAGGTGATACCTGCTCATATAGAATTTATCTGCCAGTTCATCAATACTTATACGGTTTGTTAAATTCTTATTTAAGAAATCCAAAATCTCTACAATTTTTTTGTTTGAGGAAAATGTGTTAATATATTCGATACCGCCATGCAGGGTGATACGATTGAGCTGTATCAGAAACTCTAAAAACAGGAGCTTCTGGTACAGCTCATTTGCGTATTCATTGGTTTCTCTAAGTGTAGAGTCTAGTCCCTTGATCGTATCAGCCAGACGGCTGCCCTTGGTCGCAGCGAGTCTTAGTACATGTGACTGGTTAGCATAGGCCTGCTTGAAACAGCATGCCAGATCATAGCCTTTGCTCACATAATCGTCAATAAGCTGCTGTGACACATATATAATGATTCTTTCATAAATTGAATCGTCATTTAATATTGGCTTATGAACCTCGCCGGCATTGACAAGTACAATATCATGTTCTTTGAGCTCATAGCTGCGGCCCTCAATGCAGTAGGATACATTGCCGTGCAGATGAATCAGAATTTTGTGGAAATCATGGTAATGGAAATCTATATTTAGCTTGTGTTCATCTCTTAGATGAAATATTTTAAAAGGCTCCGTCAGGTAGCCTGCTTTTGTATAATTTGAATCCATGATATGCTCCTTTGATAATAAGATGTTACTATAAGCATAATCTATAACAGCACAAAACGCAACATAAAACGCACAAAATGCTATAGAAAAACAAGAAAGTGCGCTGTATAATATAGTTACCAATATAAAACCAATAACGAGGTGATCACTATGAAATTTACAAAAATGCACGGCTGTGGAAATGATTATGTATATGTAAATCTTTTTGAGGAGAAGCTGGATGACCCGGCAAGGGTGTCAATATATGTCAGTGACAGGCATTTTGGAATAGGCTCAGACGGACTAATCACAATAGGTCCGTCAGGCAAGGCTGATTTTAGAATGAGGATATATAATGCAGACGGTTCGGAAGCCGAGATGTGCGGAAACGGCATACGCTGCGTGGCGAAATACGTGTATGACCACAAACTTACTGACAAGACTGAAATATCGGTTGAGACAGGAGCAGGCATCAAGTACCTTACACTATATGTTGAGGAAAATAAGGTATCACAGGTGCGCGTGGATATGGGTGAGCCTATTCTGACGCCTGGGGACATTCCGGTTGTTAAAGCAGACGGAAGTGCTTATAGTGATGACTACAGGGTAATAGATGAGCCGATTTCAGCAGGCAATAGAGAGTGGCACATGACCTGTGTTTCAATGGGAAATCCTCATGCGGTAGTGTTTGTCGATGATGTGGCAGGTTTTGAGCTTGAGAAATACGGTCCGCTTTTTGAGAATCATAAGATGTTTCCAAAGCGCACCAACACGGAGTTTGTAGAGATACTTTCAAGGAATGAGGCGAAAATGAGAGTATGGGAGAGGGGCAGCGCTGAGACCTGGGCCTGCGGTACAGGAACCTGTGCGACCGTCATGGCATGTATACTCAACAAAAAGACTGACAACAAGGTGCTTGTGCATCTAAGGGGCGGAGATCTGACTATCGAGTATATACCTGAAACCAATCATGTGTTTATGACTGGCCCTGCTACTGAGGTTTTCTCAGGAGAAATTGATATCATATAAAGCACAAGTATTGTGCGGTTTGGCGAATGTCTGTGGTTGAATAGTTACAAATCTTTAAGAAACAAAATTAACAGAAAATATATATCAAAAATATAATAAAATATGGGAGAAAATAAAATGAAGCTTGAAAAATTACTTGAAAGAATGGATTATAAAGTATTAGCAGGAAGCACGGATATAGAGATTTCCACACTCGTGTATGACTCGCGCAAGGTGGAGAAGGCATCGGTATTTGTGTGCATATCGGGAGCTGTGTCAGATGCACATGATTTCATCCCTGATGTGGTAAAGAAAGGTGCAGCGGCAGTGGTTGTCGAAAAAGATGTGACTCCTATCGAAGGGGTGACATATATTAAGGTAGATGATACAAGGCTTGCACTTGCGTGTATGTCAGCAGCTTATTTTGATTATCCGGCCGAGAAGATAAAGACTATCGGTATTACAGGTACAAAGGGTAAGACCACTACCACATATATGGTAAAGTCAATTCTTGAGTCAGCCGGCATAAAGACAGGACTTATCGGTACAATAGAGTCTATATGTGGTGACAAGAGAATTCCGTCAGCAAATACCACACCTGAGTCATACAGAGTTCAGGAGCTGTTTAAGGAGATGGTGGATGAAGGCCTTGATGCAGTTGTTATGGAAGTGTCATCACAGGCTCTCATGCTTCACAGAGTATCTGGCTTTACCTTTGATATTGGTGTATTTACAAATCTTGAGCCTGACCACATCGGAGAGCATGAGCACAAGGATTTTGCAGACTACATGCATTGCAAGAGCCTTTTATTCAGACAGTGCAGGCTTGGTATCTTTAACGGAGATGATGAGCACTTAGAGGGGATTATGAAGGGACACACATGCCAGGTGGAGACTTACGGCTACAAGTCCACAAACAACCTGGTAGCAGAAAATGTTGAGCTTAAAAAGGAGCATGGAGCACTCGGCATTAAATACCATGTATCAGGGCTTCTGGATTTTGATGTGGAGGTCAATGTGCCGGGCAAATTCTCAGTATACAACTCACTAACAGCCATTGCTATCTGCCATCATTTCAATGTGGATAAAAAGGCAATCGGGGAGGCTCTTCATCATGTGAGTGTAAAGGGCAGAATAGAGATTGTTCCTGTTACAAAGAGATATACCCTTATGATTGATTATGCACACAATGCCATGGCACTTGAAAGCCTTCTCACCACTCTTAAGGAGTATGAGCCGGGCAGACTTGTATGCCTGTTTGGCTGTGGCGGAAACAGGGCAAAGTCACGCCGTTATGAGATGGGAGAGGTGTCATCGAGACTTGCAGACCTTACTGTTGTCACATCCGATAATCCAAGAGATGAGGAGCCTATGGACATAATCAATGATATTTTACAGGGTGTACACAAGGCAGATGGAGAGTATGTGACAATTCCTGACCGTAAGGAGGCTATCAGATACTGCATGGAGAATGCCAAGGATGGTGATATCATAGTACTTGCAGGAAAGGGACATGAGGATTATCAGGAAATTAAAGGAAAGAAATATCCTATGGATGAACGTGTCCTGATCGCAGATATTCTTGCTGGTAAATAGGTAGCGGGTCAAACAGGAATAAGTTCATGATATATGCTGATATAATAATTGATATTTCCAGTGATAAACTGGACCGGAGTTTTCAATATCGTGTACCGGAAAGGCTGGAGAAGAAAATAAAGGCAGGGATGGTGGCAGCCATCCCTTTTGGAAATGCCGGCCGGGTGCGTAAAGGATATGTGATCGGATTGTCAGATAAACCGAAAATTGCTCCCGAAAAGATTAAAGAAATCAGTGAAATCTGCAGTGGAGAAGAGACTACGGAATCCAGACTGATCGCCCTGGCAGCCTGGATGAGAGAAAATTATGGTTCCACCATGATCCAGGCTCTCAGGACAGTACTTCCTATCCAGGAGAAAATCAAGGCAAAAGAGAAAAAATATATATGCCTGGATACTGTCTCTTATACACATCTCCGAGCCCACGAGACCGG
>ERZ1027065.984-NODE-984-length-10518-cov-11.595240_pt1 | contig 10518 bp, 10 predicted proteins | sample MGYA00519421_ERZ1027065 | MGnify/ENA primary metagenome ERZ1027065 (study PRJEB26926, sample SAMN06164495) | human gut metagenome | biome: ENVO:00009003; feature: ENVO:2100002; material: ENVO:00002003 | host: Homo sapiens | place: USA | collected 2012 ... | reverse complement strand
AGATAGGCTCCGGTCTCGTGGGCTCGGAGATGTGTATAAGAGACAGATATAATATGTGCTAAATAATAAAGCCGGCAGCATACGTCCCACCCCAGCTGAGCACCGCTATAAGTGCAAAAAACACTGCCAATCGTGGAAATGTCATGAATGATTCCTCATCAAAGAGGCTTCTGATGGCAAACCCGAAATCTGCCAGAGATATGCCAAGCATCAGTATACCGGCACTGCCATAGTACATAGACAGATTGCCATCTCCTCTGAATGCCGCATTCAAAAAAACTATATATACAATCTCTATGAGGATAGCCACAACAAGTGCAGCTATCCCCCTCTTAGATTGCTTCTTTTCCGTAAACTTATACCTGTTACGTTTTCTTCTGCCAAGCAATTTATATTCTCCTATTTGCAGCCGTACTGCTTATAGTACTCATCTATAGCTGCTTTGATTGTGTCATCAATGACTACTCTGCCATCATGCTCTCTGTTGTAGAGATACTCTGTGACCTCTGCCATTGTGACGATTGACTTGCCCTCAAAGCCGTACTTCTCATGAATCTCATCGAGCGCGCTTACCTTGCCGCCCTGTCCGACTTCCATTCTGTTAAGGCTCACCATAAGGCCTACGATTGTAACATCTGCAGCTCCTCTTACCTTTGGAACTGTCTCCTCCATTGATTTGCCGGATGTGGTGACATCCTCTATCATGACTACTCTGTCGCCATCCTTAAGCTTGCTTCCAAGGAAGCCTCCCTTGTCTGCACCGTGATCCTTTGCCTCTTTTCTGTCTGAGCAGTAGCGCACCTCTTTGCCATAGAGCTCATGGTATGCGATAGCTGTTACCACTGCAAGCGGAATTCCCTTGTATGCAGGTCCGAATAATACATCAAAGTCATCTCCGTAATTAGCATGGATAGCCTTTGCGTAGTACTCTCCGAGTCTCTTAAGCTGTGAGCCTGTCACATATGCTCCCGCATTCATGAAAAATGGTGATTTACGGCCGCTCTTTAATGTGAAATCACCAAATTTCAGCACGTCACTCTCCACCATAAAGTCTATAAATTCGCTCTTGTAGCTTTCCATTGTATGTTAATCCTCCTGTGTGTTTTTCTTTAAATTATCTTTGTCAATTTTACCACATTGGAGCGTGCTTTTCAACGTGGAAATATTAGTTGTTTTTGCGGCTCTGTCATACATAGACAATCATAATAATAAAAAGAAATAGCATCCCACACCGTCCAAAGTTTAGGATGCTATTCTTATAACATTTTAACACTGAGGGCAAATCGGAGTCATATCCGATTCACTTTCTAAGTAGATTATACATGAGGGTACTTGAGAAATCAAGTACCCTTTTTTAATTAGATATACTCACTTGTGTTTACTATCACACCGTCATATACCGACTGCTTTTTGATAAACTCCGCAGCCTTGTCCACATCTCTGCCGTTTTTGTTCCAGTCCTTTGTGAACTCAACTTTGTCGGCTGCAAGCTCCTTCTCCTGCTTTTGACTGATGAGCAGAAGTACGAGTATTCCGGCATGGCTTAGATGCTTGACTACATTTACGAAGTCCTCACCCTCCTTTGGTGCATAGAGATATGTATGGCGTCCGTCTATATTTAAGGCTTTCTCGACATCCTCCACAAAGCCACGGTTTACACCATCCACTCCGTCTACGAATACGGCGGTGATTGCCTTCTGCCCCTTTATTGCAGCTCTTACGTTTCTGTCTACTCTGCCCTCGTAGAGACCGCTTTCCTCTGTGTGTACCTCTTCAACCACACCACAGGCAGATGTCATATCGGTCACACGGTCGATTAAGATGAACTCACCGAGTGTCTTGTGATTTTTGAACTTATCGCAGACTATCTTGTCCGAGAATGCAATCTTTACAACTGCTATCTCGTTCTTTTTGAGCTTGTCGGCAGGCTTTTCCTCACCTGTGTTTACGTCGATTGTATGCTCTATCTCTGTTACTATGCCCGGTATTGACTTGGTACCTAGCTTGAAGAAGAAATTCTTTCCCTTGAAAAGCTCATCGTCATCCATCCAGAGTATTGTAGCTGTGATAGATGAAGCAACCTTTGCTCCTGAACCGATTGTGAGCACGCAGCCTCTTGATACGTCCACCTCTCTGTCAAGCTGGATTGTAACCGGCTGGCCTGTAAATGCGCTATCGCTTAGCTTATCACCCACATGGATGCTCTTTACATGGGCTGTCTCATTGCTTGGCAGTGTGGTGATTTCATCTCCCACCTTTACCTCTCCAGACTCTATCTGGCCCTGGAATCCACGGAAGGTGTGGTCAGGACGGCAGACTCTCTGTACAGGCATGTAAAAGCCCTCTTCCTCGTTCTCATCCTTTATGTCAACATCCTCAAGGTATGATAAAAGAGCAGGTCCCTTGTACCATGGGATATTCTCAGACTTTGTCGTGACATTGTCACCCTCTGTTGCAGAAACAGGAATGATTACTACATTTTTAAGTTCAAGCTCCTTTGTAAGCTCAATAATCTGCTTTGTGATTTCATCGAAACGCTTCTCGTCGTAGCCTACAAGATCCATCTTGTTTACAGCAAATACAAAGTAGTTGATTCCCATGAGCGCGCAGATTCTTGCGTGTCTTCTTGTCTGAACCAATACGCCCTGCTTTGCATCTATTAAAATTACCGCAAGGTCTGCAAAGGATGCACCTACAGCCATGTTTCTTGTGTACTCCTCATGGCCCGGTGTATCTGCCACAATAAAGCTTCTCTTATCTGTTGTGAAGTAACGATAAGCCACATCGATTGTGATTCCCTGCTCCCTCTCTGCCATCAGTCCGTCGAGGAGGAGTGAATAGTCGATGGCGCCGCCACGGCTTCCGACCTTACTGTCAAGCTCCAATGCTTTTTCCTGATCTGCATAAAGCAGCTTTGAATCGTATAATATATGTCCGATCAGAGTTGATTTTCCGTCGTCCACGCTTCCGCATGTAATAAATTTAAGTAACCCGCTCATTTTAGAAATATCCCTCCCTCTTTCTTCTTTCCATGCTGCCTGCCGCCTCGTTGTCTATGACACGGGTGGTTCTCTCTGAGGAAACAGCACTGAGTGTCTCATCAATAATCTCATCAAGTGTATCCGCTGTCGACTCCACACCACCTGTCAGTGGATAGCAGCCGAGTGTTCTGAAACGTACACTCTTCATCTGGATTTTCTCACCCGGACGAAGCTTCATTCTGTCGTCATCTACCATGATGATGTTGCCGTCTCTGTATACAACAGGTCTTTCCTTTGCAAAGTAAAGTGAAGGAATCTCGATATTCTCTCTCTTTATATACTGCCAGATATCCTTCTCTGTCCAGTTTGACAGTGGGAAAACACGTACCTCCTGGCCCTTTTTGATTCTTGAGTTGTAGAGCTTCCACATCTCCGGGCGCTGGTTCTTTGGATCCCATGCGTGGTTTTCATTTCTGAAGGAGAAGATTCGCTCCTTGGCTCTTGATTTCTCCTCGTCTCTTCGGCCGCCGCCAAACGCTGCCGTAAAGCCGTATTTGTCGAGTGCCTGTTTGAGCGCCTGTGTCTTCATGATATCTGTGTATGCTGAGCCGTGGTCAAATGGATTGATGCCCTGCTTTACGCCATCCTGATTTATATATTCAAGCATCTCGATGCCCTTTTCCTTAGCAATACGATCTCTGAATTCTATCATCTCATGGAATTTCCAGGTTGTATTTACATGTAAAAACGGAAATGGCGGCTTCTCCGGATAAAATGCCTTCATTGCAAGATGAAGCATTACCGAGCTGTCCTTTCCAATTGAGTACAACATAACCGGCTTCTCGCACTCTGCGGCTACTTCACGTATTATGTATATTGCCTCTGCTTCGAGTTCGTCAAGATGTGATAATTCACCCATGTCTGTTACCATCCTTTTCTTTAATATTTATTGGATTCCTTCTTGTTGATAAGAATCTCTTCCTTGCTTCCGTCGCGCTTTTTGATATCCCAGGTCAGCGTGTCCGGTGTGCTTTTTACTGTCATGAGACTTCCCATGCCTCCTATGTCTGCTCCAAGATAAAGAGCAATAGCGCCAAAATGACATTCCTTGATGCATGAGGCACAGCCCCAGCAGTCCTTAGGATATTTGATAAAGGCTTTTTTCTCTGAGTCCTGATATATCAGGCTTCCGGGGCATACACTTGTACACATGCCACAGCCCTTACACTTTGCTTTATCAATCATTATGCTCATAACGCGCCTCCCTTCCGACAAGCTCTCTGTAAATCATATGAAGCTGCCCGTTTTCGTATCTGGAATTGACGTATTTCATCCAGTCATCACTCTTGTCGGGATAATCCAGATTCTCGGCAAAGCTGTGCCATCTGGTCTCCTTTCTTGCACCAAGATGTGCTATGACCGAAAGACATACCGTAAGCCTCTCCTTAAGCTCATATATGAACATAAGCTCATGCATATCCGATGCATATAAATCACCGGTCAGCTCTATCAGATGATTTATCTTTTCCTTTGCCAGCGCAAGCTGCTTGCCGTTGAACTGATAATGTGTGGAAATACCGCCTGCGTAGTTGTCCATGACCTTCTGCATGGCTTCCTCGATTGCCTCTGTTGTAAACATCTGAGACCTTTCAGTGAGGAAATGGTCGTACTCTGAAGCTTTTGCGTCAAGCGCCTTTTTCTCATCAAATGCCGATGTGTCAGGACTTCCATCGGAGGTATCTGCATCAAGCTTTGAAACCATATCTATCGCAGCGATTTCACCCTCTACCATAGCTCCTGTAACGTATTTCTGTGGACATCCTCCTGCCACATCTCCAGCAGCATAAAGTCCGTGGATTGTAGTCTCACGCTCGGTATTTACCCAGTAGCCGCTCGCTGTGTGCCCACCTACGATATACGGCTCGGTGCCCTCTATCTCCACATTCTGCTTACTTGGATTCTTACCTGCCTCCACCCACTTGAGTGTCTGGCTTGGTGCCATGTTAAGATATGCCTTTCTTAATGACTCATCCTGCTGTGGAGAGATGCCCTCTGTCCTTAAGTAGCAAGGACCTCTTCCCTCGAGATTTTCCATGACCGTTCCGTATACACGCTCTGATGTGGTGAGGCCGTATTTTGTCTCGTAAACCTCTCCAAGTGAATTGACCTGCTTTGCCCCGACTCCCTGTGCAATTGTTCCTGTCGGTGCAATTGTGTCCTTGCATCTGAGTGCGATAAATCTCATCTCAAAAGTAGTCATCTCAGCTCCGCTTCTTATGCCCATCGCATATCCTGCGCCTGTGTTGAAAGGTGGATACCACATCTTGTGCCTTGAAAATCCCGGATTGTTTGGCCTGTATAAACCGGCCGCTCCGCCTGTTGCACAGAGCACCTTTTTAGCTCTGATTTCATAGGCTGTTGCATCCTCGATTGAAAATCCGTATGCACCCTTTATGGTGTTGTTCTCAACTATATAGTCCGTGATATTGATTCTGTTTATCACTGTACAGTCCGTAAGCTTTGATACAGCTTCTGCCAAAAGCGGCTTCATGTTCTCGCCGTTTATCTTGATATTTCGGTTTCCTCTTGCTACATACTCACCGTTTTCATCCTTTAATATGACAAGTCCAAGCTTTTCCATCTTGTCCGTCACACGGTTTAAGCCCTCGGACATAGTCATGAGTAAGTCTTCCCTTACTATGCCGTCAGCATCCTTTTTTGCGTAGTCTACATAGTCCTCAGGCTTTCTGCCCTTTACTATGTATGCATTTATCGCATTGACACCTGCTGCAAGGCATCCGCTTCGCTTTATGTTCGCTTTCTCTGCAATTATAATCGAATAATCCGATTTCTCACGGATGGTGAGCGCTGCATAACAGCCCGCCGTGCCACCTCCTATTATGAGGATGTCCGTGTGTAGGATTTTTTTGTTTTCTATCTTCATTTATCTCCCTCTGCTTCCTCTTTCAATCACAAGCTTTAGACTATTCTTGTATCTAAATGTAGAATACATCCTGCTCCTGCATCTCGCTGTTTTCCATCAGGTATGTTTTCTCTTCGTCGAATATATACAGCCTGTAAATCAGCACATGTACTTTCTCGCCGACTGCTATCAGGTCCTTTTCAAGTGAGCGCTCGCCGACCACCTCGATACCGTTTATGCTGACTGTGATATCCATCCTGTTTCCTCTGAATACCACATCTGTAACGATGCCCTCCTCTGCCGCTGACTGATAGCGGTCTAAGTTGCCGCTCTTTGATATCTTGATAAACTCAGGTCTGATTACCGCCTTGTCGGCATTTTCTATCCTGTCAAAGCCCTTTAGCCTGTCATAGTTTTCAACGACTGTGGTGTGTCCTATAAACTGCGCCACAAAAGGTGTATCAGGCGACTTGTATATCTCAAGAGGTGTCCCCATCTGCTCTATCGTGCCGTGGTTTGTGATAATGATTTCATCTGCCACCTCAACAGCCTCATCCTGATCATGTGTGACGAAAATGCTTGTGATTCCAAGCTTTTCGACCAGCTCCTTCAGCCAGGTACGAAGCTCACCTCGCACCTTTGCATCTATCGCGGCAAATGGCTCATCCAGTAAAAGCACCTGCGGATTCGGCGCCAGCGCCCTTGCAAATGCCACTCTCTGACGCTGTCCTCCGGAAAGCTGATTCGGATATCTCTTTTCAAGCCCCGATAAGCCTGTCATCTCAAGAAGCTTGGTAACACGCTCCTTTATAAGCTTTTTCGGCATCTTCTGAAGCTCCAGCCCAAATGCCACATTGTCGTATATTGTCATGTATCTAAACAGCGCATAGTTCTGAAACACAAAGCCTATGCCTCTCTTCGAGGCCGGAATATCATTCACTCGCTTTCCATCTATATATATGTCACCTGAATTTGGCGTCTCAAGCCCTGCTATCATACGAAGAAGTGTTGTCTTGCCACTGCCGGACGGACCAAGCAGCGCCACAAGCTTTCCCTTTTCCACTCCAAAGCTCACATTATCGGATGCCAGGAAGTCTCCGTATTTTTTGTATATATTTTTCATCTCAACGTACATATACGTTATCTCCTTCCTGCTTTCTTAGTACAGCAACTCTATAGCTGTCTGCCACACCGTTGTGTAAGCAGTAACAAATTTCATTAGTGTAAATCATATTTCCCATAAATCTCAGTGTAATTTCTTAAATTTATGCTCAACTATATTTCTTGCAAAAAGAATGATTAATGCAATAATTAACAGTATCGACGATACAGCAAATGCCGATGTTATCGAGCTGTCTGTGCCCGACATATACAAGGCATCAATCTCAAGCGGCAGTGTAAATGTCTCGCCTCTTGTCTTCGAGAGCGCATTTACCGCACCGAACTCGCCGAGGGCTCTCGCCGTACAAAGTATGATTCCATAAATCAGGCTCCACTTCATCTGCGGAAGTGTTATTTTCCGAAATATCGTAAAGCCGGATGCTCCCATCAGCGCTGCGGCTTCTTCCTCATCCTTTCCCTCTGCATTGAGCACCGGTATAATTTCCCTTGACACATACGGAAACGTGACAAATATCGTAGCAAGCACAACTCCCGGTATTGCAAAGGTGATTCTCACATTCGTGCCGAATATCTCATTGAACCATCTGATAACCGGATAAAACCACCCAAGCCGTCCGAAGGTCATAAGATACGCAAGTCCTACGATGACCGGAGAAATAGAAAACGGTATATCAATAAGTGTTGCAAGCACCTGTTTTCCTTTAAACGAAAACCTGGTCAACAGCCACGCTGTCCATATTCCAAAGAAGGTGTTGATAACTACCGCAAAAACTGTTGCTATCAAAGTCACCTTGAGTGCTGACAGCACGTAGCTTGTGGAGATAGCTTTCAGATAGAATCCAAACCCCTCCTTTAAGGCACTTGCCATCACAGAAAAAAGCGGAACTACAAGCATGACAAATATAAAGAGCACCGTGACAGTGACGAGTATTATCTTTGTGATCTTTTTTCTTCTTTCAAGCTTTACCTGTTCGGTCATCGCATTGTGCTCCTTTCCTGTTTGTGTGCATCGCATTTGATTTATATGCAGCCTTCTACAACAAATTAGTGCGCTGTGACTGTTTAACCTGCACTATGTTTACAAATAACAGCAGTAAAAATGATATGACAAGCATCACAAGTGCTATGGCAGTCGCGCTGGCATAATCTATATAGCTAAGCTTCTGCATGATGACGTAGGATACCACCTGTGTCCTATGTCTGGCGCTGTTGCCTGATATGTAGATGACGCTTCCGTACTCTCCTATGCCTCTGGCAAAGGCAAGACCAAAGCCTGTTAAGAGTGCCGGGCGAAGTTCCGGAAGTATTACCTTAAAAAATGTCTTAGAGGGTGTGGCGCCAAGCATATAAGCGGCCTCCTCATATGTATTATCCATCTTTTCAAGCACCGGCTGTACAGCTCTTATTACGAATGGAATGCCTACAAAAACAAGTGCCACAACTATTCCTGCCTGTGTGTAAGCTACATCTATTCCAAGCTTGCCAAGGCCCTTACCAAAAAAGCCTGTGCCTGAGTACAGCTTTGAGAGCGTGATGCCCGCAACCGCTGTCGGCAGTGCAAACGGAAGCTCTATAAGTCCGTCGAGCAGCCATTTCCCGGGAAAATCGTACTTCACAAGCGTCCATGCCACGATGAGTCCAAATACCACATTTACGATTGCTGCGATAAATGATGAGGTGATGCTTGTGATAAAGGCATTCCTCACATTCTCCTTCATGATAAGTGACACAAAATCGCCCGGCGATATCTTTAGCGAATACACAAGCACTGATGCTAACGGAATGAGAACGATGACTGAAAGCATCGTGACCACTATTCCAAGCGAAAGATGGTAGCCCGGTATGACTCTGGTCTTTATGTTCTTTGATTTAGTTTTCTCTTTTGCTGTTTTATCAGTTGCCGTATATTTCATCGAACATTGCTCCATCATCGAAATATGTCTTGTAGGCTTCATTCCATCCGCCGTAATCCTCTATGCTCCAAAGCATGATATTTAAATCAAACTTGTTGGAAAACCGGTTTAATATATCCTGATTTGTTGGTCTGTAGCCACTTTCGCCAATCAGCTGCTGTGCCTCATCACTGTAGAGATACTGTAGGTATTCCTTGCTTACCTCTTGTGTTCCGTTGCTCTTTGCATTGTCATCCACAATAGCAACAGAGGGCTGCGCTAAGATGCTGACTGACGGATTCACTATCTCATACTTACCCGGATATGAATCCATGGTCGTAAGTGCCTCGTTTTCCCACGCTATAAGCACATCTCCCTGACCGTTTTCCACAAATGTGGTTGTTGAGCCTCTCGCACCCGAGTCCATAATTGTAACATTTTCATACAGCTTCTTCATAAACGATTTCTGTTCCTTTTGGCTGTCATAGTTTGTCTTCGCATAGCTTAGCGCCGCAAGGAAATTCCAGCAGGCTCCGCCACTGCTCTTTGGATCCGGTGTAATCACATCCACATTCTTTTTCACCAGGTCATCCCAGTCGCTTATATGCTTTGGATTGCCCTTTCTTACAAGAAAAACGATGGTTGATGTGTACGGTGCAGAGCTTTTTGGAAATTCATCAATCCAGCCCTTTTCAATTAAGCCGGTATTTTGTATCAGGTCTATGTCATGCTCGAGTGCCAGTGTGACAACATCTGCATTACAGCCCTCCACAACCGAACGAGCCTGCGCTCCCGAGCCGCCATGTGACTGAATCACATTTATCCTTTTACCATGCTCGCTCTCATAGTAAGACTCGAATATTTTGTTGTATTTTTCGTAAAACTCTCGTGTCGGATCATATGACACATTCGTTATGGTGACTGTGCCATCATCCTTCCTGCCTGAGCAGCCTGTCAGAAAAAATGACACCACCATCACCGCTGACAGCATGGCTGCCGTGTATTTATGTATATTTCTCATGTATATTTCTCATTTTTCATATTACAGATTCCGGCACAGTAGCTTATGCCGTCGGTTGTCTTATATACCATTAGTTTACTGTAAAAAGCTGTGTGGACAGGTATCTCTCACCTGTATCCGGAAGCAGCACCACGATATTCTTTCCTTTGTTCTCAGGTCTCTTTGCAAGCTCTGTTGCCGCATATATTGCTGCTCCTGAGGATATGCCGACGAGAAGTCCGTCGCTCTTTGCAACCTCTCTTGCCTTGTCAAAGGCTGCCTCATTCTCCACCGGAATCACCTCATCCACTATATCCATGCGCATAACCTTTGGAATAAAGCCTGCTCCGATTCCCTGTATCTTGTGTGGTCCCGGTCTTCCACCTGAGAGCACCGGTGAGCTCTTTGGCTCAACAGCCACTATTTTTACATCAGGATTATGCTCTCTTAATCCAAGCCCTGTGCCTGTACAGGTACCGCCTGTTCCGACAGATGATACAAAGATATCTACCTTTCCATCTGTATCTTCCCAGATTTCCTGAGCTGTTGTAGCTCTGTGGATATCCGGATTTGCCTGATTCTCAAACTGCTGCGGAATAA
>ERZ1027065.982-NODE-982-length-10549-cov-3.843625_pt1 | contig 10549 bp, 10 predicted proteins | sample MGYA00519421_ERZ1027065 | MGnify/ENA primary metagenome ERZ1027065 (study PRJEB26926, sample SAMN06164495) | human gut metagenome | biome: ENVO:00009003; feature: ENVO:2100002; material: ENVO:00002003 | host: Homo sapiens | place: USA | collected 2012 ... | reverse complement strand
GTATGACGTCCCGATTCCAGTGCCCGTTTGTAGGCCACAGCCTCCTCGCGGGGTGTAACGTCCTCACGCTGGAGGTTCTCCGTAATGGCGGCATCCTCGGCTTCGGCATCCGATAACTCACGAACAAGGGCCGGAATGAATTTCAGTCCCGCCATAGCTGCGGCCCAATAGCGCCGTTCGCCATAGACAATCTCAAAACCGCTCTCTTTAGGCCGAACGCAGATCGGTTGCAGAACCCCGACCTGACGGATGCTGTCGGCGAGTTCCTGCAAGGTCTCCGAACGGAAATCCTTGCGGGGATTGTAGGTGCTGCTGACGATCTTGTTCAGATCCAACAGTTGAACGGCCGGAGCCGGTTGCTGATCCGCTGTCCCGGAATTGGAGGCAGCCTGCTGCGATTCCTGCACGTCGGGATTCGGATTTGAAGTGGCGGCTTTCGATGCTTTGGCCCGGCTCTTCTTTGTTTTCGGTTCTGCCTTGGAAGTCTGCATAACATCAAACAGTTTTTACCGTGTGTCTCACGTTTCTGGGACCATGCTATCCAAACGGACTGCATAGTCAATGAATAATTATGTTATGAGGACTTATTCCCGACGCGGTCGGTTGCCTCGGGAAGAGACACAGTCATGCGGCGACGTCGGAGCGGCGAAAAATACCGCAGCCTCGGCGAGGATGATTTTTCGTCCGAGGACGGCGGGCGGCTTACGGCCTTCCGCATGACTATCTTCCCCGACGGCAACCGGGAAAAGACATTCTCTTTAGAAAGTCTCGAAATAAGATTCTGTACCAAAAACCGACAGCTTGAGGCGGTTCAAAGGCCGAAAGCGATTATGAATTACACCTGCTATCGTTCCGGCTCGGTGTCCTACACCTTTTTCTTCCATGGTAGAACGGAACAACGATTTTATATTCCTATCCGGAGCAAGGACTTGACTGTTTCAACGAAGAGTTCAACTACCGGAAGGTTACCAACTGTCGCAAATTGACCAACATGGACGTAGCTCTCTTTCTCGGAGTGCTTAATACACCCGACGTATCTACCGGAGACGGCGGAGGAGGTTTGCAAAACGACCTCCCGTAAAGCGACAAGGACGAGAACAACCAGCAATGGGTCCGCCGCTGCGTCCGCCCAGCTGGGTAAAGAATCGCGAACCAGATTAAACCGATAAGGTTATGAAGCAAGCTTACGCATTCCTCTCATCTTCCAATATAAGGTAGCAATAATTCAATTATATAAAAGTTTTTCATTTCTCAATTATGCGTCATTCAACGTTCATCTTGTATTATGCTCCTATATGTAATAATCCCTAATCAGATATGCGATAGCTGAGCCGTTGGATATCAAACCATTTAGGACTTCCACATAAGCGGCTCTTAAAGCATCATCTCTACGAATGGCCTCCCTCGTCTTAGCATCATCATATAAATCCTCAACAGCATTTTGCCATAGTATCATCGAATGCCTATCTCTCGATGACTGACTAAGAATAGTTTTATCTATATGTCTTAAGCAATCAGGCATAAGCCACCTAAAACCAATCTTGCAAACAAGCCAAGGTAGGTAAGAAACGCCCTCTTGAGGTAGTATATGCAAAAGTTTATAGAGATGTTCATTCGCGCCATTAACGATTTCCCAATCTTCAAGCAAACTGAATTTCATCACATCAAAACTAAGCATGAGCGAAGGAAGAACTTCCATAGCATTATTCTTCTTATACCACTCAAACATAATCTCCCACAACTGCCAGAAAGAATCTTTATTCGCCGGAGTGGCCATATAACAATAGTGGTTGAATATTGAACCTATCGGACTCTCACGCCTGTCATAACGATACCTAGTCTGTTTCAGACTTGACGCCAACCATATTCACGGTCGGTAGTTTTCATAAAAGACATAATATTTTTCATTTTTTTGCTTTGGCATATGAAATTTATATGTAAATTTGCATATTACATCAAACTTTTTAGCTTTGGGCAAAAAATTAAATAGAATAAAGATAGTTCTCCATGAATGCGAAAAGACTAATCGGTGGCTTGCCGAACATATAAATGTAAACGAAAGTACTGTCTCAAGGTGGTGCACAAATGATGCGCAACCGTCAATTGAGACATTAGATGAAATCGCAAAAATTCTTCATGTTGACATTAGAGAACTTTTACAAAAAACTAAATAGAAATTATGGCACGAGCAGACTTAATCGTCGAGCTGGTTAAATACGGAATGAACGGGGATAAAACAAAATTTAAAAAAATTTCCGAAGCCATCATTGCCGAAGAACGTCAGAAAAACCACTCTATTCTTGCCGACAAAATTGAATTTGAAATTCGAGCATATAGCGCGAGTCACGAATCATCAAGATTTAGCCCTATAACGAGAAATTCGGAATCTTCTGCAGAAGGTTTTATTACTGAAATAGTCCCTCAAAAAACGTTTAAGGATCTTATCCTCCCAAACGATGTAAAAGATTGCTGTGAAAAATTTATTGAGGAACATATGCGTGCTGATTTATTGCGCTCATATGGTCTTGAACCAAGAAATAAGGTATTGTTTATCGGTGCTCCAGGCAATGGAAAAACTTCACTTGCAGAAATAATTGCCAATGAGTTGATGGTTCCATTGTATGTCGTCAAATACGACAGCATTATTGGCGCATATTTAGGAGAAACAGCCTCCCGTTTAAGGAAGCTCATTGAATACGCAAAGACACAAAGGTGCGTTTTGTTCTTTGACGAATTTGAAACTATTGGCAAAGAACGTGGAGATCAGCACGAGACAGGAGAGATAAAAAGAGTCGTCAGCTCACTCCTGCTTCAGATGGATTCGATACCAAGTTATGTAACAATAATTGCGGCCACAAATCATCCAGAGCTCCTTGATAAAGCAGCGTGGAGAAGGTTTCAGATGAGATTGGAGCTACCTATGCCTACGCGTGCTAACATTGTCAACTGGCTTGTTGATTTTGAAAACAAACATGGCATTCATTTAAATTACGCATATGAAACTCTGGCGAAAAAATTATATGGTGCTAATTTCTCTGAAATTGAAGAATTCGGCCTTTCAGTGGTGAGAAGATATGTGCTTGGCCTTCCGAACGACAATATGCGCTCAATAGTTAACGATGAGCTTAAACGTTGGTCAATATCCAATGCTAAAATTGATAAAGAAGTAGAATCTAAATAACATGGCAAATTACCCTATTCTAGTCTTTCCAGATCGAGATAATAATGTTCAAAGGGAAAGACGGTCTCCTCGTCCAATACCGCATGCTGTAGGACCATCAGCCTCTCGCCAAGAAGAAAGACTTGGCCCGAAATTTCAGGTTCTTCAGGACACTTTTAGTGCCAGAAGAGCAAGATTGGCTTCATCCGCCGACGCAATTGACCCTGAAGAAGTTTTGGTCCTTGAAACTGTAGGAAGTGTGAATGGTTTCATTAATGCCGTTAAAAGAGTTGAAGGACTTGATTGGTTAGGCGATTTTGACACAGAAGAATGTGATCAAGATGATGACTTTCACATGTGTGTCGGACAAAATTATGTTGAAGGGCAATTAACTGATGGGAAACTGTATCTAATCTCTTCCAATAGTCAAGCACTTTCTCAACTTTTACGTTTATGGACTCTTTACCAGCGTGGGGAACAATTTGATTATGGTTTGTCAAAGTTTAAAAATGTATTTTCACTGTTAAGGACGATTAGACCTTGGGGAATTGACGACAGAATTCCTCCGGAGGTTATAAGGTCATTTGATGCTATACTTCAAGAGAATCTTGGCAGAGATGTAAAAGTAGAAATTGAATTATGGCACAGAAGTAGCCCTGCTATTAGAGAGCAAAAGATACGCGAGTGTCATGACTTAATTCTTAAGAATGGCGGAAGCATACTTGCGCATTGTGATATACCCGAAATTGAATATACAGCATTTCTCGCATCATTACCCTGTGAATTAATCAGAGATGTCGTAACACGAACAGATTACCGTCTATTTTCTTTTGATGGAATTATGTTCGCAAAACCTCAGGGGCAAAGTATATTTCGAAGTGAGCCTCTCCCCCCAGAGTCTTTATTGACATTTCATGGCAAAGAAGAAGAGGCTCCGGTAGGAGATCCAATTGTCGGTATTTTTGATGGAGTTCCATTAAGTAACCATTGTGTATTAAAAGACAGAATTATTTTTGATGATCCGGATGGTTTTGAAGCCGATTATGCTGTCGAAGGAAGAGTACATGGAACAGCAATGTGCTCATGTATCATTAAAGGCGACATTGGAGATAATCTGCCATATATCGGTAGCCCTTTATATTTGCGTCCAATTTTTACTTTGACTGAATTCAACGGCAAATATTATGAGCAAATGCCCAATGTGTTGCCAGCTGATTTTATTCATAGAGCTGTAAAGAGAATGTTTGAAGGGGACAATGGAGGTGATCCAGTTGCTCCATCTGTAAGAATAATTAATTTCTCTGTTGGAATTGAAGACTATCATTTTGCCGGCAAAATGAGTCCTCTTGCACGCATGCTTGATTGGCTGAGTAATAAATACCACGTTCTTTTTATTGTAAGTGCTGGAAATAGCGAGGATAGTGTACCGACAGACTTAAATAGCTCGCAATTATCGGCTTTATCGCAAGATGAGATTGCAAGACTGTTCTTTTTGAATTCGCTTACCAATATAAAAGAGCATTCCCTCCTATCTCCTGCTGAATCTATTAATAGTATTTCTGTTGGAGCTCTTCATGATGATTCGGCAGGAACATTCATTCCTGCTAATTCAATAAATCCATATAATTCAATTGTTCCAAGTACCTATACATCATTCGGCAATGGCTTGAATCGTTCTATTAAACCAGAAATTGTAGAAAAAGGTGGTCGATTAATATATCGAGATATGCCATATAATGGTTTCCTTATTAAAAATCATAATATTATGCGAGCACCAGGTATAACTGTTGCCCATCCGGATACTACTTTGAGGAACAATGCCAGAAGACAAGGAACAAGCGAAGCCGCTGCATTAACAACTAGAAAAGCTTATTATTGTTATAAAGCCATTCAGCAATTGGAATCGAGATATCATGATATTATGGATTACTCTACCGAGATAATCAAAGCCATGTTAGTCCACGGTTGTTCGTGGGGGCAAATTGAAAATAACATAGATTCTCTTCTTCCTACCGCCTTAAATAAGACTCAGAGAAAAAAGATCAAGCGGAAGATGATTGGTTATGGAAAGAGCGAAATACAAGTATCTACATATTGTGAAGATAATTACGCGACTGTTCTTGGTTACGGGGAAATAGGTGAAGACGAGGGGCATGAATATAGATTCCCATTACCAATATCTCTTGCTTCAAAAGCTTGTAAGCGCAAACTCACAATTACATTAGCTTGGTTCTCCGATATTAATTGCAAATCAGCCAGATATAAAGGTCGGAAAATATGGTTTAAACCCACCAATAATGAAATAGCTGATGATCGACTTGATAACAATTCTTTAGACTGTGTTAGAGGAACAGTCCAACATGAAGTATTTGAAGGAAAATCGGCAATCCCTTTTACTGACGATGACGGATTTGTAAATATCCAGGTATTTTGTACAAAAGACGCTATCAGTAATCCTAGCATAAAATCAAAATACGCTCTCATTGTAACCATCGACACAGCGCCAGGAGATTCAATTCCTGTATACACTGAAGTGGCCAGTAAAATTAATATTCAGGTTCAAGTTCCGAATACCATTTAATTATTGTACGAGACTGTAAACTAAAGTGTGTCAAGTAAAGGGAAGAAAAGAGATGGCTGCGCCATAAAAATGGTCTCAGCCATTTTCTCTTTTGGCTGCGAGACTTATTAAGCAACCCGAAGGCAAAGGTCGGTTAAAACGTCCCACCGGCCCATCCAAGATGACAGCCATCAACCTCGAAAATATCCGTGAATCCACCCTCGATTTTACAGCCCATTTTGGCGAAATAAACCCCGACATGCTCTATCTTTGCAGATGAGGTCTATCGGAGCCCCAAAAGGCTGTTTTTGCCTTTTTTCCCTCTGTTCGGAGGCAGACAATGAAAAAATCGTGAAATCATCGATTTTTGCGAAAAACAAGTAAATTTTTGAGATCCCTATCTTTTAGGCCGTAAACTATTGATAGGCAACAGGCATTTGATAGTGCATCGAAAGCGAAACTCATTATGACCATACAACTCTTACCTTGATATTTATGTAAAGACAACACTAACCAGCAAAATACTACAATAAATGTATATACAATTTTTGTTGCTACAATTTTTGTATTTACATTTCATGTATTATATTTGTGTTGGAAATCAAAAATAGAGCGCTATGGAAACCCCATTTATATTTGGAAAGATTGCTACCGAGAAGAATTTTACCGACCGGGAAAAGGAGACAACCGATCTGGTTCAGAACTTTACGTCGTTAATCAACACAATTATTATATCTCCTCGCCGCTGGGGTAAGAGTTCGCTTGTAAATAAGGCTGCAAAGTTAGCGATGGCGCAGGAGAGCAACCTCCGGATTTGCCATATCGACCTTTTTAATGTGCGGAGCGAGGAACATTTCTATTCGTTGCTTGCCCGGAAGGTTATTGCCGCCACTTCCACAAAGTGGGAAGAGGCAATCGAAAGCGCAAGGAGTTTCTTTTCGCATCTTGTTCCCAAGATTTCAATCGGCACGGATCCAACTAATGAGGTTTCAATCGACTTTGATTGGGAAGAGGTAAAGCGCAACCCCGATGAAGTGCTCGATCTTGCCGAAAAGATTGCCAGGAAAAAAGGACTGAAAATCGTAATTTGCGTAGATGAGTTCCAAAATATCGCGGAATTTACCGACTCAGACTATTTCCAGAAAAAGTTGCGTTCACATTGGCAGCTGCATCAACATGTGGCCTATTGCCTCTATGGCAGCAAGCGTCACATGATGATGGAAGTATTTACCGACTCATCCAAACCCTTCTACAAGTTTGGCAATCTGATGTTTCTCAATAAAATTGAGACACCTTGCCTTGTGGAATTTTTCAAGAGTCGTTTCTATGATACCGGCAAGAACATCGACGATGAAGCAAGCCATTTGATTGCAAAGCTCGTAGATAACCATCCATACTACGCACAGCAGCTGGCACAGCTTTCATGGCTCAGAACAAAGGACGTATGCACCGTTGAGATCGTGCGTGAGGCACACACAGCGTTGGTGGAGCAGTTAAGTCTGTTGTTCGTAACAATCACCGAAACATTGACCACACAGCAACTGAACTATCTCAAAGCACTTATTGCCGGCGAAAAAGCCATTAGTTCAACAGAAGTCATGCATCGCTATCAAATCTCTTCAACGACCTCAATATCCCGTTCAAAAGCTGCTCTTATCAAGAATGACATATTGGATAATAAGGCTGGTGAGATCTCGTTCCAAGACCCGATTTATGCCTACTGGTTGAAGACTGAGTACTTTGCAAAATAATAAAACTATGAATAAGAGTAACCGTACATGGATTGCCTTCGCCAATAAGAAAAGATGCAGGCATGCTGATGCTATAAATACCTTAGGGTATATTTCTTGGAGGATGGGGAGAGCTCGTTTCGCCATAGGCGATATAGTATATCTATTTATGTCCGATGAACGCTATGTTCGTTTCAAAATGATTGTCACAGCAGAGAACTGCAAACGTGAGGATAAAGAGTTTTGGATAGAAAAAGCTCCTGATGATAAAACTTATAAACTGGAATTGCTTGCAGAATCAAATCGTGTTCAATTGACAGAACCCGATTTATTGCAACATGGATTTAAAGGAGGCAGGAGTTTAGAAATTCCCAATTGCAACAATCTGGAATTGATAAACTATATTAAATCTGTATTTTGATATTACAAAATATATCTGCAACAAAATTTTGCATGAATACCTTTCATGGCTGCATCAAGACATTTTTCATAACATATTGTTACAAGAAGAGGAGCGAAATCTACGGATGGTGCCACTTCCCACGAACATAGATATTCCGCTCAAGATAAAGCGTGTGCAGATCATACGAGATGACCCACAGACATAACGAGCGGTCACCTCGAAGACTAAATGTAAAATCACGGAAAACAGCTTTCGGGAAGCGGACATTGTGCGTGTAAAACCGGCCCTTATAACCAGCTGGCGTCGCTTCACACAAGTAGACACTAAAAGTACTGAACAACCAGCGGAGAATCCTCCGCCGGTTCTCAGGATACAGGCTCTCGACATAAAAGCGATGGTAGTAAATCATCTCCTGCTGCTGTCAACGTAAACAATACCTCCGGGCAAAATAGGCAACAACTCCCGGAATGTGCTTTTTGTAATAGGGCTGATTCTCCCGGCACCACGTGGCGAGTTCCTGCTTCGTGGTAAAGGGTCGGCGCCAGCTGCGTCCCGACATAATACGATCCAACTCGGGAGCCAAGCGCTCGACAAAGTCACCAACGGTCCAGCCTTCCCAGATGTGTTTCTGAAGGTCAATCATACCAAATCCATTTTAAGGTTTAACATATGGTTCATGGACCGGCTCCATTCAGAAAAGAAGTTGCCGGCCACGGACCGATACACAGCGGCGGGACCAACCGGAGGCCCTTTTCGGACGATACAGCCCCGATGGGTGGAGATCGTCCGAAAAAGGACTTCAAGGTGCAGGCACGCCGCTATCTTGGCCCGAGGTCGGCACTTGTGGAATAACTTTCTACCCCACTGTCAAACTCTTTGATCATCCGGTCCGACCACAATACGGGGAGTACGCCGCAGTGCATTCTGCAGATTGCGCTGGTTGATCCGGTAAACGAGCATCAGCAGATCATAGGCACTGTACAGGAATTGCCGCCGATAGATCTTGGGGCGGATCAGCCGTTTCTGACGATAACGGGTCAGCGTTTCGGGGCGAATGTCGAGGACTTTGCAGGCCGCATCGGCCGTCAGAAAGAGCGGCTCGTCGCTTTGACTGCACAGGTATTCAAACAGCAGCAAGCCCTTACTCAAAAGGAAATTCGTCTTGATAAGGCGTTCGAGCCGTTCGGAGGGTACAAGCCGATAGATCCGGTGACTTTGTTTGGTTTCCATAGGTAACAGATTTATTGATTCAACGATTCGAGTTTTCCGCGGCGGCGCATCTTGCGGATGAACTCCTGCACCTCGGAGAGCAGGTACATGCGCCGGGCTCCGATGTTGAAGCCGACAAGCAGCCCCTGTTCGCGGAAGCGGCGCACCTGGCGTTCGCTCTGGCGGAGCAACTGGCAGACCTCCGCAAAATCGAGGATCGGATCTCCTTCGAGCTGGCTCCGATGATCCTTCATGAAGTGTACGATCTCGAGGATCTCTTCGACCGTCCGCAGAATGCGGGACAGGTCATCCGTGTGTTGATTTTCCATCTTTGTCGAGTTTGGTTTCCACGGCAAAAATGGGATAACCCCGGCACTCGTTTATCAGTGCTTGAATCAATTATATGTTTTTTCAGATCCGAAACCCGGACATCTCTTGTCCCCGGCAGTCCATCAGATAACAGGACCAAAACTTCTATAATTTGCCGATATCGGCAAGGATCGTTATATTTGGGTCGAAAATCGGCCGTTTAACTTGCCGATACGACGTTCGGTTATGATGTACATTTCAGTCGCGGCATTCGCCGCAAAGCACGGTATCGCAGAGCGCACGGCCCGCAACTACTGCGCCTCGGGAAAGATCGAGGGAGCCTTCTTGACGGGCAAGACCTGGAACATCCCGGCGGATGCCGCATTGCCCAGTCGCAAGTCCCGCACGGGACATATCATGCCGCTACTGGAGGTACTGCGCGAGCAGAAGGCGATGCGTCTCAAGGGCAGCATCTACCACCGCACGCAGATCGACCTCACCTACAACTCAAATCACATCGAGGGCAGCCGGCTGACCCACGACCAGACCCGCCACATCTTCGAGACTGACACGGTGGGCGTCGAAGGCGAGACGCTGCGCGTGGATGATATTCTCGAAACCACGAACCACTTCCGCTGCATCGACACGATCATCGACCGGGCCACGGAGCCGCTCACCGAAGCCTTCATCAAGGAACTGCACGCACAACTCAAGTCCGGTACATCGGACAGCCGTAAGGAGTGGTTCGCCGTGGGCGACTACAAGCGTCTGCCCAATGAGGTCGGCGGCATGGAGACCACGTCTCCCGAAGAGGTACACCGCGAGATGAAGCGACTCCTGGCGGAGTACAACGCCCGGCGGCACAAAACACTCGACGACATCCTCGACCTGCACCAGCGTTTCGAATGCATCCACCCGTTTCAGGATGGCAACGGCCGTGTCGGACGACTCGTGATGTTCAAGGAGTGTCTGGCGGCCGGCATCGTTCCCTTCATCATTACCGACGACCTCAAGATGTTTTACTACCGCGGTCTGCAACAGTGGCCCGCCATACGCGAATATCTGCGTGACACCTGCCTCACAGCGCAAGACAACTACAAGGCGTTGCTCGACTACTTCCGAATCCCATACCTGTCTCTTATACACATCTGACGCTGCCGACGACTAGTCGAGTGTAG
>ERZ1027065.972-NODE-972-length-10594-cov-3.969826_pt1 | contig 10594 bp, 6 predicted proteins | sample MGYA00519421_ERZ1027065 | MGnify/ENA primary metagenome ERZ1027065 (study PRJEB26926, sample SAMN06164495) | human gut metagenome | biome: ENVO:00009003; feature: ENVO:2100002; material: ENVO:00002003 | host: Homo sapiens | place: USA | collected 2012 ... | reverse complement strand
GTCGTCGGCAGCGTCAGATGTGTATAAGAGACAGATATAAATGAATCTCACGAAACTCTTGCAGATGACCTTGATGTTCTTGATGTTTCTCAGCTTTCGGACTTTGACCGAATCAGAAGAATCAGAACAACCCTTAATGAGTTTTTAAACACTCAGTTGATTAAGGAAATCTCAAAAGAGCCTGAGGTTCGTCCTCCGCTCATGCAGACCAACCTTCTCAAAAAGAACCCCAACTTTAAAAGAGTGGTTGAGCTGTGGAACTTTCTCGACAGCTACAAGCGTAAAGGTTTTGAGGTTGTAAGCGAGGAATACAACGGCAAAATGACAGATACTGTTCAGCAGGATGTTTACTTTGCGATGGGATTCCAGCATTTTATGATGTCTATTGCTACAAACCCGGCACTTCGTTCAATCCTTAAGGAACAGTACGACGCTGAAAATGCACGAATTGCCGAGGAAGAATCAAAGCCGCAGAAGGCCCGCGAGGCGGTTATGAAGGCACAGCTTGATGCTGTTCGTAAAGAGGAGATGGAAATCCGCCTTCGTGAAATCCGTGAACGCGAAAAGAAAATTCTTGACCTCACGAATGAAATCAAGAATTTAAAGGTTATAATTGATCAGAAAGAACAGCAGATTCTCACTCTTAGGGGCAGGGTTTCTGCTCTTGAAGACCAACTTGAAGAGGTTAAGAAAGAGCTCCAGCAGACAAAACTCAAGTTGATGGAGGCAGAAAAGAGAATTGCCGAGCTTGAGGAAGAAAATCAGCAGTTAAAAGATACTATTGAAGAGTTGAATAAAACGATTGATGAACTCAATCAGACTATTGACACTCTCAATAAAAAAATAGTAGAATTAAATAACAGAATTCTCGTTCTTGTGCAGGAGAATGCTCGTTTACAGACAAAGGTGAAAGAGCAGGAAGCTGTTATCGCCGAGCAGAAGGCTCATATTGCAGAGCTTGAAACTCAGGTTGCCGAGCAGCTTGCAAAGATTGCCGCTCTTACACAGAGCCTTGAAAAGTGCCATGCGCAGATTGAAGAGGATAACCGCAGGATTACCGACCTAACCGAGAAAAATGAAAATCTTACGGAAACACTTCAGAATGAGCGTGTTCAGCACAGGGACACAGTCAATAAAATGAATGCCGATTTTGCTGAAGAAAAGCAGCAGATGAACGACGCTCATTCGGCAGAGGTTGAATCGCTCAATCATAAGATTGCGGATGCTGAGGTCGAACATAATGATTATGTTGCCAAGCTTAATGCGGATTTTGCCGCAAGGGCAAATGAAACCGAGCAAAAGCATCTTAAAGAGCTTGCAGATAAAGAAGAAACTCACAAGAAGGAACTTGTTGAAATTAAGGAAGCCAACCTTAAATCATCAGCAGCAAGCAATGCCGCTCACGCTTCTGAGCTTAAAAAGGCTTATAAGTCGGTTGACAAAAAGGTTGAGCTTGCAGAAAAAGCTTGTGAAAAGCGTATGAAAGCCAAGGTTGCCGAGGTTAAAAAAGAGGCTCAGGCTGAAATTCGCAAAGCCGAAAAGAAAGCAAGCGAAAAAATCAGCCTTGTTAAGGATGAAATTAAATCTGTCAAGGATACAGGCGATTTGTTCGTTCGTGACTACGGCTTCGGCAGTGTTGCAGTTGTTTCAAAATATGCCGATGAGCTTGTTAAGTTCGGCAAAGCTACTGTTGCAGACGAGCTTATAAACGCACAGAAAAGCGTAAGATCTCTTTGCATATGCAGAAGTAAAAAGGGTGTTGTGCTTGCAGGCTTTTCACAGAGCGGCGCAAGCGTATATAATGTTTATAAAAAGCAGGCAGATCTTACTGTTGCATTTAACGATTTGTGTTCAATGCTGAAAGGTATGAGCAATCTGCCGATTGTAATTACATTCTCCGGTGTTGACAGACCGTTTGTGATGAATTTTGAAAACATTGTAAGAGATGCAACCAAAAGAAAAACAACTGTTTTCCATAACAAAACTCTGAAAGCAAACGGATTTGTTTCAGTTTATTTTGGTAAAGAATAAGGGGCAAAAATGAAAAACTCTACTGCGCCCAACAGAAAAACGGGCAGAATGATTGCTAAAAATTTAATAGTTCTGTTCACTGTTGCACTTGCCGGCTTTTGCGGCATTCAGGCGTGGTTTACGGATAAGAATTCAGTTGATGCCAACGGTATAGAGGTTGAGTGTCAGGCACCTGACGGTATTGAAATTGCTGTTGTTGGGCACGGTGCCCCTGCTCCTACCGCATATAAAACGGGTAATATTACGCTTAGTAAAGCTAATTGCAATTTTCTTGATAAACTTCAGTTGACTGAAATAACCGGTGATGGCACATATTTTAGCAAACCGTCTTTGATTCAATCAGGCGGTCAAGCCCATGTTAATCCAGATGGAGAGTGGAGTAAGCCTACTGAAAATTTGCATTATTTGTCGTTTGACCTTTACATTCGTGCAAAATCGCAGTATAATATATCAATAGGCAAAAAATCAACAATAAAACCGGATGCTCCTCAACTCACAACTCAAGACGGTACGGACATTAAAAATAAAAGCAAGTACGGTAATTTTTCAAGAGATTCCGTAGTTGGTGCAGTAAGATTCTCGGTTGTTGACTATAAGCAGGATCCTCCTTCAAAAAAGCTCCTGTGGTTGCCGGCTCCGAATATCTTGTTGAAGCAGGATACTGACGAGTACACTTTGTCAGACAATATGCCAAGCGGAGAATCGTACAGTCATGTATACTATGACACGAAAAAAGCACAACAAACAATCAGCGATTCTATAACTGATAGTGCGTTTGTTGTGAATAAAGATGGTTTTGTTGACGGAAAATTTACCTATGAGCTTGGTAAAAACCAAACCATTGCACGACTTGAAAAGCCCTCAGGAACAGGTCAAGAAGATGATCAATTCTTCAGTGCTATGGTAACCTGTAATATGTGGATCGAGGGCGAAGACGCAGAGGCAAGACTTGCCCTTGTAAACGGAAAATTTAATGTTAATCTTGTATTGACAAAAGAGACAAAAGAAAGTTGATTTTAAAGTAGGAAAGGGGAATTTTTGATGAAGTTGAAAGATAAGTTTTGTAACTTTCTCAACGGTTTAGTTGACTCAAGACTGAATAACACAAAAAAGGTCACAACTTCATATGTTGCTCTTTTTCTTGTTTTAAGTATTTTCGCAGTATCTACTTTTTCATGGTTCACAATAAGAGATACGGCAACTATTGATTCAGATCCCTTTTCTCTTGAATCTGCTGCCGGAATGAGAGTTAATAAGGGTGAAGAAATAAGAAATACAATCACCGTAAAACAGGCAAAGCTGAAAGAAGCATCAAGTGTTGACGGTCGTAATATGTTTTTTCCTGTAGATCGCGGATACGGCGATGAAGGTCAAAGCGTTGACACAAACGAAATGAAATTTCGTGAAGGCACAGTAGGAGATAAAAATAACGGATACATATACAGCGATTTTACCCTTACCGGTCAAACAGGCGGTCAGGTTGAAGTATATGTAAAAAGTTACAAAGTTCAGGTACATAATAGGAATACAAATAAAGATGAAGTTTATGACGGTGCAACACATATTACTGTTGACAACAACAGTAAGCCATCGACATATCTGGCATATCAGAATCCTTGTCCAATAAGGATTGCATTCATCAGAAACAGTGCTGAGGCTTCGACCGTTATTGATCCCACTGCAATTATTGACAACTACGCTGACGAATGTCAGGCAGTAAGTTCTGTTAATTCGCTCGGCTCGGCAACAACCACTAAAGCAAAGGGCAGGTCATTTTCCGACTACTATTTCGGTACAGGTGCTCCTCTTTTTACTCTTGACGGTCTTAAATCCCAAAACATAACCATGGTTGCGTGGCTTGAGGCAACCGGAGAGAACTGTGACGCTTACGAGGGTCAGGATGTGTCAATTACAGTTGAACTTGAAAGTAACTGGAAAGATATGGAATATGTTACTTTCGTTGACAAAACAAAAGGTGATGCTGACAATGACCAAGATACGGAACTCAGGTGGGTTGGCAATGCCGGATGTTTCCTTGTTATGACCTATTATGACGAAAACTTTCAAAATCCAAAGTCAGTAGTAATGAGTGAGTCAAAGAGTGATGGAAAAAAACCTATTGAATGGATAGCTTATCTGCCAAAGGATAAAATAACAAACATATCTTTTATGCGATATAGTAAAGTAAAAGAGAAAATTAAGCTTGACGGAACTAATGATGTTGAGGTAGGCAGAATATATAATGTATGGCATACAACAGCTGAAGTAAATACATGGATTGCTGCAAATAAAAGTGGCAATGGTAAAAAAGCATATGATTGGTCACTTGACATAAATAAAAACGGTCTTCAGACATACCGCACAGATGACGGAACTGCAACCGGAAATAAAGAAAATACCTATTATGCCGTACACGGTAACGGTTACGGCGATACCCCTACTGTTGCTGAAAATGTTGCCCCGTGTATCGGATATTGGGGTACAAAGTATGCCAACAGTTCAGGCGGCAGTGTTGAACCGACTACAACCGAACAACTGCCGATAACCGGAGAGACCTACGCGAGAGCGGATATTCAAATTGATTGCAATTTATGGTTAAATGAATATAATTCATATAACGGCGGCGGAGGTCTGAGAAATCTGCTTAGTCAGGATGTTTTGGTACTAAAAGCCGTTTTCGATTCAAACGGTACAGAAACCGCTTATGAAATGAAGCCGCAGGGTGGCGGAGATAAGTGCGTGCTGTCAAAGACAAGCGTCAAAAGCGGTTCTCGACTTGTAAGATTTGATTTGTATGATCCTGCAAAAGAAGATCCAATAATAAGGAATTATCTAGTGCCTACAAACATTCAGCATACATTTACTGAGAGTGCGGGTTCTAACGAATATATCATATCTTATAGTTTGGTAAATCAAGGATCAGGCAAAGTTGAAAAAGCAGGCAATTGGTAAATTTAATTGATTAACACATTAAGGAGGTGTCACGATGAGAGAAAGACTTGCTCTTTTAATGGAGTATTTGAAAAACAGACTTGCATTTGGCAAGAATAAAAAAACAAGAAAAGGTTTTATACTCACTATGGTGGCACTTGTTGAAGTACTCGCCATATCGGTTGTGTCCGTTTCGGCTTGGGTTGAAACTATTTCAACAATCACAATTAAAGCTGAGGGCGCAAAAATTGACAACTATGTTTATACTAATGCCGATATTGGCAGTGGTGATGGTTATTCAAACAAAATCATTGACTTGACTAAATATTTCCGTGCTGCGGGTGGAGTGCATCTTGCTTCGGCTTCAAGTGCTGACGGTGAAAATATATTTTTTCCAATAAAGAAATCAGGTGCTTCTGAGTTTGGTGTTGGCTCTTACAGATGTGCGGATGTAAATGATAAGAATGTTAATTATATTGACTTTTCATTTAATGTAAAGGTTGATGAAACCTTTAAAGCGGATCATGCAGAATTTTACCTTGATCAAGTACCTAAGATAACTATAGGTGGTGAAAATGTTTCAGGAAACCTTGTAAGAATGGCAATTACAGATACCGATACTCAAAATACGGTTGTATGCGTTTCTAATGCCGGTGACGGAAATGTTGTAAATAAAGCAGATGGCACTAACGCTCCTGAGAATGTTCAAGCTTTTAGCGATTTTGTTGTTAGTTCTGAACCTAGACCAACGGAGTTGTTTCGGGTTGATAGAGGAAGCAGTAAAACAATAAATATTAAAGTGTGGCTTCAGGATGATAATGCGGCTACTGCATATGCCGGTAAAACTGTTTCAATAACTAATGTTAATATTGTAACTCAGAACAAAAAAGGCAATAAAGTGTATTTTGTTGACCGTACTGTAAATGATACCACAAAAAATTGGACAAAGAATGTAACATTTCAGCAGGGTAGCAAAACTTCTGTAGCGATGAAGTTTGATGCGAAGTCGCATACATATTACTGTGATTATACACCCGCCGCTGACGATACAAAAGTTAAGTTCACCTCGGGAAGTGTTACTTGGGCTACTGATATGAAGTCGCTCAATTCAGGCGACAGTATGTACTACACCGCCTATGGCGATCATAATAACAGTAATGCCGGATACGGTACATGGGGCGAAGTGATTGAAATCAGTGTTTCAAGCAAAAACGCCGATGTACTCCCTGATACAGGCAATGTTTCAAGTGTATATATGGTTCCGGATAAAAATGACTCTTACAGTAAAGTCAGAATGCCATTTACTGCTGACAAGAAAAACTGGGTCGGTTATATTGCAAAGGAAAAGGCAGACAACATGACTTTTTCTTTTACAAATAACGGTAATACATATAAAATTCCTGCTCCTAACAGAGGCAATTCAACGCTTTTTGTTGTTACTTCTGCTACAACAGGTTATTGGGATCCACCTGCTACTATTACTGTTACTGCAGGCAAGAAAGATGCAGGAGATCCTAAAGTTAGTTATGATGGTTTGACAAGTACTACAATTTCTGTAACCCCCGGTACAAAGGTTAAGCTAATAGCAAATCCTAAAAAAGGTTTCGTATTGAAAAACTGGGTAAACAGCGATACAAGTGCCGTGGCAGACGGCATTGACAGCAACGGTTATTTTACCCCGACAGCTTCAGGTAACTATAACTTTACAGCTGTTTATGTTGAGTCGTTGACATTTGAGGCTTATGTCAGAACATATGACGGTGCAAACCTTTCTGAAAGCACAAATGGCGGCTCAGTTGAAATTAAGTGTGGAAACCAAAACTCGACTGTAGATTCCGACGATGGAACACACATTACACTCAATGCTGTTAAGGGCAGCACAGTTACATATTACGCAAAAGCTAAAGACGGATATGTTTTTGAAGGCTGGTACACAGATGAAGCCTGTGAGAGTATTTCGGAGAGTTCGAGCGATAAATATGAATTGGCTAATGTTGAGGTTTCCAAGAAGTTGTATGCGAAATTCAAAGTTGATACTTATACTGTAGAAGCATACACTCAGCACGGTAATAACGCTCCCTTTGATAAAGCCGGTAAGGTGTCTTTTGACAATAATAAATATGCGTCGAAAGTAACAACAACGGTAAATCGTAACGGAGAAGTAACTTTTTATGCTAAGCCTGAAAGCGGCTATGCTTTTATCGGTTGGTATGAGAGTAAAGATGCAGCAGATCCGAAGGTAGCGGTTAAAGATTGTATCTTAGATAACGGCGTCTATTCTACAAAAATGACGATACAATATTCTGATGTAAAGACATATGCACTGTATGCAAGATTTAAGGCTTTGTATACGGTAGAAGCCAAAGCGATGTACAACAACGGAAATGTTGTTACAGCCGGTACTGTACAGGTTGGCAACGAAAAAGCCGATAAAATTTCGAAAGCTCCCGTTATGGAGGGCGAAAATGTAACAGTTAAGGCAAGTGCCAATAACGGTTACAAGTTTGCCGGTTGGTATAAGGACGAGGCTTGTAATGAACCGTATTTCGATGAAAACAACAATGTTTCACCTATAACCTTAAATAAAGTTAGCAAGGGAATCACTCTGTATGCTAAGTTTGAGTTGGAGACTACTGAGTCAACAACAACAATCTATTTTGAACCCAGAGATGGATTCAGCACTTATAATGCATATGTATACAGCGATTCAGGGACTGAATACAAAGGTGGATGGCCGGGTAAGGTTGCTGATTATGATGATATTACAGGCTATTATAAATTAGAATTTACAACTTCTGATAAAGGTAAATTCAGAGTTATTGTAAACAATGGTAGTGGCACTCAGTATCCAAGCAATAGTGGACTTGAGGGTACAATCGGCAAGACATACCTCTTTAAGAGTGGCACACCTGATAAACTTGAAGAATATGTTCCGAAACCTAAACCTATTACTTCGATTGATATAAATCTGGTCGACATTACTGATAATAAATGGCTATCAAACTCAACCCCAAAAATGAGACTTGTATTACCTGACGGAAGTTATCGTGATCTTAGTTCATTCAAGGGCCAAACCAATTGGACATGGAAGGATTTACCTGCTAATGTAACTTCGTTTACAATTCAGCGTATAAATCCTAATACTGATAATGAGGTTTGGAATAGTTGGAATACAGGTGACAGAGGCACAAAGACAACCTACAAGGCAACCGGAGATGGGACGGGTAACTGGCAGTAAATCTGCAAAACAAGTAATTCAACGGAGGTGAAACCATGAAGAAATCTAAATTTACACTTGTTATTGTACTCGGACTTGTACTGTGTTTGTTGTGTGGAACAACTACGACTTTTTCGTGGTTTAATCGTCCTGAAGTGCAAAAGGGCGACTCCCTCTCTTGGAGCGGAGATTACAATGTGACCAACGGAAAAAATATTACTGCTGTTACTTATGCTGCTTCAAAACCTGACGGCAGTGAGTATAGTACTGATCCGTTTAATTTTAGTGGTTTGACAACTGTTTCCGCCCATGAAACAAAATATTTCTGTACAGAGGTAAAGAACACGGGAAATGCACCGCAGTCAATTTCTTTGTTCCTTAATAATTCGGAAACTAACAAACTTTCTGTCGGTGTGAACAGCCCCCTCAGAACCTACAAGAGATTTACCTCCGATTCACAAACATCCTATGTTTCCAAGACACAGTGTAATGTGAATAAGAAGAATGTGTATGTTGGTTTTGTTACTGCTGATTCTTTACCCGAAAATTTGAAAGCTGACCGTAATAATTTAAATCCCGGTGATTATTTTCTGCATAGTTGGAATGGTCAGGGCGCCGTTGAAGCAGGCGTGAATAATAGCTTTTTAAAATCAGATGTGGAATATACTCTTGCTACACCAGGTTATTCAAATTTTAAAGCTAATTATGATATTTCTTATTGTACAATCCCATATAATTATAATAATGTAAAAATGTACAAAAAGAATACAGTTGGTGGTAAAGAATGGTGCGAAGGCAGTGATAATACTAATGTAGATACATATAATACTGTATTGTGGTTTCATTGGGACAATAAATTCCGAACCGTTTATGAACAGACCAAGGTGAATGGTGAGCTTGCTAAAGCTGCTGGAATTTCAAGTTTTTATTCTAATGCAGAAGCTGTAGTAGGTAAGACATTTGATTTAAGCGCAAAGGCACAGGGTACAGTGACTTACACATCGTCAAAAACTGATGTTGCAACAGTTGACGGTAAAGGTCAGGTTATTGCCAAAAAGGCAGGCAAGACTACTGTTACAGTTACATCTACGGGTGCGTACGGTGATAAAATAACTGCAAAATGTGAGCTTACCGTAAGCAAAGAACCGGCTAAAAGCTTGTATATTCCGATTGTTACGAATATGAAGATTGAAGGCAAAACCGACAGCGATCCTGTTGTCACAAAGGTGTATTGGTATATCAAAAACGATACAGCATCCGGCGCTGCATATTCACTTGGCGATGTACAAATTTCACTTTAAAATTTTAAAATTTTAAATTTCCAAAAGGGTTGTTTTTACAGCCCTTTTTTATTATAATTTATAATCGGCGGCAGAGAATAAAATCCGCCCGTTTTGACGAATATATACGCATTTTCGTTATATAAAATATGTTCATTAACGGATAGCTTGTGTTTGTACGAACGATTGCAATGTTACATTCGGGGAAATATGTTTTGAATTTAACAAACTGTCTTCACGAACTGAGAACGGCAACTTGCCGTGGAGGAATTTATGGATAAAAATAACGATTTTGAAAATGCGGTTGAAGTGACATCTGTAACAACCGAACACCCCAAATCAAAAAATAGAATAAAGAAAAGGCATGAATCAAAGCTTCGCAAAACCCTGCGGATAATTAAAAATATAATTTGCTGGGTAGTGCTTGCAATACTTGTGCTGACCGTAATTGTGTTTATGGGTTCAAAGGTGAACGGAAAAACACCTTCGCTTTTCGGATATTCCGTGCTTCGAGTTTCAACGGGCAGTATGCAGCCCGAGCTTATGATCGGCGATGTTATTCTCGGAAAGTGCGTTGACAATCCGACCGCCCTCAAGGTCGGCGATATTATCACCTATCGCGGCAGTGGGCAGACCGAGGGACTTCTCGTGACTCATAAGGTTGTAGTTGCACCGTATAAAACAGCTGACGGCACATATAAGCTACAGACAAAGGGCATTGCAAACGATACTCCCGACCCGGAAATTTCAACCGAAGATGTGCTTTATATTATGGTGTGTAAGCTTGGATTCATCGACACTCTGTATAACCTTTTCTTCTCACCGTGGGGACTGCTGATTTTTATTGCGGCGCTGCTGCTGATATTCATTGATGAGCTTGTCGTTATAGTCCGCATACTTACGGGACATGACAAATCGCCGAAGGACAGCGACATCAACGAAATTATAGACCGTTTGCAGAAGGAAAAATTACAGCAAAAGACTGAATCCGACAACGATACAAAATCGGAAGAATAAATAAAAGCTGAATATATTTAATTTCGGACGAAAGGAAAATTCTCTTTTCGTCCGTTTTTTGTTGGCAAAAAAGACAAAACGGAAAAATGTTGAAAATAGCTTTTATATGGGCTAAAAG
>ERZ1027065.969-NODE-969-length-10613-cov-4.489866_pt1 | contig 10613 bp, 7 predicted proteins | sample MGYA00519421_ERZ1027065 | MGnify/ENA primary metagenome ERZ1027065 (study PRJEB26926, sample SAMN06164495) | human gut metagenome | biome: ENVO:00009003; feature: ENVO:2100002; material: ENVO:00002003 | host: Homo sapiens | place: USA | collected 2012 ... | reverse complement strand
CTACACTCGACTAGTCGTCGGCAGCGTCAGATGTGTATAAGAGACAGGTTGCAATAATTTTCCAAGGGTACAAACCTATGATTTGTCTTACTACATCCTCTTTCATATTCCGTCCAATGAACAGGATTGCGTTTTTCATTCTTAACTTGCCTTCAAAATCCGCAGCAAGTCCCACAAATCGTTCTTCACCAAGAGCCATTAAAGGTTCTCCTTTCGTATAATGATTAATCTATCTTTAATTTTCCCATCTGTCTCAAAATCGCATTTTTCGTACCATCATTCAAATAAGCCTCGTTCAGTGTTTTCTTAGTATAATTCAAATACGTTCTAGAAGTTTTTTCTGTCAGAAGTTCTGTAAAGTAACGCTCCCAACTAAAATATTTCTTACTATCGATGTAGTTAGATGGTGTTTGCAAAATCTGTGTGGTCTCTGCATCTTTCAAAATTCCAGAGGAAAGTATCAGCCATTCAAAAGATTCCGGCAGATATAGTGCCAGATTTTTTCTTGTCTGCACCAACTGCAACACTCTATCCATTTCCGGGCCAAAGGCGGCACCATCTGCAATCACCAGAATCTTTTCATCCTTATGCGCCTTCAAATAGGAAAACACATTTGACTTTCCATTTGCAGTATCACACTGTATTTGATGCTCTGCACAGACCGCGTCAAAAAACTGATAACCCGAATTGCTATCCTCGGTCAGAATTTTCTCCGGCTTAATATTCTCAGTCGTACTATCCGGGTAAATTCGATAGAACGAATGATAACTCTGTTTCAGTGTCCCATACTTTCCAGAGGTTCGGATTCCATACACTTCTTCCACACTGTATGGCAAGGCTGGCAAACCCTCTCTGGTCACGATAACATAATAGTTATCCGTCTGCTGAATCGCACGCGCAAAATCTTTGGTCTTGACAAACTCGTTTCCTTCGTCGATAAAAACAATGCTGTCCTGAATATTGTCAAGTTGTCCCTTCCAAAGATTTCCTTCTACCACGTAGCAACTTTTATCACAATTTAGAGTGACCGGTCCACTCTCTCCATCGTTCATATGTGTACGAATCATATCTACGAGAGTCGTTTTACCCGTTGCGCTATTTCCGCGAATGATGGTCAAGTTGCGTCGCAGTTCAAATTCATATTTCAGGTACTTTGTGCCAACGACCACTTTATGAATGCCTTTCATTTCTGTCAGCCCCTTTACACAAACTCACCTGCGGCCAAAATCAGCTCTTCCATACTGTGAACGATTTGATTCGTATTCAGCACTTTTATTGTAAACGGCTTTTTGCCAAAATCCATCAGGTGACGCAAATTCACCGTGCGATCCTCCTGCTCTGCAATTTTGAGCAGCCACTTTGCACAGTTGTCGCCACAAGTCGATGCGTTGAACACTTTCTCCGGCTCAAACTTTACCAAAATCAGTGTCTTTACGCCACCAGACAAACCAATCGGTGGAATTTTACCCAAGACCGGGCTGTCAATTACACCACTGTCGATAACGGTAGACTTATCCACATCCTGAATCATTTCCTTGACCATCGGGTCAACGATCCAGTCTTCCTCGTAATCGTATTTGAAATAAGAAGCCGTATTGTACACCGCTTCCTTCATATCACCGTAAAAAATGTTCAGCATAGTATCACCTCATTGATGTGCGTACTTCTGCTATCATTGTACCCTCTTTCAGCTTACAAAACAAGATGCAAAAAGCTCTTGGCCTCCATTACAGAAGCCAAGAGCTTTTATCTTCTTTGTCCTACCAGATTTTATTTCCGGGGAGACTTAATTGCAGCCTGAGCGGATGTCAAAATTGCAGAGCGTTGGAAAGAATAATAGTACGTTTTTATAGGTCAACAAGCGTTTTTATCTTCGCATGAATTCTACTCCAGAAATGTTTCTTGTTCGATTGTGACCCCATATTGCAAAATCTTATCAATTGCATCAACAAACAGCGTATGTCTTCCCGCATTCCGCTCTTCCTTCAGCTTCTTCAGATACTGCTCCGGCCGCTTCAGGCCATTTTTGTGGTACTGTTCCACAAAGCGCCCTTCCATACGCATGGGTTCAAGCTGTGGGAACACCGTTTGCAGGTTTTCAAACATACAAAAACCGCCCAGATCAATATCTGCCCAGAATCGAATTTGCATGGTTTCCCCTGCCGCAGCAGCCAGTTTTTCAAAAAGTTTTTTCTTCCGCGGGCTCAGAAAGCCGCCGTGATAAACAACAAGTTCTTCCGGCTGTTTTTCCGCCAGCAAATATTCATCATAGTTCGTTTTATTTTCGATAAAGGTAATGCAGCAGATGTTTTTCAGTTCAATGTCCACAATCTCTGACACAAGTGTACTGGGCAAAGCCAATCCATAAGGTTCTGCTGCGCTGAGCCGTAGTTTTCCCTTCTTCAAGCAGATTGCGCAATCGCCCGAGAGTTCGTAAAGCTCCGGGCGGGCATAGATTCCCAGAAATGCAAGCTGATCCCGCTCACCAAGTTCCGCTTCTGTACAGGCCGCCGCCAGTTGGGTATTGTACTTTCGTGCAATGGTAAGAAACAGTTCCCGTACATTTCGCTCAAAATACTTGGTATCGTGAAAACACTGGCTGCTGAATGCACGCATCGTCACACTGCCGGACAGCTCCGCATACCGTTGAAACGTGAGCAAAAGCTCCTGCAGCAGACCGTCGTTTTCTCTGCAATACATCGGCACTTTCATGCTGTTCCGCACCTGAGCACATACAGCATCCCTCCATGCCGCGATCCATGGAACGGGATTGTCTGCCAGCTTCTGCATGATGATATTTGCAACCTCTTCTGCCTTTTTTCGCGGATGCACTCTGTCGGCGCATTCATAGCACTGTGCGACCCGTTCCAGATCCAGCACAATGCAGGAGAGAACACTCTGCTTTCTCGCCCATTCCAGACGCACCAAAGCCTGCTGCTCCAGCTCCCGCGCTGCAATATTGTAAGCGTCCCGAACCACCGCATCTTCGTATTGATACTCCGGCAACTCCCTTTTATCAATGCGCAGCATTACCCGACGTCTGGATGTGTTGGGTTCAGAAAGATGCTTACTGTTTTCAAACTTATCCAGCAGACGATTCAGGATCACCTGTGCTTCCTTCATTCTGCATCTCCTTTCCAAATGGAATAATATGCATCCGGTATCCGGATTTGTCCACTAATAATGTACGGTCTGCAATGGGCATAATGTCCGAGACCTTATCCGGCGGCGTACAGATGATTGCCTGCAGCCCCATCTTTCGGAGAAGGAGTACACTCTCCGTGATCCGGTCACTATCCATTTTATTGAAAGCTTCATCGAACACCACCAGACGCACCGTATTACCAAAACGGGTAGCGTCGTTGACGCGGTACAGCTGGGCAAACGAGGCCAGCACCGCAATATAGAATGGCGTTTGTGTTTCGCCACCGGACTTCATATTCAGTGTTTGAGAAAGCAGCTGCTTGGAACCGTTCTGATCGGTCGTTTCCAAATCAAACTTCAGATACGTCCGGAAGTCTGTATAGCGGACGATATTCTCCTGCAGTTCGCTCTGTTTGCGGGCATTGAGCTGCGTATCGTCTGCCATTGTGATCTGGCTGAACAGTTTTTCGATCAATGGGCCGTATTTTTGCTGAAAGGGCAGTGCAAATAGACCGGATTCGCCTTCCATCAGTTCATCTGCCGTGATCATGTTATAGTAATCCAGATAATCCGGGTTTGGCCCTACGCGGAATTGGTACTTGTCTGTGCCAAATTGTGCCTGGCGCAGGGCCTTGTTCAGATTGTGCACCTGTTCTTGCACCTGGTCGATGCTGGATTTCAGTTTGGCAAGGAAATCGTTCTGGAATTGCTCCATTGCGCTTTCCCGTGCCGCCCGGATCTTTTCTTTGTATCGGGGCAGCTCGCTTTCCTGCAGAGTACGCCGTTCTTCCTCGTATTCGGTGTTATCCATCACCTCGATCTGGAATGCACAGGGTTTGAACCGTTCTGCATATTCTCTGCGTGCTGCAAGCAGTTTCTTCTGAGCCCCGTCCATCGCCTTTGTGCTCTGCGCCAAACTGTCGCCAAAGTTCTTGCGGATGACATCTGCCTTTTTCAAGCGGACAAGCTCCTGCCGATAGCGGGGAACGCCGATGGTTTCTCGGTATTCCTTCGTGAACTCCTCGTTCAAAGCATCTTCGATGGCCTCATACCGTTGGTATTTTTCCGGCAAGATCTCATATTCCAGCTGATGGATGCGGTCTTCCAACTTCCCTTTTTGCACATTTTTCGCATCTTTTTCCTTATTGAATGCAAGGATTTCTTCTTTCAACTGTTCAATGATGCGTCGTTGCTCATCCAACCAGAACAGATTCAACTGGGAAAGCTGATTTTTGACTTCTGCGATTTCCTTGATGATCGTCTGGACGCGCTGGTAGTCCTCCTGCTTTTGCGCCACATCGATTCGGACAAATCTTTGGGTAAAAAGCGGATCCGGCAGGCCGGTCAGCTGCTTCTGGAGCGGCTGCCAATGCCGCAGCTCTTCCTGCAGACAGGCCAGTTCCTTTTCCAGATGGTCGATGCGGAGCTGTACCGCACGCCGCCCGATGAATGCGTCTTCCATCCGGTCCTTCCGAAGTGCGCGGGCCACATAACCCTGATACAGCATTCCTTCTGCCGTAATTGCCGTCTTATAGCAGCGCAACTGTTCTGCCGTGTCGCAGCATATCACCCGACCCAGAAGATAGTCCACATAGCTGCGTGCCAGCTTGTTTTCTGTCTCCACCTTTTCTGCCAGACTGCCGGGCAGCGGTCGAAGTGTTTCTTTTTCCCGCAGTTTTCCGATATCTACCAGACCAAACGCACGGTACTCTGCTTCCTGCTTCAGCCGGTCGTAAATGTTAAGTGCATCCTGATAACGTCCCGGCTCCACCAGCAGATAATATTTCTGGTTATTTAGGTAGCCTTCTACCGCTCCACGCCAGCGCTCATCTGCCATTTCCAGCACATCAGCCAGAATATAAACGGGAACCGCATGCCCCGTTTTATCTGCCAGATCCTTTTCCAGCCGGTCTTTGAACAGCAGAAGTCCATGGGGATAATCTTTTATGTTCCTGCGCAGATTTGCAAGCACCGCACTTTTCTGGGCGGCTTGCTTCTTCAGCTCTGCAATACGATCCTCTGTTTTATGAGCCGCACTGCGGACAGCATCCGACAATTCGGCCACTGCCTGCTGCCCCGTTTCAAACAATTCCACAGGCCGGGCAAACAATCCCTTCTCGTCACCAGTAAATACAGCATATGCTTTCTGCGCAGTGTTCGCCGCTTCCTGCACCGGTATGAGAAGTTCTTCCGGTTCCAGTTCTTGTATCTCCCCACAGAATCTCTGCAAATGCCGTGCTTCCCGCTTAATCTCCACTTCAAGATTTTGCAGACCCTGTTCCAGCTTTTTCTGCTCATCTCTCAGAGCCTTTTCCGTGTTGAGCAGACGCTCTTCCTCCTGGAAAACGTTGCTCTGCCTGTAGGCCAGCTCCAGCTCACTGCGGCGCGTTTCTTTCTGTTCGATCTGCCGCTCAAGCTCCTCCCGTTGCTCATTCACATTTGCAAGGTTCTCCTTGCATTCAGTTCGTTCCAATTCCCTCTGGTCGATCTCTGTCTGCGCAGCTTCTTTTTCGGCCCACCGTACCAGAAACTTCTGGATCTGGCAGCGGTCTATGGCTTGGTTCATCTCCTGATACAGCCTGCTGATTTGCTGCAGCGCATCCAGCTTTTCCTGCTGACGCTGCGCCAGCAATTCGTGCCGTTTATAATCCCGGATGTTTTGCTGCATCAGCTCAATATTGGGTTTATCCGGAATATCGCAGATGTTCTCCGTAATAAATTTTTGGATATCCACAATTGGCCGGAACGAAACAGCCTTCTTCATCATCCGTAAGACCTGCTCGTTGTGGACGTTCCACTTTGCAAGCATGTTGTGGCGATACTCTTTTTGAGTATCGTAAAATTCTGCCCGTGCATAGTTCTGCTTCAAAAAACGGCGAAGTGCAGAAGTCTCCATTGCCTCGCCCTGCTCAATAAAGCAATTTTCCGGCAGTGTCCCCGTGTAAATAAAGAATGTATCACGGTAACTTCCATCGCTGCGGCAGTCAAAGGTAACGCCCGTCACAAAGCTGCTGCCCTCCATCTCATCCTGAAATTCGCAGACAATATAGGTAGAAAAGTCCTTACCACGGCGGGAATACGGGCTGTTATCATCCATGTCGGCGCGCAGATAGCCTTCCAATGTGCGCTGCGATTTTTCGTTGGCTGCCTGATTAAAATTGCGGGAATTTGTCTCGCCCAGCAGTACGATCTGCAGTGCATCGATGACCGTTGACTTTCCGGCGCCGTTCTTGCCGGTCAGGAAATTGATGTCGCCCACTTCAATCAGTTCCTTACTAAAATAGAGCCAGTTGATCAGCAGGATCTTCTTCAGCTTCTTCATCTGTTTCCTCCTTTTTCAAAACAGACACCACCAAGTTCAGCTTTTCGCTGGAGACCGCAGAGAGAATGGTGGGCAATATTGCGATCCTGCAGCTGCCCTGGTTGAATTTTCCTTCCAGTCTTTGAATCACAGAATGGTTTTCCAGTACCGTAAACGCGCGTTTGACCTCTTCCATATTCGGCTTAGCCGGAAAAACGGGATAGTCGGTCACCACTTTTTCCAGCACATCCCGCACAGTACACACGGCATCCTGCTCCAAACCCAAACGCTCCATATTTTCTTCGTAGATCAGCCGTAATGCCAGCAAAATCGCCGTTTCTTTTTTATTGAGGTTGCAACGGTTAGCCTCGTCTGTGTTCAACACATAAAAGTATCCGTTCAGTTCATCCCTGCGCAAATCCCAGTCCAGCAGACTCAGGTACTCCTGTACAGCCTCATAGTGCCGTGATAGAAAAAGATAGTCTGGGTTATCCACCCTGCCTTTTCCCGGCTGGTAGATGGTTCGCACAATGTATGTGCGGCTGAGCAGCTGATTGCAGACAGATTTGAATTGTTCCAGTTCTTTTGCCGTTGCATTGGTAACAAAATCAAAATTCACGGCTTCTTCTCCTTCCTCCGGATCTGCATTTGCGGGATCGAATAGCCATTTTTGCAAAAAATGCCACCGAGTTCCTGGACCACATAACCGGCAGATGCATCCTTGCTTCCAAGGATTGCCAGCAAACTCATGATATAATCCTTGTCCTCTTCAAGCGAGAGCTCCTCCGAGCAACGAATGTCAGCGTCTCCCAGCCATCCCTGCACGTAAGCATTTACTGCTGCCCGGCCATATTTCGATTGCAGTAACTGTGCCGCTCTGACCTGTTCTTCCGTATTCGGTGCCTGATCATCTTGTATCAGCACCGACGCGGTTTTTGTCCGTTTTTCGGGGCGCTTACGGTACCACAGACTTTTTTCTGACAAAAAAGACTGCTCATACAATTGAAATGCCGGTTGTATCTGGTCCACCAGCTCAGACGCCCTGCGGTTTCTGGACAGTGCCGTCAGCAAAACATTCAAATTGCCGCGCACGCTTTGATCTCGGTTCGTCAGGTTCTCGATTTTCTGTGTTGCTGCCCTGGTATAGCGCCGGACCTGCGTATCAATTTCCTCAAGATAGTCCTTCTCTAAATTGTCATAGCGTTCTTCGATCCAGAAAATTTTCCTCAGCAGATCGGCACGGCAGTCTTCCAATGTCTTGCCCCGCTTATCACGCAATGCTTCATTTGCCATCGCCATCAGCAAGGTATCATCCTCTTCCCAGCGCCTAAGCACAGACTGAATGGGCACACGATACTTCGGCACTGAATCTTTGATTTTCAGCGGACGGATATATGCCTCCACAACCTTTTGTCCGAAGTCGTTAAAGTGTGCAGCCAGCACCTGGTTGACATCCTGCATATCGATCTGCGTCTGAAAATAATGCTTCACATTATGATAGACCATTTGCAACAAGCTAATCAGCGCCGTTGTGTTATCGTAGGCACTATAGAGAGCCGTCATTTTATCGTAAGCATTGTTGCTGTCGTCGGCGGTCTTTAAAGTTCCGAACACATAGGAATATCCACGAGCCGGACTATCATCCCTGAGTTGATGAAATAGTTCCAGCAGGCGACTGCTGTAATTAGGAATCGTGATGTACTCTTCAAAGTCGTCCCCGCGTTCTTTCTCAAACCACCCCTTACTACACAGCTTGCGGATCAAAAAACGAGCGCGGCCAGAGATATCCCTCAGTTCCTCTTCGTCAATGTCTTCATCTTCAAACGTAGCATCCGCCAGTTCCTGCTCCAGCCTGCCGCGCAGCATGGAATACAAGACATCTTCCCGTATTTTCAGGTTTTCTTGGTATGCTGCGTACAGTACGTCCAGTGCATCCGCATATAAAATACGGTTGGGCGAAGCCAGCGGCGAGAAAAGTTCGCTTGGAACCGCTTCAAAAAACTTCATAGGCCTACCACCTTATTCGACTGATATACGCTTTCTTTTCTATTATTGTAACCTCTTTCCTCTTACAAAACAAGATGCAAAAAGCTCTTGGCCTCCATTACAGAAGCCAAGAGCTTTTATCTGCTTTATTCTATCAGATTTTATTTCCGGGGAGACTTAATCGCAGCCTGGGCGGGTGGCAAAATTACAGAGCGTTCGCACGTACTCACATCTGGTACAGTGCCACCATCAGCGGCATCGTGACGATACACAGCAGGGTCGTTACCACATTGATAGCGCTGGCGTAGTCTGCATCTTTGCCGTACACCTGCGCCATCTGGGTCAGTGTGGATGCGGACGGCGTGCAGATGGCAAGCAGTGTAACCAGCAGTATTGTTCTGCCCTCCGGCACTAGTGCTGCAAGGCCGCTGTATTTCAACAGTACGATTCCTATCAGCGGGATGCCCACCAGACGCAGCAGTGTGATCCACCATAGTCTGTGATAGCTCATCAGTTTTTTCAGGTCCATTTCTGCGATCAGCATACCGAGTATCAGCATTCCCATTGGACCAACCATGCTGCTGATCGAATCCACCGCATCCTGCACCGGTGCAGGCAACTGGATCTGCAGCAGGAACAGCAGCACCCCAGCAAAAATGGCGATCATGTTGATATTGGTCAGAATCTTTTTCAGGTCGATTCCTTTTTCTCCGCAGAGCTTCATTTTAGCATGGCTCCACAGCAGAAAAAGCTGCACCGAAAGAAATGCGCTGGTGTAAATGACCCATTCCTTGCCCAGAATAGCCGTCACAATGGGAATAATAAGGTTCCCTGCATTGGAATAGATCAGCGAGGTTTCCTCTACACCATCCAGTTTCAGCACCTTGCCCAGAAAGCCGACCACCACGATCAGCACCAGATGCAGCAGCACTGCCGTAGCCAGTGCCAGCAGCAGACCGTTCAGAATCTCGGGCTGATACTTCACCTGAAACGACGAGATGATCACACATGGCATGACCAGATACAATGAGATCATGGAGAGCACCTTGCTGTCCCGACTGCGGACGATGCCGCAGCGCACCAGCACAATGCCCAGAGCCATGACCAAAAACAGAGAAAGGATCTTTTTTGCCAGAATCAAACTTATCATATCGATATTCCTTTGCGGCAGCTGTTGTACGTGCTGCACCCTCACACAAAAAATCAAGTGCAGTATTTTTCTTGTTGTTTTGAAAAATACTGCACCGATCTTTTTTATTTGATTAGTCCTCGGCGGGAAGTTCCAGATCCTGTCCGTTGGAGGCGATCACCTTTTTGTAATACTCGAAGGAATCTTTCTTCCGACGCTGCAGGGTTCCGTTGCCCTGATTATCCTTATCCACATAGATAAAACCATACCGTTTTTCCATCTCGCCAGTGCCGGCACTCACGATATCGATGGGCCCCCACCAAGTGTAGCCGAAGATATCACAGCCGTCAGCCACAGCCTGCTGCAAAGCTTCGATGTGCTTTTTGAGGTACTCCATGCGGGCAGTATCGCGGATGCGGCCATCCGAGTCAATGGTGTCTGCCGTACCAAGGCCGTTTTCAGCAATGAACATGGGCTTCTGGTAGCGGTCATACAGTTCGTTGCAGACGAATCGCAGTCCCACCGGGTCGATTGGCCAGCCCCACTTGGATTTTTCCAGATAGGGATTGTCCGCACCTACGTGACCGCCCGTATTGGAGCGGATCTTCATGCCAGCAATGTGGGTAGAGGTCATGTAGTAACTGAAAGCCAGATAGTCGTTGGTGTTCTGTGCAATCAGCTCAAAATCACCCGGCTCCATCTGCACCTGTACGCCCAGCTCTTCCCACTTGCGATCGATGTAAGAGGGGTAACGGCCGCGCAGCATCACATCCGAGAAGAACAGCGAACGCTGACGAAGCTGATAGGTTTCCATCACATCCTCCGGGCGGCAGGTGTTGGGATATGCTGTGCTCAAAGACAGCATGCAACCGATCTTTGCACCCGGTATCATCTCATGGCAGGCTTTGACAGCCAGTGCATTGGCCACAAACATATTGTGTGCAGCCTGATACTGCCGCTGCGGTGCATTGACATCATCTGCCACCACCATGCCGGCTGCCAGATAAGGCAGCTTGCTGTCTCTTATACACATCTGACGCTGCCGACGACTAG
>ERZ1027065.968-NODE-968-length-10622-cov-5.173559_pt1 | contig 10622 bp, 10 predicted proteins | sample MGYA00519421_ERZ1027065 | MGnify/ENA primary metagenome ERZ1027065 (study PRJEB26926, sample SAMN06164495) | human gut metagenome | biome: ENVO:00009003; feature: ENVO:2100002; material: ENVO:00002003 | host: Homo sapiens | place: USA | collected 2012 ... | reverse complement strand
CGAGATAGGCTCCGGTCTCGTGGGCTCGGAGATGTGTATAAGAGACAGATTCCGGGATCATCAAAAAGTCCTCGGCCTGTGCCAGCCGACCGGCTTTTTTGTCGGCATACAGCTGATAAATGCTGTTGAAGGGCTGGAACTGGATGCCGGTGCGTGCATAGAGCTGCGCAAAGGGCAGGATGCTGTGGACTTCATCTAGCGCCGCCTGCGTCCGGCTGTCGCGGTAGGCGTAGACAGGGGAGAGGGGCTGACCGTTTTTCAGCAGCACATAGTCCACCGCCCATGTGTCGATGGAAAGGCTCTCAATTTCCGGGAACTTTGCAAACGCTTCCCGGATGCCCTGCTTCACGTTGATAAACAGGCTGTCGATGTCCCATTCCAGATGACCGTCCACCCGCCGGACGCTATTAGGAAAACGGTACACTTCCTCGGTGCGGAGAACGCCGTTCTCCATCCATCCGACAATGTGCCGCCCGCTGGACGCACCAATGTCGATGGCAAGATAATTTTTGTGCATAATGCGTCTCCTGTGTGGCCTTGTCTGCTACCAGTATAGCGGTATAATGCGGGCAATTCTATCCGCAAAGGTGACGCATTCTTTGCGAAAAGTCTACTCTTGCGCTGCAAAGAGCGGTGCGCTATACTGAATGTGGAAAGAGAGGAAACGGAAAATGCTGACCTACAACATGGATGTGACCCCGGAGAGTGTATGGAAACGCACTACCCCCAGCGAAGCAGAGCTGGCACAGCCCTACTACTGCACCGAGGCGGGAGTGTTTTACGCCCAGCAGCATTTTTCCACCGCCCGGACAGATAAGGAAAGTTACATCCTGTTTTATACCCTCCGGGGTGCAGGGCTCATCGAGCAGGGGGAAAGCCATGTGGTGCTCAGCACCGGGCTGGCGCTGCTGCTGAACTGCCGCACCCCGCAGAGCTACTGCACCGCCCCGGGGCAAAGCTGCTGGCATCATTATTGGGTGCATCTGGACGGCGCAGGGGTTGCCGCCATGGAGCCGCTGCTGCTTCCTGGCAAAAAACTGACCCCGGTGCAGCTCACCGGGGTCAAGATGCAGGAATTGTTTGAAACACTTTTAGGGCAGATGGAGCGCAGCACCGTGGACAGCATGGTGACCATGGGGCTGGCGCTGCATGAGATGCTGGCGCTGTGCGCCCGGAGCATCCTTGCACAGGCCGAAGCCACCAGCGCACGGCAGGTCATTTTGCAGGCTGCAGAGACCCTGAGCAAGAATTACCAGAAAGAGCTTTACCTTGCCGACCTGCTGGCAGAGGCGCACATGAGCAAAAGCTATTTTCTTCGCCTGTTCCGGCGGTATATGGGCACAACGCCGTATAACTATCTGGTCAACTTCCGCATCACCCAGGCAAAGGAACTGCTTGTCCTCACCGACCACAGCGTCAGCGAGATCGCACAGGAGGTAGGTTTTGGCGATGCCAGCAACTTTTCCACCCGCTTTGCAAAAGCCACCGGGCAAAGCCCTCTGCAATACCGCAAAAGGGCGTTGAAGCCGCAGGAGGGCACAAGGTGAACAAAGGTTCTTGACCTTTTTGCCGGAGCTATGCTGTATGTGGTGGTGTAGGAACTGATCCCGGAAATAGGGCTTTATGGGGGCGGAATCTTTTCCGCAGGGGAAAAGCGTGGTATACTGAACGCAATGAACCGGAACGGATCAAAGAAAGATGAGGACTGTAAAATGAACATCGAAGAACGGGCAGCGCAGGCTGCCGCATGGAAAGCTGCCGGACAGTGCAATTGCGCGCAGGCGGTGCTGAAAGCATTTGAGGATAAGCTGCCGGTGGATGCCGACACCCTGATGAAGCTGGGCGCAGGCTATGCCGCCGGTATGGGCTGCATGGAAAGCACCTGCGGCGCACTCATCGGCGCAGTGATGGTGGCGGGTGCTGCCACCGACGGCAAGGGCACGCCCCGCATTTCCAAGGAACTGCTGCAAAACTTTCAGGAAAAATGCGGTGCTACCATTTGTAAAGATCTGAAGGGTGTGGAGACCGGTGCACCGCTGTGCCCCTGCCCGGAGTGCGTCCGTAACGCTGTGCTGGCACTGGGTGAGGTGCTGGGGGAGTAAGATGAAAAAGGTGTTGTTTGTTTGCCACGGCAATATCTGCCGCAGCCCCATGGCAGAATTTGTGATGAAGGACTTAGTGGAAAAGGCTGGGCTTTCCGCGCAGTTTGAAATTGCCTCAGCTGCCACAAGCACCGAGGAAATCGGCAACCCGGTCTATCCGCCTGCCCGGCGCAAGCTGGCGGAGCACGGCATCTCCTGCGCGGGTAAGACCGCCCGGCAGATGACCCGGCGGGACTACGAGACTTACGATTATCTTATCGCCATGGATCACAACAACCTGCGGAACATGGCACGGTTTGTGTGGGGTGACCCAGAGCACAAAGTCTCGCTGCTGATGGATCACACCCGCCGCCCCGGCGATGTGGCAGACCCGTGGTACACCGGGGACTTTGAAGCCACATGGCAGGATGTGCTGGAGGGCTGCACCGCCCTGCTGGAAGAACTGCGATAAAAAGGGGAAGGCTATGACAGAACGTTATTGCGAAGGTGAACGGTTTACCGGCCTGTCATTTGCAGGGGAAGCCTTTGAAAGCTGCGATTTTGCGGACTGCGTATTTGTGGACTGCTCCTTTTCAAAATGTGAGCTGGACCACACCACCCTGAACGAGTGTCGGTTCGTGCGGTGCGAGATCACCGGGCTGCGGAGCGTGTCCTCCTCAGTGCAGTCGCTGGATTTTGAGGACTGCCGCCTGCAGGAGATCGAGTGGGCATCGTTGCTGTCAAACGGCGCATTCCCAGACCCTATCCACACCCTGAAGGACTGCAGCCTGAAATACAACACCTTTACCGAAATGAACTTCAACCGCTTTGATTTTTCAAACGGCAACGAGATCGTAGGCTCCATGTTTGCCAAGTGCGAGATGCAACTGGCAAGTTTCAAGGGCACAGAGCTGCACGAAACGGAGTTCTACCAGTGCGATCTGCGCAAAGCGGATTTCCGGGACGCCACGGGCTATAAGGTGGATATTCTGGGCAGCCGCATGAAGGATGCCAGGTTCTCGCTGCCGGAGGCGGTAAATCTGCTGGCTGATTTGAAGATCAAGCTGTCCTGAACAGGGAGGACAACGGCTACACCGCCGACAAGCTGACCTTGCAGGATTTGGAAGCCGAGTAAGACATAATAAAATAAGTGAAAAGGGAGCTCTGCCCGGACATTGGTCCGGGACGGAACTCCCTTTTTTGCTTTGTATTTCACGAAAAAAGACCTGATACACCGACAAGGGCAAGGCAGAAAAACACCTTGCCTATGCCTGCTGCTTTCAGCAGAACGACAGAAATTTTCTTTAAAATTTGTGCAATTTTCAACGGAAGCGAAGTGACCGGCAGTCAACACTTTATTATTTTAACACGGTAAAAGCTTTTTACGGCTTCTCCTGCCGGAAATGTATCCAAAAGCTGTTCACACTTTAGTCATACTCATTTGACAGAAACTGCTTTTTTCGGTATCCTGTCCGTATCACGAGGACGGCGGGCAGAAAATACCCGCTTTTTTTCGTTTATTCTGTATTTATAGGAAGGACAATCTATGGCAACCATGAAAGATATCATCCAGAGCCCGCTGCTGCTGGCGCTGGTCATCGGCGGTCTTTTGTACATTTCCGCATTCTCGCTGGTCTACCTCAAAAAGGCCTACGACCACTGTCTGGAGCTGGGCATCACCCGCAAGGAACTGAGCAACGTGATCAAATCCAGCCTTATATTTTCCGTCGTGCCCAGCCTTTCCATCGTGGTGGGTCTGTTCGTGCTCATTGCGGTGCTGGGCAGCGTGTGGGCATGGTGGCGGCTGTCGGTCATCGGTTCTCTGTCCTACGAGACTATGATCTCCAGCTCCATTGCGCAGGTGCTGGGCTACGCATCCTCTGCGGAAATGCTGGAAAGCGCCACCGGACGGCAGTTCGGCGTGGTGATGATCCTGATGAGCGTGGGTATGCTGAGCGGCTTTCTGATCCTGCTGCCCCTCGGCAAAAAGCTGTGCAAGAGCGTGGACCGCTCTGCAGCCGAAAACGGCGGCAGCACCTGGAAAAATGTGCTGTCCGGCGTGTTCATGCTTGTGATGTTCTCGGTATACATTCCCATTCTGCTGTTCACTGACAATGTGCAGGCTGCCGTTATGATCACCGGTCTTGTGATCGCCATTGGTGTGGGCGTGCTGGCAAAGCGCCCGGGTCTTGCATGGCTCAATAACTTCGTGATGGCATTCTCCATGCTGGGCGGTCTGATCTCGTCGCTGGCGTGGGTACGGATTTTCGGTTGAGGAGGGAAACGGACATGAGCAAAGCAAAGATTGAGACCAAAATGGACTCCTTCCAGAGCTGGGCGCACCGCTGGGGCCGTGTGGGTACCCTGATCGCCCTCATTTACATGGTGGCGCTGCCCTTTGTGGTGCTGGCTGCCTACGACAGCATCCCGTCTCTGGGCGAGGTGTTCAACGTGAACACCTTTTCCATCCTGCTCATCTACATCCCGGTGGGCTTTTCGGAAGCACTGAGCTACACCCCCATTCTGGGCTGCTCGGCCTATCTGGCCTTCATCACCGGCAACATTATGAACCTGAAGCTCCCGGTGGCGGCAAACGCCATGAACCTGACCAAAAAGCAGCCCAACACCCCGGAGGGTGAGGCCATTGCCTCGGTGGCTGTTGCGGTCTCCTCCCTGATGACCGTTGCCATCCTGACGCTGGCAGCGGTGTGCGCCTCCTTCATCAGCCCGGTATTCGAGCTGCCCGCCGTCAAGACGGCCTCCGGCTACCTGCTGCCGGCCCTGTTCGGCTCCATGGCGCTGGGTCTGTTCGCCAGCTCGTCCAGCGGCAGCAAGGTGGTCAAGGGTGGCATCAAGGGGGTGCTTCCGGTGCTGATCATCATGACGGTGGTTTCCCTTGCCGCACGCCTTGCGGGCTACGGTTCCGTGCTGGGCGGGCTTGTGGGCATCTTTATCATCGTGATGCTGCCCATCGGCATCCTGACTTCCTATGTGCTGTGGAAGAAGGGCAAAATCCAGGTAGTGGACAAAGAGCAGAAGTAAAGCAATCGGAACGGTCTGGATCCTGTATGGTACAGGGCTCAGGCCGTTTTGCTTTCATTAGGGGGGCAGGGGTGACTACTCCGCACCTTCCGAAAATTGACAAATAATTCTCAATTTTAGTATTCTCAACGAGGCCATTGAGCAGATCAGCTTTCAGGCTGTGAAGGCCTGAGCCTTTGCCGCTGGCAGATAAAGGCATAGAATAACAAAAAAGTCTGAACTGAGGCATGAGCCACCGGTTCAGACTTTTTTCATACTATGAAAACACCAGCTGCTGCGGATAGCAGCGTGCAGTTCAATTTGTTATCAGCACTCGTCGTACTGTTTTTGCAGATATTGCAGGCACTGGACTGCGTTTTCCGGGGTGGTGTTCTCCAAGGTGGCGAACACATAGGGCTTCTGTTCCTTGGCAAACCGCAGAATGGTGCGGTAGTCGCCCATACCGCCCTGTCCGGCACCGGTGGCAGCCAGCTGCCCGTCGGCGTCCTGCAGCAAAAAGTCCTTGAAGTGGATCATGGCCACATCCTTGCCCAGCAGCTCAATGGTCTCGGCGAACACTTCCTCCCGCTGGTCCACGTTTTCCATGTTCAAAAGGTTCACCGGGTCGAGCAGAATCTGCAGATTGGGGCTGCCGATCTCGTCCAGCACGGTGCGGGCGCGGCGGGCGTCATACACAATGTGTCTGACCACCGGCTCAATGGCAATGGTCACGCCGTATTGCTCGGCGCAGCGCACCACCGGCTTGAAGTTCTTGATAAAGGTAGCAAGGGCGGCATCGCTGCGGCACTCCGGGCAGAACTTGTACTCCGCGTTGGGTGCACCGGTCTCGGTGCCCACCATGCCGCAGCCCAGCAGGCTGGCAAAGCGGATATGCGCGTAGTACTTTTCCTGAATGGCGTGCAGAGCATCCGTATCCGGGTGCGCCAGATTCAGGTAGTTGCCCAGCACCGCAATGTCCAGCTCATTTTTTGCAAACAGACGGCGCAGATAGGCCGCGTAGCCGGGGGTGAGGGCAGAGGGGGTGTTGGGCACCTCCTTCAGGGATTTGCTCAGCGCCAGATGCACGCAGGAAAAGCCCTTCTGGCGTACCAGCGGCAGCACCTGTTCAATGGGCAGCTTTTCTGCATCGTGCAGACGTAGACCGAATTGGATCATGCTTGGTTCCTCCTTTTGTTCCGGGGCGTGTTTTCTCTATTATACAACAAGATCCGCCATTCGCAAACACCCGGACAGAGAAAAAAGTGCAGGTTTTATGCTTCTTCGATCCGGCCATCCTGCATCCGCAGCACCCGGTCTGCCTGCGCCGCAAGCCCCTGGTCGTGGGTGACATACACAACGGTCTGGTGCTGCTGTGCGGCTGCCTCCCGCAGCAGGCGGAATACCTCCACGCTGTTCTGGTGGTCCAGGTTGCCGGTAGGCTCGTCTGCCAGCACGACCGCAGGGCGGGTGATCAGTGCCCGGGCAATGGCGGCGCGCTGTTGCTGCCCGCCGGAAAGCTGGGTGGGCTGGCGCTGCAGCAGCGCGGTCAGCCCCAGCTGCCGGGTAAGCAGGGCAAGGTATTCCTCGTCCGGCTCCCGTTTGTCCAGCAGCAGCGGCAGCAGGATGTTGTCCCGCACCGTATACTCCGGCAGCAGGTGGAATGCCTGGAACACGAACCCCAGCCGCGTACGGCGCAGCCGGGCAAGTGCGGCATCCGGCAGCGCATACAGATCCTGCCCTTCCAGCAGTACCTTGCCGCTGGTGGGGGCATCCAACCCGCCAAGTGCCTGCAGCAGGGTAGATTTGCCGCAGCCGCTGGCCCCGATGATGGCGGTAAACCTGCCCTGCTCGATCTCCACATCCACCCCGCGCAGGGCGTGGGTGGCACCGGTGCCGGTGCCGTAGGTACGGGTCACAGCCCGGGCTTCCAGTACGATCTCTCTCATCGCGTTACACTCCTTTTTTCAGATTGTCCATGGGCTGGCTGCGTGCCAGCCGCTCCAGCGGGGCCAGCTGCAGCGCCAGCACGAACAGCAGATAACCTGCGCATACCGCAAGGTGCAGCGCCCAGGGATACTCCGATACGGCCATAGGCAGGGCCGCAAAGGTCAGGATGCGGCCGCTCTGCCGGGTGACCAGGCTGTGCCAGCTCCAGCGCCACAGGCCCCATACGGCCAGGTTGCCCAGCAAAAGCGCACCCAGCACTGCAAGCACGCCCTGCCGGATGCCGCAGTGCCGCAGCATGGCAGCCGAGGTGCCCTCTGCCTGAAAGATACCGATGCGCAGCCGCTGGTGCTGCCAGTACAGCCCGAACAGGTTCCACAGTAAAAACAGGGCCAGTGCAGCGCCCACCACTCCGGCGACCGCCCAGAAGAACGCGCCGGTGCTGCCTTCCTGATACATCCGGCTGGCAGTTTCGTAGCTGTTGGTGCGCAGTACGCCGCCCCGGCGGGTCACCAGCCCTGCAATGGATTTCTGGGTAGCGTAGCTGGCGTTGGCTTTTAGTTTCAGGTTGATGGCGGTATACCCGTAGGGCGTGCCGTATTCTTCTGCCCAGAGGGCGCGGCCCAGCGCCTGGCTGCAGTACAGCTGGTAGGTGGTGGGGGAGCTGTCTGCAAAGGGCAGGCTGTCCATATCAATGCTTGCAATCACGCCGCCGATGGTCAGGCTCTTTTGGCTGTGTGCGCCGTCCAGGGTAGGGTACTCCAGCACTGCCGTGCAGCCCGCAAAGGGTGCGGCCTGCGTGCCCCACTGGGTCTGGCCGTTTTCGTCCAGTACAAAATCCGGCGCATACAGCAGCACGGCCTGCCCGCTGCGCAGTGCGTCCAGATCCACAGGGGTGCTGCACTGCGCAGCCAGCGCTTCCAGCTCTGCATCCGGCAATGCGGTGACAAGGGTGTTTACCGTGTCTGCATCCTGCATGGTAAACATGGTGTAGAGGCTGTCCTGGTGGGTATACAGTCCCCACAGGTCATGCGCCGTAAAGGCATCGCTGGAAAGGCCGCACAGATAGTTCATATCGGTGCGCATGGCGGCCTGCTGGACGTCCGGCAGGCGCAGCAGATCCTCCGCAAGGCCGTCGGTCAGGGTGTTCTGCCCGGCGCTTACCTGCACCGCTGCCGAAGCCGCCGTGCGGCGGTAGGGAAGCAGCTTCCAGGTGCTCAGGAACACACAGCACAGCGCCAGCGTAAGCCCCAGCGCATTGAGCACCACCAGCCGCAGCGGCAGCGGCGTAAGCAGCCGCACACGGCGCTGTAATCTTACCTTTTTCTGGGGCAGATGGGTCAGCTTTTGCCCGGCCTGCCGCAGGGCAGGCAGCAAAAAGCCCAGCAGCACGGCCCCGGTGCCGGTAGCCCACGCCAGCGCCAGCTGTCCCCACGGCAGGCTGAGATAGCGCACGTGCCCCTGCACGGCAAGGGTGGCGGCACACAGGCCGACCCCCAGCAGGCTGCCGATCGGCAGGCAGAACAGCAGCAGAAAAACGGCTTCCCACAGGCACAGCGCCACGAGGGCGGTTTTTCCGGCACCGATCATACGCAGAGTGACAAGGCTCTGCTCCCGGCGGCGCAGCTGCAGGGTGCACAGCACGAGCACCGCGCACAGGGTCAGCAGGGCACAGCCGCCCATAAAAGCCCAGCTGCCGCTCCGGGTCAGATCCGCTTCCGGATAGGCGTAGGTGTTGCGCACCCAGGTGGGATCCTGGCTGCCGTCTATATAAGGAGCCAGCGGCACGGCACCAGCATAGCAGCACAGCAGCTGTATTTTGCTGTCCCAGCTTTGGGGCAGACTGTCGGCGGTGACCAGCGCATCCACCGGCAGGTTGCTGCCCACCGCCCAGTAGGCATCGTAGGAGGGCAGCACCCCGCACAGGGTAAATTGCAGCAGGACCGGTGCATCGTCCCCATGCACCGCCTGCAGGGTCACGGTCTGCCCCAGCTCATAGGAGGCCCCGATGCTGTCCAGCACCGAGGTGGTCAGCGCTGCCTCTCCGGCGGTGCCGGGCAGCCGTCCGCTGAGCAGCTGCAGCTGCCCACAGGAGAGATATCCCTCGTCCACAGTGCCCAGCGCGCCAAAGGCAAGGTCCTTGTCGTTGACAAGGATCGCATACTGCGCCGCACGCCCCACCGCAGCGGGGGCTGTCTGCTGCACAAAGGCATCGGCATCTGCGGCGGTCAGGTCGTAACGGGCAAGCTGCCAGGCACCGTAAAGATCCTGGCGCTGCACCTCCATGGCGCGGCTGCCGCTCTGCTGATAGCACAGCACCGCTGTAAGCAGCGCAAACACTGCCGCCAGCACGCAGAGCATCATAGCGGTATCGCGGCGGCGGCCTTTCAGCCCGCGCCAGGCGATGGTTCCCAAAGAGTGACGCATTCCATTTTCCCTCCTGTTAGTTGTTGTTGCTTGTATTATACTGCTTTTTTTTACGAAGACAATATTTTTGCGACATCTTGCACAAATTTTACGAAGAAAGTCGTTCTTTGCGCAGGAAGGAGCCTGCGTTCGGCACAAAAAAATCCCCGGATCCAAATGGATCCAGGGATTTTGTATGGAGCTGGTGACAGGAGTTGAACCTGCAACCCACTGATTACAAATCAGTTGCGCTGCCATTGCGCCACACCAGCAAAGGTTGCTAAAATAGTATAACACAGGCACGGCAATTTGGCAAGGATTGTTTTTTTGCAGGGGATAATAATGCCGGAAAACAGACAAAGATGATAGAAAATAATACACAAGTATAAAAATATACCACAAATTTAAACAATTTTGCATTGCAAATTTTTTGACGATGTGCTATGCTGAAACGTAGAGGAACGCCGCCGGAAAGGCGGCTGCAAACAGATTTGGAGGATTTGTATTATGGCTGACCGCATTGTTCTGAATACCATCTCCTACCACGGCCACGGTGCTATCGAGAACATCGTTCCCGAGCTGACCGCCCGCGGCTACAAGAAGGCTTTCGTCTGCTCCGACCCCGACCTGATCAAGTTTGGTGTTACCAAAAAGGTCACCGACCTGCTGGATGCCGCAAACTTTGCCTACGCTGTTTACAGCGAGATCAAGCCCAACCCCACCATCGCCAACGTACAGGACGGCGTGGCTGCCTTCAAGGCTGCCGAGGCTGACTGCATCGTGACCATTGGCGGCGGCTCCTCCATGGATACCGCAAAGGCCATCGGCATTATCATCCTCGGCTGGGGCGTTGTGCAGCTCGGTATGTCCGTGCAATCCCACGACGCGACGCAGAGAACGCAGGGCGTCCTCTGTCTGTTCGGTGGTTTGCTGATTGCCTTTGCAAAGGAAATTCTGACGGCTATCGGTGTGGTGTAAGCAAAAGAAATGCGCCCCGACTTGGGACGCATTTCAGTTAGACTATACTTTCTTATATGCAGTAATTTTCTTCCAGTTTTCCGGAAATCCCATAAGTCGAAGCAGATCCGTACCGGCTAACTGACGATTTTCACGATCCGCCTTATCAATCAGCTTGGCTAACTGCGCCTTATATGTCAGGAAGTCTTTGTT
>ERZ1027065.960-NODE-960-length-10678-cov-11.821331_pt1 | contig 10678 bp, 9 predicted proteins | sample MGYA00519421_ERZ1027065 | MGnify/ENA primary metagenome ERZ1027065 (study PRJEB26926, sample SAMN06164495) | human gut metagenome | biome: ENVO:00009003; feature: ENVO:2100002; material: ENVO:00002003 | host: Homo sapiens | place: USA | collected 2012 ... | reverse complement strand
AGATAGGCTCCGGTCTCGTGGGCTCGGAGATGTGTATAAGAGACAGGATATATAAAGGTCGCTGCAGCGACACCAAAGGTAAAGGTAGCTGATACTGTATACAACGGACAGCTTATTAAAGCTCTTATGAAGGAGTGCACTGATAACGGGGCAAAGGTGGTTGTTTTCCCGGAGCTTTGCATTACCGGATACACCTGTCAGGATCTTTTCTGGCAGGATAAGCTCATAGCTGCAGCAGAGGATGAGCTTATAGGGATAGCAGATTACAGCAGGAGCCTTGACGGCATATTTTTCATAGGGCTTCCATATGAGATAAACGGCATGCTCTATAATATGGCGGCAGTTGTATCGCGCGGAGAGGTGCTTGCCATGGTGCCAAAGACATTTCTGCCAAACTATAATGAGTTTTATGAGGCAAGGCATTTTGCATCGGGAGAAAACCTTAGCACATATGTCACACTGAAAAATGGACAGCAGGTGTCTGTAGATACTGATTTTATTTTTAGCTGCAAGCAGCTGCCAAAGCTTAAGATAGCGGTGGAGCTTTGTGAGGATCTTTGGACTCCGAACCCGCCGAGCATCAGACACGCGATGTCTGGTGCCACTGTGATTGTAAATCTGTCTGCATCAGATGAGGTGACAGGCAAGGCAATATACAGGAGAGAGCTTGTGAGCGGACAGTCTGCCAGATTAATCTGTGGATATATTTATGCGTCAGCGGGAGACGGTGAGTCCACACAGGATGTGGTCTACTCAGGACACAATCTCATCTGTGAAAACGGAAATGTGCTTGCCGAGTCAAAGCGCTTTACAAATGAGACTATATACAGCGAGTTTGATGTAGAAAGAATAGAGACTGAGAGGCGCAGGATGACAACATTTGTTGTCGAGGATGATCACAGATGGGCTGAGTTTGATCTTGAGGTAAAGGATACCACTCTTAGCCGCTATGTAAATCCGGCTCCTTTTGTTCCTGCAGATAAGACAGACAGGGACAGACGCTGTGATGAGATTCTTATGATTCAGGCTATGGGACTTAAAAAGAGATTAGAGCATACCAACTGCAAGACAGCAGTTATCGGTATTTCAGGAGGACTCGACTCCACACTGGCACTGCTTGTCACGGTAAGAGCATTTGACCTTTTGGGAAAGGATCACAAGGATATAGCGGCAGTTACTATGCCGGGCTTTGGAACAACAGACCGCACATATGACAATGCGGTAAATCTCATTAAATGCCTTGGAGCTACATTTATCGAGGTGGATATAAAGGATGCCGTAAATATACATTTCAGGGATATCGGACAGGATCCGTCTGTGCATGATGTCACCTACGAGAATGGACAGGCACGTGAGCGCACACAGATACTTATGGATATCGCAAACAAGGAAAACGGAATGGTTATAGGTACAGGAGATTTGTCAGAGCTGGCACTCGGCTGGGCTACCTACAACGGAGACCATATGTCCATGTATGCGGTAAATGCTTCGGTTCCAAAGACTCTGGTGCGTCATCTGGTAAAATACTATGCAGATACCTGCGGCAGCGATTTGCTGGAAAGTACACTTCTTGATGTGCTTGATACACCTGTTTCTCCTGAGCTTTTACCACCTGAAAACGGTAAGATTTCACAGAAGACAGAGGATCTTGTGGGCCCTTATGAGCTGCATGACTTCTTCATTTACAATATGCTGCGCTGCGGCTATGCTCCTGCCAAGGTTTACCGCCTTGCAAGGATAGCATTTGAAGGAAAATATGATGATGAGTTTATTCTCAAATGGCTTAAGAACTTCTATCGCAGATTTTTTGCACAGCAGTTCAAGCGCTCATGTCTGCCGGATGGACCAAAGGTAGGAACAGTGGCGGTCTCACCGAGAGGAGACCTAAGGATGCCTTCTGATGCGTGTGGACGTATCTGGATGGATGAGGTTGATAAGCTGTAATAGTAAGAGGAGAACAATGGGAAAGACACATAAGAAAACTCATAGAAGGCAGGGAAGCATAAAACGTGCAAGGCACCGCGACAGGCGCATGAAAATAGGCGCAATAGTTCTTTGTGCAGCGATAATCATAACAACATTTCTGGCGTGTGGCATGCAGCTTTTAGTTCCCGTAGCTGACGCGGTGGTAGGTGCTGATAATAAGACGCAATCAAGAGATGTTGATGTGCAGAAGAATAATAATTCACTTACCGCATCTAAAATGGATTCAGAAAAAAAGCAAAACAGCTCAGAGGCTGATGTAAACGCTGCGGAGCAAGGCAGCGAGCCAGACAAGGAAACGAAGCTTGATGAGATACTTCACAGTGCAAAGTATCCGGGACAGCTAAAGGAGCTTGCCAAGAAAAATGATGAGGCAATTGACTTCATATATGAGTATCCTAAGGAGCATTCGATAGAGCATGATATTGATCTGACTGCAGAGGCTTCGCAGGATACAGTACCTCTTTTGCAGCAGTGGGATAAGAGATGGGGCTATGAAAAGTACAGTGGCAATTATTTTGCGGCGAGTGGCTGCGGTCCGACTGCACTTTCGATGGTTGTATTATATCTGACACATGATGCACAGGCATCCCCTCTTGCGGTGGCAGAGTATGCAAAGGAGGCCGGATACAGTGTGGACGGCTCCGGAAGTGCATGGAATCTTATGAGCAAGGGCTGCAGGCACTACGGTGTAAATGCAAAGACTATAAAGGTGGATGAGGATACATTTAAAGAAAGGCTTGATGAGGGCAATCTGATAGTCGTAAATGTCGGTCCGGGAGATTTCACAGACAATGGACATTTTATGGTGATCACAGGCTATGATGATGAGGGCTTTACTATAAATGATCCAAACAGTATCATAAAGAGCAATACCCACTGGCAGTTTGAGAGGCTGGGTTCGCAGATCAGGGCTGCATGGAGGATGTTTGTGTAGATAATAGCAGCAACACATGCATTTATGCTGATGTTTGTGATGCATATGGAAAAATTAAAAATAAGAAATAAAAAACCTGCTGTGTCATGATTGTCTGACACAGCAGGTTTTTAATAACAAACAGTAAAGTATGGTATGCAGATTATAGCAATTGAATACCATGCTCCTCACATTCCTTAATTGTCTCATCAGGCCACAGTGAGCTTTGTACCTCACCGATATGAGCCTTTCTGAGGAAGAACATACAGATTCGTGACTGTCCGATTCCGCCTCCGATAGTGTACGGAAGCTCCTTGTTGAGGATAGCCTTCTGGAATGGAAGCTTAGCACGCTCAGGACATCCGGCCTTGTCAAGCTGTTCCTTTAGGGCTTTTTCATCTACACGGATACCCATTGATGAAAGCTCAAGTGCGATATCAAGAACAGGATAGTACACGATGATATCAGCGTTTAAAGCCCAGTCGTCATAGTCAGGGGCACGTCCGTCGTGAGGCTCTCCGTTTGCAAGCTTGTCACCAATCTGCATTACACAGATTGCACCCTTTGCCTTTGCAAAATAATACTCGCGCTCCTTTGGAGTATTGTCCGGGAACATTTCCTCAAGCTCTGATGTGGTGATAAAGGTGATATCCTTTGGCAGAATCAAATCTATGTAGTCGTACTGTATAGCCATGTACTGCTCGGTCTTGCGCAGGCATTTGTATACTGTCTTTACTGTTTCCTTAAGGAAGTCTAAGTTTCTGTCCTCCTTGCGGATGACCTTTTCCCAGTCCCACTGGTCAACAAATATAGAGTGGATATTGTCAGTCTCCTCATCACGTCTTATGGCATTCATATCTGTGTAGATGCCCTCGCCGAGAGAAAAGCCGTATTTCTTTAATGCATATCTCTTCCACTTGGCAAGGGAGTGAACGACCTCAGCCTCCTTGTCACCCTGCTCAAGGATGCCGAAGGTAACAGGTCTTTCATATCCGTTTAAGTTATCGTTTAAGCCTGTGGTAGGATCAACGAAAAGCGGTGCTGAAACACGTGTCAGGGAAAGACGCTGTGCGAGCATGCCCTGGAAGAAATCCTTAACAGTCTTGATGGCAAGCTGTGTATCGTGAAGATTCAGTGCCGAAGAATAGTTCTTTGGTATTGTTAATTTGCTCATTTTCGATTAAACCTCGTTGTATTATTAATTTTTAAATAAAATTCCTTTAACCTGATTATTATATCACAATTTTTCTAGAAAGATAGTCCATAATATGATAAAATTAGATAGTTTAAAGAAAAACAATATCGTTTTACCTTATTTTTACGTGTTTAAGGTGTTAATGAAAGGTAGTAGATTTATATGAGAAAAAGAGATATGACCTTTGCTTCGGCGGTGCTTGAGGCAATAGATGCTATTTTAGCTCTTGCGTATATAGGCTTACAGATTTATTATGGAGTGTGCTATCACATACAGGTATTTAAGTTTGTGGCCAATATACTTGTGCTTTTGCTTGTATACATTGCAATCACATGGCTGCAGCATTATCCGGAAAAGCTCAATCACATAGCAGCGGAGCTGTGTGTGGGCAATATCAGAAAGTATTCACTCAGGCTTTTGACGTTTGTAAAGCTTGTTTTTACTGCGGGGCTTCTGGTGCCATGCGTGTGTGATGCGTTTGGAATAGCAATCCGCGATGTATACAGCCTCATTATGATAGGGCTCATCCTTGTGGTGACGGCATATTATGAGTACAGGATATTTCAGGAAATAAAGTCATTGCGGAAATAGTATAGGAGAAATAAAATGCAGCTTAGTATAGAAGAAGTTAAAAAGCTGGATAGTAACAGCTATCAGATAATAGATATAAGAAGTGAGGAAGAGGTGGCGCACGGTGCCATAAAGGGAGCACTCAATATTCAGGCAGAGGAAATAGAGTTAGATGAGAGGGTGCCACATGATAAGAAGCTTGTCATAGTCTGCAGCCGTGGTAAGACGAGTGTGGATGTGGCAGAGTATCTCACAGAAAAAGGTTTTGATGCGGCAAGCTTAAAGGGAGGCTATATAAGCTGGCTGCTTGATGCCATGAAAGAGGATGAGGTGGCAGAGCGCGATATAAAGGCAGATGTGGAGCAAAGCATCAGAAAGAAATTTAAGAAATCCATCTGGCGCAAGTTTACAAAGGCGATAAATACCTATGAGCTTGTAAAACCGGGGGATAAGATTGCAGTGTGTATCTCGGGAGGTAAGGATTCCATGCTCATGGCAAAGCTGTTTCAGGAGCTTAAGCATCACAATAAGTTTGATTTTGATGTGAAGTTTCTCGTCATGGACCCGGGCTACAATGAGGCAAACAGGCATGTCATAGAGGAAAACTGCAGGAACCTTGGCATCCCTGCCACTATTTTTGAGTCAGATATATTTGATGCTGTATATGATATCGAAAAATCGCCATGCTATTTATGTGCGAGGATGAGAAGAGGACATCTGTATGCATTTGCAAAGGAGCTGGGCTGCAACAAAATTGCGCTCGGACATCACTATGATGATGTTATCGAGACGATACTCATGGGCATGCTCTACGGCGCACAGGTACAGACCATGATGCCTAAGCTTCACAGCACAAACTTTGAGGGCATGGAGCTTATCAGGCCTCTTTACCTGGTCAGGGAGGACGATATCAAGGCATGGCGTGATTACAATGGTCTGCACTTCATACAGTGTGCCTGCAAGTTTACAGATACCTGTACCACCTGCAATAATGAGGAAAACCGCTCAAAGCGTGTTGAGATAAAGCAGCTCATTGCTAATCTTAAAAAGGTGAATCCTTTTGTCGAGGCAAATATATTTAAGAGCGTGGAGAATGTAAATCTGGCTACGGTTGTAGCATATAAAAAGGATGGCATAAAGCACAGCTTCCTAGATCACTATGATGAATAAGACAGATATATTTCAGGAGGGCATTGTATGGCAGATATCATGGATTATATTGACTGGCGTGGAGACATAGGCTTTGATGAGGTGCATGTAAATGAGGTGGACGGACTGATTTTTTCACAGCTTATTTATGTGCAGATGAAGCCATATATGCCGGATGCAAAGAAGTCATACCTTACGATAAAACAGCTTTCAAGCCTTTACTGCGCGGACCACAGTGATGATGAGATTGAGCAGATGCCTAATCTTTTCCGCCACTCCGCGAGGCTGCTTCAAAAGCTGGCGCACTCAAGGCGCTATGCTGACTGCATTTTGAGATATTATATATACGATATTAGTGAAAAAGAGGAGTCGCAGTTTTCTGCGGTTACGATAGAACTGCCTGACGGCACATATTTCATTTCCTACAGTGGTACAGACCATTCCATTGTCGGCTGGAAGGAAAACTTTAATCTAAGCTATCTCGATGAGACACCGGGACAGAACAAGGCGAAAAAATATTTAAAGCAGGTGGCAGCATATATATGCAATGATGATAGGGTCATAAATGAAAAAGCCGTAAATGATAAAGCTTTAGATGATGAAAATATCAACAATAAAAGCATCAATACAAGAAAGCTGTGGATAGGCGGGCACTCAAAGGGTGGAAATCTGGCAGTGTTTGCCGCCATGCATGTGGATAAAGAGGTGCAGGATGTCATTATTAAGGTGTTTAATTTTGACGGGCCGGGCTTCAATCACAAGATGATATATACGGCAGGCTACAAAAGAATTTTTGACAGAATAGAGACATTTCTGCCACAGTCGTCTATTGTTGGCTTATTGCTTGAGCATGTGGACAATTATGAGGTGGTAAGAAGCCGTAATTCGGGGCCGATGCAGCATGATGCTTTTTCATGGGAGATAATGGGCGGAAGTATCATAAAGGCGGATGGGCTGGACAAAAACAGTGTGCGCCTTGACAAGACACTCAGAAACTGGATAGGAAGCATGGATGAGGCGCAGCGAAAGCAGTTTGTAAATGTGCTTTTTTCAATAGCATCGGACTCCAATTTTGAGAACCTTGACCAGATGTCATTTAAGCAGCTCATTGAGATGATAAAGGCTGCCGATGAGCTGTCAAAGGCTGACTGGAGCATGCTTAAGGATACAGTAAGACTCCTGATTTCTGCCGGTGTCGGCGTGGTCAGGGATGAAAAGGAGAAATAAATGTTAAATCAGTTTTCAAGAACACAGCTTTTGCTTGGAAAAGAGGCGATGGATAGGCTAAAGGGCGCAAGAGTCGCAGTATTTGGAATAGGAGGAGTGGGCGGATATGTCTGCGAGGCACTAGTCAGAAGCGGCGTGGGAGCGATTGACCTTATCGATGATGACAAGGTGTGTCTTACAAACCTAAACAGGCAGATAATCGCAACCCGAAAGACCATAGGAAAATACAAGACAGATGTGATGGAGGAGAGGATTCATGATATTAATCCTGATGTCAGTGTCGTGACGCACAGGTGCTTCTTTTTGCCGGAAAATGCTGATGAATTTCCGTTTGAAGAGTATGATTATATAGTTGACGCGGTTGATACGGTCACAGCAAAGATTGCGCTTGTCATGAAGGCACAGGAGAAAAATGTCCCTATCATAAGCAGCATGGGAGCGGGAAATAAGCTGGATGCAAGTGCATTTAAGGTGGCTGATATATATAAGACCAGCATGTGTCCTCTTGCAAAGGTCATGCGCCGTGAGCTTAAAAAACGTGGCGTGAAAAAGCTCAAGGTGGTATACTCTGAGGAGAAGCCTACAAGACCGATAGAGGATATGTCTATAAGCTGCAGAAGTAACTGCATCTGCCCGCCGGGTGCCGAACACAAGTGCACAGAGCGCAGGGATATTCCCGGAAGCCTCGCATTTGTACCATCAGTGGCAGGACTTATCATCGCGGGCGAGGTGGTACAGGACATAGCCTTTGACAGGGTATGATGAAGAATACAATTACGAAAAGAGAGGAATAAAAATGCCAGTATTTGATTTTAGCGATACACCGGTAGCAAACGAGCATCCGGAGTGTACATATGAGACATTTCATTCGACAGAGACAAAGGCATCGGCCGATAAACCGATTGTTGTGATAGACAATAAGCAAAAGGAGTGGGCGCATCACGCACTCGGTATGTTTACAAATCCGATAAAGCGTACATCATTTGAATTTGAGGATGGTGATGGGGTGACCAGTGCAGATATCCTGCGCATTGATTCCCGCTTCGTTAGCCTTTTTAAGTGGCTTGGCGAAAATCACATAAAGGTACAGCTTTCAGGAGCCAATACACCTGACGGATACGCAGTATACAGGGTGAGGGAGGTGTCTCTCGGCAGAGGCACAAAGCTGTCTGCAGAGGACGGATTCCTGCAGTATATGATGGAAAGGCTCTTTGCCAGCACTATGCCTGAGGATGAACCTGACCTCGATGATTACGAGGAAGAGGGCGACAGCATGAAGCTCACCAGTATACAGAGCATCACAGATTTCATGACCTGTGCAGGCCGTACACTGCCTGACAATATACTGCTGTGGGCCAGAAGAAATCTGGCAGTTGCGCGTTCAAGCGAGGTATCACCTGAGGAGAGACGCCATGCGCAGAGAGCACTTTCCATCATGATGAATATCCAGTGGAAGGGAAATTACTTTGAGGCAATTGACCCTGTGGAGGCAAGGCGCATACTCGATGAGGAGCTCTATGGCATGGAGAGCGTGAAGCAGAGAATCATTGAGACCATTATCCAGATAAACAGGACTCATACACTTCCTGCCTACGGACTGCTGCTCTGTGGACCGGCAGGAACCGGAAAGTCACAGATTGCATATGCTGTTGCACGTATACTCAAGCTTCCATGGACCACACTCGATATGAGCTCCATAAATGATGCAGAGCAGCTCACAGGAAGCTCAAGAATCTATTCAAACGCAAAGCCGGGAATCATTATGGAGGCATTTTCACAGGCAGGAGAGTCAAATCTTGTATTTATCATCAATGAGCTCGACAAGGCCTCAAGCAAAAACGGCAACGGAAATCCTGCAGATGTACTTTTGACACTGCTTGACAATCTGGGCTTTACAGACAACTATATGGAGTGTATGGTGCCGACCGTCGGAGTATATCCGATTGCCACAGCCAATGATAAATCCCAGATTTCTGCACCGCTTATGTCACGTTTTGCAGTGATTGATATTCCGGACTATACCGATGAAGAGAAGAAGGTCATCTTCCAGAGATTTGCCCTGCGCAAGGTATTTGAGCGAATGGGAATGAAGGAGGAGGAGTGCGTTCTCACAGAGGACGGACTTGATGCAGTGATTAAGCTTCACGAGAACACATCGGGCATAAGAGACCTCGAGCAGGCTGCAGAGCATCTGGCAGCAAATGCACTTTATCAGATAGAGGTTGATAAGGTAAAGCAGGTGGTATTTGACGCTGAGGCTGTTTTTGAGCTTTTAGGCTAGCAGGATATGATTACGGATACAGGAAATGTTACGAAAATAAAAGGAGATGGTCAGGATGAGAGAATTTGGAAAATCCAGAAAATTAGATAATGTGCTTTATGATGTTAGAGGACCGGTGGTGGATGAGGCGGCCCGCATGGAGGAAAGCGGCACAAATGTGTTGAAACTCAATATAGGAAATCCTGCGCCGTTTGGCTTCAGGACACCTGATGAGGTGATATATGATATGTCTCGCCAGCTCACGGACTGTGAGGGGTATTCCAACTCCAAGGGACTTTTTTCTGCAAGAAAAGCAATCATGCAATATGCACAGCTCAAAAAGCTTCCTAATGTGACGGTTGAGGATATCTACACCGGAAACGGAGTCAGCGAGCTTATAAACTTAAGCATGTCAGCGCTTCTTGACAATGGTGATGAGGTGCTGGTGCCGGCACCGGACTATCCGCTTTGGACAGCCTGCGTTACACTTGCGGGAGGCACGGCAGTACACTATATCTGTGATGAGCAGTCAGAGTGGTATCCGGACATAGAGGATATCAAAAAGAAGATTACAGACAAGACAAAGGCAATCGTAATAATCAACCCTAATAACCCTACAGGAGCGCTCTATCCAAGGGAGGTGCTGCAGCAGATAGTTGATGTGGCAAGAGAGCACGAGCTTATGATTTTTTCGGATGAGATATATGACAGGCTTGTGATGGATGACTATGAGCATGTGTCTATTGCGTCGCTTGCACCGGACCTCTTCTGTGTGACCTTCAGCGGTCTTTCTAAGTCACATATGATAGCAGGCTATCGTATCGGATGGATGGTTTTAAGCGGCAACAAGGCGCTCGGAAAGGACTATATCGAGGGTCTCAACATGCTTTCAAACATGCGTCTTTGCTCGAATGTTCCGGCGCAGTCGATAGTGCAGACGGCATTAGGCGGATATCAGAGTGTAGGCGAGTATATTGTGCCGGGCGGACGAATCTATGAGCAGAGAGAGTACGTCTACAAGGCATTAAACGATATACCGGGAATTTCGGCAGTAAAGCCAAAGGCAGCATTTTATATATTCCCAAAGATTGATACTGCAAGGTTCAACATCACAAACGATGAACAGTTTGCACTCGATCTGCTTCGTGAGAAGAAGATACTCATAATCCACGGCGGCGGCTTCAACTGGGATAAGCCGGATCACTTCAGAGTGGTATATCTGCCTCGAACAGAGATATTAAAGGATGCCACAGGCAAGCTTGCAGACTTTTTGTCTTCATATAAGCAGAAATAATTATTGGCATAGATAGATAATTATAAAACATATGATCTGTCTCTTATACACATCTGACGCTGCCGACGACTAGTCGAGTGTAGA
>ERZ1027065.951-NODE-951-length-10775-cov-7.782556_pt1 | contig 10775 bp, 9 predicted proteins | sample MGYA00519421_ERZ1027065 | MGnify/ENA primary metagenome ERZ1027065 (study PRJEB26926, sample SAMN06164495) | human gut metagenome | biome: ENVO:00009003; feature: ENVO:2100002; material: ENVO:00002003 | host: Homo sapiens | place: USA | collected 2012 ... | reverse complement strand
CCCTCGACTAGTCGTCGGCAGCGTCAGATGGGTATAAGAGACAGTTCTCGCTGTATGCAACGATGCACTTGCAAAGGCCGGCCTGACCCTCGACGATGTACCGTGGATCGGCATCGGCTGCCCGGGCACCGTTAACCGTGCTACCGGCATCATCGAATACTCCAACAATCTGGGCTTCCACAACACCCCCATGGTGAAGTATCTGGAAACCGAACTGGGCAAGCCCACTTTCATTGAGAACGATGCCAACGCCGCTGCCATGGGCGAGGCCTGGCTCGGTTCTGCCAAGGGCGTGCAGAACGTGGTGATGGTCACCATCGGTACCGGCGTGGGCGGCGGCGTTATCGTTAACGGCGACGTGGTATCGGGCGTTGTGGGCGCCGGCGGCGAGATTGGCCACATGTGCCTGAACCCGGCCGAGGAGCGCACCTGCGGCTGTGGCGGCCATGGCCATCTGGAGCAGTATTCCAGCGCCACCGGCGTGGTCCGCTGCATGAAGAAGCTGCTGGACGAGAACCCGGACACCGCCTGCACCCTGCGCGGCAAGGACTTTGAAGCCAAGGACGTTTTCGACGCCGCCCGCGCCGGGGACGCACTGGCTGCCCGCGAGGTGGACGAGATGGCCTCCACGCTGGGCATGGCACTGGCAAACATTGCCGCCACCACCGACCCCGAAATGTTCATGATCGGCGGCGGCGTGGCCCGCGCCGGGGAGGTTCTGTTCAACCCGCTGGTGCGCCACTACAAGGAGTACGCCTTCCAGTCCTGCAAGGAGACCCCCATCAAGGCCGCCAGCCTTGGCAATGACGCCGGCATCTACGGTGCCGTGCGCCTGATCGTGGGTGCCTGATCAGGGAATACCGATCGCTTTCAAACCAGCCAAGCCTGCGGGCTTGGCTGGTTTTGTTTTTGCAGGAGACAAAACAAGTCTGATTTTCCAAAAGCGTTGCATATCGGCGCAAAAAGGCAACTGCCGTCTTGTTTATTTTGTGCATTTATGCTAAAATAGCGTGCAGATAGTTTATTTTTATAGAGTGGTATTACTTTTTCCGATGCTGTAAAAATTTGGCTGAGCCGAAAAAATAAGGACGCAACAAAGGAGAACACGCCATGAAAAAGCTTTTCGCCATGACGGTGGCCGTGCTGCTGCTGTTTTCGGTGCTGCTGGGCATTCCCGCCGCCTATGGGCAGGCACCGGAGACGGGCAAAACGCTGGACATCCTGTTCAGCCACGACACCCACTCCCACCTGAATACCTTTACCACCGTGGTGGAGGATGAGGAGACGGACATCGGCGGCTTTGCCCGCGCCAACACCCTCATCAAGGCGCAGCGCGCCAAAGACCCGGACACCCTTGTGATCGACGGCGGCGATTTTTCCATGGGCACCCTGATCCAGACGGTGTTTGAAACGCAGGCCGCAGAGCTGCGGATGCTGGGCTACATGGGTTACGATGTGACCACCTTCGGCAACCACGAGTTTGATTACCGCTCCAAGGGGCTTGCCAATATGCTTACCAGTGCCCGCACCTCCGGCGATGCCGTCCCGGCCATCGTGGTCTGCAATGTAGACTGGGACGCCATGGAAGCCGCCGGCCTCACTGAGGGACAACAGATGCTCAAAGACGCCTTTACCGCCTACGGCGTGCAGGACTACACCATGGTGCAGAAGGGCGATGTGCGCATTGCCGTGGTGGGCGTTTTCGGCAAGGATGCGCTCTCCTGCGCACCCACCTGCGAGCTGAAATTCAAGGACCCAGTACAGGCGGTAAAGGCCACCGTGGCAGAGATCAAGGCGAACGAAAACGTGGATATGATCGTCTGCGTTTCCCACAGCGGTACATGGGACGATCCCAAAAAGTCTGAGGACGAGCTGCTGGCCAAGGGTGTACCTGACCTTGACCTCATCCTGAGCGGCCACACCCACAGCCGCATCCGGGAACCCATCCGGCACGGGGACACCTATGTGGTCTCCTGCGGCGAATACGGCAAAAATTTGGGCAGCCTTACCATGGCACAAAAAGCGGACGGCCGCTGGCAGGTGACCAATTACCAGCTGATCCCCATCACCGCCGACATCCCCGCCGATGCGGAAACGCAAGAGGTCATCGACCGCTTTATGGACACAGTGGACGAGGATTATCTGGCGCAGTTCGGCTACACCAAAGATCAGGTGCTGGCAGAAAACGATGTTGTTTTCTCCAGCCTGAAAGATCTGGGCAAGGTGCACACCGAGCACAATCTGGGCGATATCATCGCGGATGCCTATGTGTACGCGGTGGAGAACGCCGCCGACTATGACGGCGTGCCGGTAGATCTGGCGGTAGTACCCAGCGGCACCGTGCGCGACACCTACGCCCGGGGCGATATCACAGTGGAGCAGGTGTTCAACTCCTTCTCGCTGGGCATCGGCGCGGACGGCGTGCCGGGTTATCCCCTCATCGAAGTCTACCTCACCGGCAAGGAACTGCGCACCGCCGCCGAGATCGACGCTTCCGTGTCGGATTTCATGACCACCGCGCGGCTGTATTGCAGCGGCCTGAACTTTACCTATAACCCCCACCGGCTGCTGCTGAACAAGGTGACGGATGTCTATCTGGTCAAGGACGGGCAGCGCGTGGAGCTGCAGGACGACAAGCTGTACCGCATTGTGGCAGACCTTTACAGCGGGCAGATGCTGAGCGCCGTGACGGATATGTCCTACGGCATTTTGTCCATCGTGCCGAAATACGCCGACGGCACTCCCATCGAAGATTTTGAGGACGTGATCCTGACCGAAAACGGCAGGGAGCTGAAGGGCTGGGACGCCATTGCGCGGTACATGGCCTCGTTCGAGGACACCGACGGCGACGGCATCGGCAACGTGCCGGACTACTACAACACCCTGCACGACCGCAAAAAGGTAGAGGACAGCCGCAGCCTTTCCGCGCTGCTGAAAAAGCCCAACCGCTTTGCCTTTATCCTACTTGGCCTGATCCTCACCGTCATTCTGCTGGTGGTGTGCCTTGTGCTGCTGCTCCGCAAGCTGGTGCGCAAGCTCCGCCGCAGAAAAAAAGCACGTTAAAATAGCACAATGCCGGACAGCCTGCGGGCTGTCCGGCATTGTATTTTCACAATCAGAATCTCCCCTTCTGCAAGCCTTCCAGCACCTCGTACAGGTCGCAGCACTCGGCGGTGTACAGACGGCGCATCTCGTCGTTGGCGGGGGCCATGTCCGGCACCATCACGGTGACAAAGTGCCCGGCGGCACCGGCGCGCACGCCGTTGTAGCTGTCCTCCAGCACAAGGGTGCGGCCGGGCACAGTGCCCAGCGCTTCCGCTGCCCGCAGAAAAATTTCCGGGTCGGGTTTGGAAGCCGAGAACTGCTCGCCGGAGACGATCACCTTAAAATAGTGGGTCAGACCCCAGCCGTCCAAATGATGCCGGATAGACGCCATCCGGCTGGAGGAAGCCACCGCCATGGGGATGTGCTGCGCGTCCAGCCATGTCAGAATTTCGTCCAGTCCGGGCTTTTTGGGCGGCGGTGCCTGAAACGCCTTTTCCGCCTGTGCGTGCAGCGCCTCGATGATAGCATCCGTGTCGCAGTTTTCCCCGTAGAAGCGGCGCAGCACCGCCCGCATGGTGTCCCCTGCCGTGCCGCGGGCGGCAACGTCCAGCCCTTCCTTATAAGAAAGCCCAAGGGTGGCAAGTGCAGGCTCCCACAGGGTAGCCCAGACCCGCTCGGTGTCAAACATCAGACCGTCCATATCAAAAATAACGCTGTCGATCATGGCAGTATGCTCCTTCCGTAGAAAAGCGGAGCTGTGCTCCGCAAAAGTGCTCTGTGCCCCTATTGTACCATAGATTTGGCAGTTTGCACACCATTGTGCTCACAATCTGGTGCAACTTTACCGGTGGAAAGATGAAACATTTTTTGATTCCTTGCAAAACCGCTCCGGAATATTATAATAGAAACCAACATTTGTGTCATAAAGCGCCGGAAATCGTGCGCACGCGCATAAAAGGAAAGAGGGAAACTCACTATGTTGGATATCAAGATCACCCGCACGGCTACGCCCAAGGCAAAGCCCACCGATGAGACGAAGCTCGGCTTCGGCAAAAAGTTCTCCGACCACATGTTCGTCATGGATTACACCGAGGGCGAGGGCTGGCACGATGCCCGCATCGTCCCCTATGGCCCCTTTGAGCTGGACCCCGCTACCGTGGTGTTCCACTACGCACAGGAGATCTTTGAGGGCATGAAGGCCTACCGCACCGCTGACGACACCGTGCAGCTGTTCCGCCCGGACTGCAACGCCAAGCGTTTTCAGGATTCTGCCGACCGTCTGTGCATCCCCAAGATCCCGGTAGAGGACTACATTCAGGCTGTCGAGGCTCTGGTGGACGTGGACCGCGACTGGGTGCCCCACACCGACGGCGCTTCCCTGTACATCCGTCCCTTCATCTTTGCCAATGATGTGGGTCTGGGCGTGCACGCTTCCAAGCACTATATCTTCTGCATCATCTGCGCTCCCTCCGGTGCTTACTACGCCGAGGGCATCAATCCCGTGCGCATCTACGTGGAAGATGAGTATATCCGCGCCGCCCCGGGCCTGACCGGCTTTACCAAGTGCGGCGGCAACTATGCAGCTTCCATCAAGGCCGGCGAGCTGGCCGAGGAGCAGGGCTACGCACAGGTGCTGTGGCTGGACGGCGTGGAGAAGAAGTACGTTGAAGAAGTTGGCAGCATGAACATCATGTTCAAGATCGACGGCAAGGTGTACACCGCCGCTACCGTAGGCACCGTGCTGCCCGGCGTCACCCGCCGCAGCTGCATCGAGCTGCTGAAGGACTGGGGCTACGAGGTCGTTGAGGGCAAGATCGCCATTGCCGACATCATGGCTGCTGCCCGCGAAGGCAAGCTGGAAGAGGTGTTCGGCACCGGTACTGCTGCTGTCGTCTCCCCCGTCAAGGAGCTGGTCTGGAAGGGCGAGCACGCCTTCATCGGCGACGGCAAGATCGGCCCTGTCACCCAGAAGCTGTACGACACCATGACCGGTATGCAGTGGGGCAAGCTGCCCGACACCAAGGGCTGGATCGTGCCTGTGGAAAAGAAATATTGAGCCGCCTGTCACCCTACGGCTTTTAAAGGGACTGTTGCACACCGTCTGGGGCAGCAGTCCCTTTGCTCTATAATCATTGCAATTCCCGCCGCATGGTGCTACACTACCTATAAAGGGCGTGGGCTTGCCGCCTGTGCCCTTTGCAGGAAGATTTGAGAGGAAAGAAGCACCATGATCAAAAAATGGAGCATGAGTTACCCGGCGGTCAACGGCACCGAACAGCGCCGGGCGTATGTCTATCTGCCCACCATGTACGAGGCACAGCCGGAGCGCCGGTTTCCCGTGCTGTATATGTTCGATGGGCAGAACGTGTTTTTCAACGAGGATGCCACCTACGGCAAAAGCTGGGGCGTGGCAGATTATCTGGACTATACCGACACCCCGCTGATCGTGGCGGCCATCGAGTGCAACGCCGGGGCGAACAACGAGCGTCTGGTGGAGTATTCCCCCTACCGCTTCGATGACCCCACCTACGGCCACTTTGACGGCAAGGGACAGGCCACCATGAGCTGGTTCATCCACCGGTTCAAGCCCCTGATCGACCAGAATTTCCGCACCCTGCCGGACAGGGCAAATACCTTTATCGGCGGCAGCAGCATGGGCGGGCTGATGAGCCTGTACGCTCTGCTGCAATATAACGATACTTACAGCCGCGCAGCGGCGCTGTCGCCCTCCATCTGGGTGGCACCGGATAAGCTTTCCGGCCTTGTGGGGCGCGCAAAGCTTGCCCCCGGCACGGTGCTGTACATGGATTACGGCTCCCGGGAGATGGGCAACCACGATGGCATCCGCCGGGAATTCTCCAACTTGAGCGGCAAGCTGATGACCCGGGGCATCCACCTGACCAGCCGCATCGTGCCCGGCGGCACCCACTGCGAGGCCAGCTGGGAAAAGCAGCTGCCTTTCGTGTTCCACACCCTGCTGTATGAGGTGGAGGAGTAAGAGAAGGGCGACACCATAGTAACACTAAAGGAGGAAACACCATGGAGATGCAGTATTTCAAGGAGTACAGCCCGGAACTGGGACGGGATATGGAGTGCAAGCTTTACGGCCACGCAGGCCGCCCGATGCTGTATATCCCCTGTCAGGACGGTCGATTCTTCGATTTTGAAAACTTCCACATGACCGATGCCCTTGCCCCGTGGATCGAGTCCGGGCAGATCATGGTGCTTTCCATCGACACCATGGATCAGGAAACATGGTCGGACGCACAGGGCAACCCCTACTGGCGCATCCGCCGCTATGAGCAGTGGCTGCGCTACATCACCCGCGAGGCCGCTCCGATGCTTCAGCATCTGGCGCAGCAGCGCAACGGCTGGAGCGACCTGCCCGGCATCATCGCCTTCGGGTGCAGTCTGGGCGCCACCCACGCGGTAAACCTGTATCTGCGCCGCCCGGATATCTTCTGCGGCTGTCTGGCACTCAGCGGCATCTACACTGCTCACTACGGCTTTGGCGACTATATGGACGAGCTGGTGTACATGAACTCCCCCGTGGACTACATGAAGAACTTCCCGGAGGATCACCCCTATATGCAGCTGTTCCGCAGCCAGAAGGCTGTCATCTGCTGCGGTCAGGGCGACTGGGAACAGCCGGACACCACATGGCTGCTCAAGCGCATCTTTGAAGCAAAGCATATCCCCATCTGGGTAGACCTGTGGGGTCACGATGTCAACCACGACTGGAACTGGTGGTATAAGCAGGTGGCGTACTATATGCCCTACGTTCTGGGCCAGCAGTGACCCATCCTGTGAAAATGGCACAACGGCGCGTCCATGGACGCGCCGTTGTTTCCCAATATTAAAGTCTGTCCCGCCCCGCAGGGGCATTGCAATCATAGAGGTAACGGAAAGAGGAATCAACAAATACTATGCAGAACTTTATTTTTATCTCCCCCAACTTCCCCACGAACTACTGGCAGTTCTGCCGGGAGCTGAAAAACAACGGCCTGAACGTGCTGGGCATCGGCGACCAGCCCTACGAGGAGCTGAAGCCGGAGCTGAAGGCAAGCCTGAACGAGTACTACAAGGTGAACAGCTTGGAAAACTACGACGAGGTATACCGCGCCGTGGCCTTTTTCACCTTCAAGTATGGCCGCATCGACTGGCTGGAGTCCAACAATGAATACTGGCTGGAACGGGATGCCGCCCTGCGCACCGATTTCCACATCACCAGCGGCTTCCAGACCTCTGATATGCCCCGCATCAAGTACAAGAGCAAGATGAAGGAGTACTATCAGAAGGCCGGTATCGCCACCGCCCGCTACCACATGGTGGATGACCTTGCAGGCTGCAAGGCCTTTGTGGCGCAGGTGGGCTACCCGGTGGTAGTCAAGCCGGACAACGGCGTGGGTGCTTCGGATACCCACCGCCTTTCCAGCGACAAGGAGCTGGAGGCATTTCTGGCCTACAAGGAAAAAGAGCACCCGGATGTGGCTTACATCATGGAGGAGTTTGTCCGCGCCGAGGTGAACAGCTACGATGCCATCATTGACGCCCACGGCAACCCCATCTTTGAGGCGGGCAACGTAAGCCCCGTGTCCATCATGGACATCGTGAACAACGATGACAACTCCATCTACTACATCATCAAGGATCTGCCGGAGGACACCCGCGCCGCGGGCCGTGCCGCCGTCAAGAGCTTTGGGGTGAAGAGCCGCTTTGTCCACTTCGAGTTCTTCCGCATGACCGAGAATCAGGCCAGCATGGGCAAAAAGGGTCAGATCGTGGCGCTGGAAGTCAACATGCGTCCCTGCGGCGGCTTTACCCCGGACATGATCGACTTTGCCCGCTCCACCAACGTGTACAAGATCTGGGCGGACATGATCGCCTTCGGCGGCACCGATATGCCGGTGGGTGAGCACTACTACTGCGCCTTTGCCGGCCGCCGGGACGGCAAGAGCTTCGTTTACAGCCACGAGCAGCTGATGCAGAAGTATCAGGACAACATGCGCATGGTGGACCGCATCCCCGAGGCGCTGTCCGGTGCCATGGGCAACCAGATGTATGTGGCCACCTTCTCCACCCGTGACGAGATGGAAAAGTTCTATTCCGATGTGCTGGCCGTCACCGACGCCACCAACGCCAAGGTGCAGGCTGAGTTGACGAAGGTGCTGGCTCTGGGTGAGCCGGAGGCCGTCTAAAATCAATTACACAGCACAAAGGCTGCTGCGCAGAATGCGCAGCAGCCTTTGTTGTTATTATTATACCTTCGCGGCGCCCCGCTCCAGAATACCGTTGAAGCGGGAGAAGAAGGTGATGGTGGTAATGGTGGCGGCCAGAATATCGCTGACCGGCTCTGCCAGAAAGACACCGAACACCGGGTTCGGCAGCAGGTGCGGCAGAATGAAGATGAGCGGGATCAGCAAAATGATCTTGCGCAGACAGGCCAGCAGCAGGCTGACCTTGGCCTGTCCCAGCGCCATAAAGCTCTGCTGGCAGGCGATCTGGAAGCCCATGGCAAAGATACCGGCCATGTAGATGCGCATGGACCATGTGGTGTAGTCGATCAGCGCCGTATCCGAGGTGAAGATGCCCGCCACAGCCCCCGGCGCCAGCATCATGAGCAGCCAGAACAGGCAGGTGTAGCAGCTGCACAGCAGCAGCTGGAAGCGGAACGCCTCCTTGACGCGGGACTTTTTGCCCGCGCCGAAATTGAAGCTCATCACCGGCTGACCGCCCTGACAGATGCCCTGAATGGGCAGGGTGCACAGCTGGGAAGCGCTGGTGATGACGGTCATGGCACCCACAGCCACATCGCCGCCGTACCGCGCCAGACTGGAGCTGAAGCTGATGGACAGCAGGCTCTCAGTGGACATCATCACAAAGGTGGAGATGCCCAGCGCCATCACCGGCAGAATGACCTTCTTTTCCGGGCGCATATAGTCCTTGCGCAGGCGCAGGATGGTCTTTTTGCCGGTGAGGAAGTGCAGGATCCACACCGCGCCCACAGCCTGACTGAGCACGGTGGCAATGGCAGCGCCCCGCACGCCCAGCCCCAGACCAAAGATCAGGATGGGGTCGAGAATAATGTTGATGACCGCACCGATGACGGTGGTAAGCATACTGGTCTTGGCAAAGCCCTGCGTGGTGATGAAGGGGTTCATGCCCAGCACCAGCAGCACAAACACCGAGCCCAGAATGTAGATGCGGCTGTAACTCAGCGCATAGGGCAGGGTGGCGTCACTGGCACCAAAGAGCCGCAGCAGGGTGGGTGCTCCGGCGTAGAACACCACGGTCAGCACCACCGAGAAGAGCAGCAGCATGGTAAAGCTGTTGGAGATGATCTTCTCCGCCTGCTCCTTGTCGCCCTGTCCCAGCGCAATGGCGGTGCGGGGTGCGCCGCCCGCGCCCACCAGCATGGCGAATGCGTTCAGCAGCATAAGGATGGGGGTGAACAGTCCCACGCCGGTCAGCGCTGCCGCGCCGATGCCGGCAATATGTCCGATGTAAATGCGGTCCACGATGTTATACAGCAGGTTGACCACCTGTGCAACGACCGCCGGGATCATGAGCTGCAGCATCAGCTTTTTTACGCTGCCAGAGCCCATATCCTGTTTTGCCTGTGCCATGGAAGTGATTCTCCTTTTACTTCAAATTTGAACTATCCATTATATTATACTCAAAACCCGCAAAAATACCAGTCCCTTTTTGCAAAATTTTCCGTGTTGCGCAAAAAAGCGTGTTCCTCCCCTGCCGCAGTACTTGTCTTGCCGCTGTGCCCCCTTTGCGGTGCAGCATTCCGGGCGGCAGCGGCCTTTGCATCCAAGTTTTCGGCGATATGTCTGTAAAAAAGCAAGGTTTTTCGTCAGGTTTGTGTCTTGTGCACAGCGGCATTTTTCAGTACAATAAAGAAGCAGAGAAGAAAAATAAGCGCTGCGATCAAAATGGGTCGCCGCGCTGTTTTGTATTTTGCGGCGCAGCTGCGCCCGGTGAAAAAAGGAGTGCTGTACAATGATCAACATGGTCAAGCTTCCCACCAGCAAAAGCGAACTGTTCCTGCGGGTGGCCAAGGGACATTTTGCCACCAGCCACAGCCACATCAACTATTACATCGACGTGACCACCCAAAAGTCCCGCCTTTCCGAGGCAAAAGCCGTGGCAAAGGAGCTGGTCAGCGCTTACCAGCACAGCACCATCGTGGATACCGTGCTCTGCTTGGACGGCACACAGGTCATTGGCACCTGCCTTGCCAACGAGCTGACCAAGGACGGCTTTACCAATATGAACGCCCACAAGACCATCTACATCGTCACCCCGGAATACACCTCCGGCAGCCAGATCATTCTGCGGGATAATCTTGCTCCCATGGTCAAGGGCAAGCACGTCCTCATTCTGGCGGCATCCATCACCACCGGCTACACCATTCAGGCAGCCGTGGAAGCCGTGAACTACTACGGCGGCATCGTGGCCGGGCTTTCGGCGATTTTCGCCACCACCCACGAGTGCCTCGGCTACCCGGTCACCTCCATCTTCGACCCCACCAGTCTGCCGGATTACGCCAGCTTCGACTCCCGCGACTGCCCCCTGTGCAAGGCCGGGCAGCACATTGACGCGCTGGTAAACAGCTTCGGCTACTCGGCGCTGTAAATAGAACCAATCTGGAGCTGCCGCACCCGTACGGCAGCTCCTTTTTGTTGTCCCACGGGCGGGATTGTGCTATACTGATACCAGAC
>ERZ1027065.946-NODE-946-length-10814-cov-5.105958_pt1 | contig 10814 bp, 11 predicted proteins | sample MGYA00519421_ERZ1027065 | MGnify/ENA primary metagenome ERZ1027065 (study PRJEB26926, sample SAMN06164495) | human gut metagenome | biome: ENVO:00009003; feature: ENVO:2100002; material: ENVO:00002003 | host: Homo sapiens | place: USA | collected 2012 ... | reverse complement strand
ACGAGATAGGCTCCGGTCTCGTGGGCTCGGAGATGTGTATAAGAGACAGATATCCCGGAGGGTGCGGCGGTCAGTCTGCCGCTGACCCAGAGCGGGCGCACCCGGGGGCAGTCCTTTGCCGCCGGGGCGGCCTCCGGACTGGTGGAGCCCCTGGGCGCGGTGCTGGCCTTTGTGCTGGCCGAGTGGGTAGGCGCAGCGCTGCCGTGGCTCATGAGCGCGGCGGCGGGCTGTATGGTGTGTGTGACCGCACAGGAGATGATCCCTGAGGCGGTGGAACCGGATGAAGTGGCCGGTGTCATCAGCATCGTGCTGGGGTTTGCGCTGATGATGGCACTGGATGTGGCCCTGTGATATAGTAAAAGCAGCGCCGGACAGACTTTTTTGGTCTGCCCGGCGCTGCTTTTATGCAAAAAGGATTTATACCGTCTGCTGCTGCTTCTGGCGCAGATGCCGCCGCACCACAAGCAGGCAGGCCAGATGCACCAGTGCGGTCAGTGCCCAGCTGATGGGGTAGCTGATGTACAGCATAAAAGGGGTGCGGTTCAGCTGGAAAATAGTGGCGATCCACACCAGCCGCAGCACGCACACACCCACAAGGCTTACCACCATGGGCAGCACGCTGTAGCCCAGCCCGCGCAGGCTGCTGGCCAGCACGTCCATGATGCCGCACAGCAGATAGAAGCCGCAAATCAGGCGCAGCCGCTCGGCGCCGGTGGCGATGACCGCAGTGTCCGAGGAGTAGAAGCGCAGCAGCTGGTGCCCCGCCAGTGCTGCGCCACCGCCCAGCACAAGGCCGGTCACCACGACACACAGCAGACAGTTGCGGATCACCCGGTCGAGGTTGTGGTACTTGCGCGCGCCGATGTTCTGGCTGGTAAAGGTGACAGCAGCCTGTGCAAAGGCGTTCATGGCGGTGTACACAAAGCCCTCCAGATTGGAGGAAGCAGAGTTGCCCGCCACCACCATGGAGCCGAAGGAGTTGATGGAAGACTGGATGACCACATTGGAAAGGCTGAACACCGTGCTTTGCAGCCCGGCAGGCAGGCCGATGAGCAAAATCTGCTTCAGCGTCCCGGCGTGGAAGGCCAGCCGCCGCAGGTCTAGCCGCAGTGCGCCCTCCTCCCGGACGAGCATCCCGGTCACCAGCAGCGCGGACACGGTCTGGCTGATGATGGTGGCCAGTGCCACGCCCGCCACGCTCATGGAAAAGCCGATGACAAAGACCAGATTCAGCACCACGTTGATGACGCCGGCAGCGGCCAGACAGTACAGCGGGCGCTTGGTGTCGCCCACGGCGCGCAGCAGCGCACTGCTGAAGTTGTACAGCATGGTCATGGGCATTCCGATAAAATAGATCTTCAGGTACAGGGCGGAAAGACCGATCACATCCTCCGGGCAGCTCATCAGCTCCAGCAGGCCGCGCGCGGTGCAAAAGCCCACCACCGCCAGCAGCACGCCGCTGACTAAGCCCAGCGCTACGGCGGTGTGCACCGTATCCTGCACGCCCTTTTCGTCCCGGGCGCCAAAGCACCGGGCTGCCACCACATTGGCACCCAGCGAAAGCCCGACGAACAGGTTGACCAGCAGGTTGATCAACGCGCCGTTGGAGCCCACGGCGGCCAGCGCCGTGCTGCCCGCAAAGCGCCCCACCACCACAACATCGGCGGCGTTGAACAGCAATTGCAGAATGCTGGATGCCGCCAGCGGCACGGAAAACAAGATGATCTTTTGCAGCATGGGCCCGCTGGTCAGGTCTGCGGAACGGCTGGTCGTAGCCATGAGTTGTCTACCTCCTATAATAAGCCTTGCGTGAACATAGCAATTGCTTATTATAGCGCGATATTAGGTAAAAAACAAGAGGTGAAGCGCCCTGTTCTCTCCAAAAGCGGCAAATATCACCCGCCGGGTACAGCCTGCAATTGAAAAATGCTGCCCATACTGCTATAATAAGGCGGTAGACCCGTAGAAAACGGAGGAAGTTGGATTTATGTATCGGAATCGGATCAAACGGCTGCTGGATATTTTGCTGTCGGCCTGCGGCATTCTGTGCCTTTCGTGGCTGCTGCTGCTTCTGGCTGTTGCCATCAAGCTGGACTCGCCCGGGCCGGTTTTCTTCCGGCAGAAGCGTGTGGGCATCGGCAAGCGGCATTTCCAGATCCTCAAGTTCCGCACTATGCGCATTGATACCCCCCACGATATGCCCACCCATCTGCTGCACGACCCGGAGCAGTATATCACCCGCATGGGACGCTTTCTGCGCAAGACCAGTCTGGACGAGCTGCCCCAGCTGTGGAATATCCTTGTGGGGGATATGGCGGTCATCGGCCCGCGCCCAGCGCTTTGGAACCAGTACGACCTGCTGGCCGAACGGGATAAGTACGGTGCAAACGATGTACGCCCCGGGTTGACCGGCTGGGCGCAGATCCATGGCCGGGACGAGCTGGAAATCGCCGAAAAGGCAAAGCTGGACGGCTGGTATGTGGAGCACATCAGCTTTGGGCTGGATGTGAAGTGCTTCTTTGGCACCATTACCGCTGTGCTCAAGCATGACGGCGTGGTAGAGGGCGGCACTGGCACCCTGCACGATGAAAAATGATCTATTATATGGAGACACCGGAGCCTTGGCTGACGCTCCGGTGTCTCCATTTTTACAGAAAGCACAGCACAGAGCGGCTGAAATTGGCATATCTCTTGATTTATCCCCTGAAAAGCGTATAATAAAACAGTACACAAGACGTTAAAGGAGGATTCCTGTATTATGGAACGCACCTATATCAATGAGGCTCAAAAGGCCATCGGCGGCACGGTGAAGGTGCAGGGCTTTATCGAGAACCTGCGCAACAGCAAGTATATGGCATTTATCGTGCTGAAAGATATTACCGGCAAGCTGCAGATCACGGTGGAGAAGGCCGACCACCCCGAGCTGGTGGATACCATCGACCAGCTCACCCCGGACTCTGTCATCACCGTTACCGGCAAGGTGATGGAGAACGACTACGTCAAGATGGGCGGCGTGGAGATGATCCCCGAGAGCATCGAGGTGGAGAGCACCGCCAATGCACTGCCCATCGTCCGCAAGGAGATCGCAGCCACCAAGAAAAAGAAGGCTGTGGAGCGCTCCAGCATCGACCAGCGCATCGACTACCGCTGGATCGACCTGCGCACCGACGAGAACCAGCTGATGTTCAAGGCACAGAGCTGCTTCGTCAACGCCATGCGCAAGTTCCTGCTGGACCGCAACTTCATCGAGATCCACACCCCCAAGCTGATCGCTGCTGCCAGCGAGAGCGGCTCTGAGGTGTTCAAGGTGGACTACTTCGACCGCAACGCTTATCTGGCACAGAGCCCCCAGTTCTATAAGCAGATGGCTATGGCTGCCGGCTTTGAGCGTATCTTCGAGACCGGTCCCGTGTTCCGCGCTGAGAAGAGCTACACCAACAAGCATGCTACTGAGTTCTCCGGCTTCGATCTGGAGTTCAGCTACATCACCTCCTTCAAAGACGTGATGAAGATGGAAGAGGAGCTGCTGACCGCCGGTCTGCAGGCCGTTAAGGACAGCTACGGCGACCAGATCAAGGAGTTGTTCGGACTGGAAGTCATCGTGCCCACCACCCCGTTCCCGGTGGTCAAGCTGGCAGACCTGTACAAGGCTCTGGAAGAAGAGTTCGGCTACACCGTGGACGAGAGCGAGAAGGGCGATCTGACCACCGAGGCCGAGCGCCTGAGCTACGACTGGGTCAAGAAGCACTACGGCCACGAGTTCCTGTTCATCACCGATTACTCCGCCGAGAAGCGCGCTTTCTACCACATGCGCGACGAGAACGGCGTGCCGCAGGGCTACGACCTGATCTGGCGCGGTGTGGAGATCACCACCGGTGCCCAGCGCGAGCATCGCTACGAGGTGCTGAAGAAGCAGGCCGAGGAGAAGGGTCTGGCCGATGATGTCAAGTTCTATCTGGAGTTCTTCCAGTACGGCTGCCCGCCCCACGGCGGCTTCGGTCTGGGCATCGACCGCCTGACCATGCTGCTGTGCGGCCTGAGCATCAAGGACGCCGAGTTCCTGTTCCGCGGCCCCAACCGCCTGACCCCGTGATTTCATAAAACCTTTCTGAGAGCTGCTGTGTGTTTGCACGGCAGCTCTTTTTTGAGTCCCGTGAAAAGGCAATTGAGGAAAATCCGCAGATTTTCTTCAATTGCAATTATATAAAATAATTTTTCCGCTGATTATGCCCAGAGCAAAGCGGAGGGCATTTAAGATCGTCCCGGCATAATAAGCGCTCCCTTTTCATACGATACAACGAGCACACCCACCCCTACGGGCGCGGTGCGCAGCGCAACAGGAAGGGGAGAAGGACCTTGGAGAAACAGGAACAGAACAGCATCTGTCGCGAGATCGGCGCACGCACCGGCGGGGATATCTACATCGGTGTGGTGGGGCCGGTGCGCAGCGGCAAATCCACCTTTATCAAGCGGTTCATGGAGCAGCTGGTGCTGCCCGCCATGTCCGGCTCTGCCGCTGCCCGGGAACGTGCCCGGGACGAGCTGCCGCAGTCGGCAGCGGGGCGCACCATCATGACCACCGAGCCGAAATTCATCCCGGAGACCGCCGTGCCCTTGCAGCTGGAGGGCGGCGGGGCGTGCCGGGTGCGGCTGATCGACTGCGTGGGCTACATGGTGGAGGGTGCCATGGGGCACGAGGAGGACGCAAAGCCCCGCATGGTCAAAAGCCCGTGGTTTGAGCAGGAAGTGCCCTTTGACCTTGCCGCAGAGACCGGCACCCGCAAGGTGATCTGTGAGCACTCCACCATCGGGGTGGTGGTCACTACGGACGGTTCGGTCAGCGATATCCCCCGGGCGGGCTACGCAGAGGCCGAAAGGCGGGTCGTCACCGAGTTGGAAGCGCTGGGCAAGCCTTATATCATCCTGCTCAACAGCACCCACCCGGACGCGCCGGAGACCCGGCAGCTGGCCGAGGGCATGGCGCGAGACTACCGCCGCACCGTGCTGCCGGTAAGCTGCGTGGACTTGGACGCCGCCATGCTGGGGGAGATTTTGCGGCGGGTGCTGTATGAATTTCCGGTGCAGGAGCTGGATTTTGCCCTGCCCCGCTGGGTGACCATGCTGGAGCCCGGGCACTGGTTGCAAGCACAGGTGTACACAGCTGCCATGCAGCTGGCAGAGCGGGTGTCCCGCATGAAGGATCTGCCCGCCGGAACGGACGCCCCTGCGCTGGAATGCGATGCCGTGCAGCGCTCGGCGGTGGCGGGGGCAGACCTTGCCGCCGGCAGTGTGCGGGTAAGTGTGGAGCTGAAGCCGGAGATCTTTTATCAGGTGCTCAGCGAGCAGACCGGGCTGGACATCGGGGACGAGGCGGGGCTGATGCCCTGCATCATGGAGCTTGCCCGGGCAAAACGCGCCTACGAGAAGGTGCGCAGCGCCTTGGAGCAGGTGGAAGCCACCGGCTACGGCATTGTGATGCCCTCCATCGACGAGCTGCATCTGGAACCGCCGGAGATCGTGCATCAGGACGGGCGCTGCGGGGTGCGGCTGCAAGCCTGCGCGCCCTCTATCCAGATGATGAAGGCCACCATCCACACGGAACTGAGCCCCATCGTGGGCACCGAGAAGCAGAGCGAGGACTTGGTGCAGAGCCTGCTGGCCGACTTTGCGGACGACCCGGTGCAGCTGTGGGAGTCCAACATTTTCGGCAAAAGTCTGCACGAGCTGGTGAACGACGGCTTGCAGAACAAGCTGCTCCACATCCCGCAGGAAGCCCGCACCCGCCTGCAGGAAACGCTGGAGCGGGTCATCAACGAGGGCTGCACTGGACTGATCTGTATCCTGATCTAGGCGTATCTGAAAAAATCCCCGCCCGCCGTAAGTTCTGCTTACAGCGGGCGGGGATCGTTCTGTCTTATTTTTCTTCCTCGGTCAGCTTGTTGATCAGCAGCTGATAGATCTCGTTGCCCTTCAGGATGAACTGCTTCTTCACCAGTTCGGCGCTCAGCCGGTCGGGCGCACCCAGTTCCAGACAGAACAGTTCGCTGTCCAGCCCCTTTACGGTGCAGCGCACGGTGCAGTGACCATCGGCCTTTTCGGTGATGCGGGCGCTGTACTTGGCCTCCTTGCGGGCCCATGTCTGGCAGCGCAGCACGGCAGCCACCGCCCGCTCCCGCACGCTGCGGGGCAGGTCGTAGGCCAGCTCCTGCGCTACCTTGCGGCCTTTGTCGGTAATGGTGTAGCTGTCGCCGGTCAGGGTGACCAGCGCCTGTTTTGTGATATCGTCCAGACAGGAGCCGATCTCAAAATAGTTGACAAGGGCTTCCTCCATCAGGGCGTTCTCAATCTCCTGCCGGGTAATGGGACCGGCGTTTTTCACCAGATAGCACAGCAGCAACCGGATCTCGGTGCTGCTGGTCAGGCCGCCGGGACGGACACCGGCGGTAAAAGCATCATTGGCGCTCATCGTTCCTTACATCCCCCTTGCGCTTTCACATGGTATCAAAGGTCTGCGCCGCTGCCAAAAGGGCGGGCAGCGGGCAGACAAAAACTCTTTCTATTAGTATAAAGGCTTTCAGCCCGGATTGCAAGCCGCAACGGCAAAATCTGTCTCAATGCGCTTGGGGCATTCCGGTGTGGAGTACACCCACCTGTCCAGATGTCCCTCGGTGATGAAGTACCGCAGCTCAAACCGGTGGGGCTGGCTCAGGGCGTGGTTCACGATGACCAGCTTGATCTTCATCTTTTCCGGCAGGATGTTTTTGATGTAGACACTTACCGCCTGCCCGGGCGCAAGACCGGAGCAGCTCTCCGCAAGCCCGGCAAGGTTCGGCGCAATCTCCACAAAGGTGCCGTATTCCTCCACGCTGCGCACGATGCCCACCACCGTTTCGCCTACGGTGAACCGGGCGGCGTTCTCTGCCCATGTGCCCAGCAGCTCCCGGATGGTCAGTACAAAGCGCCCCTGCGCGTCCCGGTTCTTGATGGCACACAAAATCTGCTGCCCTACGCTGACCCGGTCGGCAGGGGAGGAGATGCGGCTTACCGACATACAGTCGATGGGAAGCAGGGCGCTGATGCCGCAGCCTACATCACAGAACGCGCCGAACGGCTCGATGTGGGTCACCGTGCAGGGCAGGATATCCCCGGGCGAAAGGGTGTCCAGATACTCCGCCTTGCACAGCCGCTGCGCCTCGGCGCGGGAAAGCCGGTAGCAGGGCGCGCCGTCCTCGTCCGTGTCCAGCCCCTCGATGACAAAACAGGTGGGGCGTCCCACCCGGGTCAGCACCGCAATATCCCGCACGGTACCTGTCTCGGCACCGTCTGCGCACTGGGCAAAGGGCATCACCGCCTTTACGCCGCCCAGCTCAAACCGCAGCTGCCGCCGGGTGTCAAAGGCAAGGGCAGTGGCCTGTAAAATTTCGCCGCTGGCCATGGCAGCCCGCAGCTCGGCAGGGGACAAACGGGCGGCAGAACGGTAACTGTTTTCGGTACGATAAGCTTGCATCATGTTTCATTCCTCTTTCTATATGGTTTTCGGGTCTCTGTGCGATGCTACAACGATATGCAGCAGTGTGCGCAGATATTTGCATTTTGTGCGGCTTTGCATTATACTATATCTGTATGCGCAGCACCCGCTCAGCGGGCGGCGGCACACACTGGCTCTGCCGGGCGCTTGCGCGGCAGAAAAGAAGGGAGAGGTCGGATAAATATGGACATCGCTGTGGGAGATACCATCCTCACCCGCAAAAAGCACCCCTGCGGGGCATCCAGCTTCGAGGTGCTGCGGGTGGGCATGGATTTTAAAATCCGCTGCACCGGCTGCGGACGCGAGGTCATGCTGCCCCGCGCCAAAATTGAAAAGAACATCAAAAAGGTGGTAAAGCCCGGCAACGCGCAGTAGCGCGGCCAACGCACCCGAACCGGAACGAATTTGTAAGGAGAACTGCAAGGATGCAAGATATTTCTTCCCGGATGGATGCGGTCTGCCGCCGCTTTGAGGAACTTTCCATACGGCTGAACCAGCCCGATACCGCCGCCGACCCGGCACTGTTCCGCAAGCTGATGCGGGAGTACCACGACACCGAGCCGGTGGTGGAGGCTTACCGGGACTGGCAGACCGCGCTGGATCATCTGGCGCAGGCCAAAGCCCTGCTGGAGGAGCCCGGTTCACTGGACCCGGACTTCAAGCAGATGATACAGCAGGAAATCAGCGAAAAAAGTCAAGATGTGGCAAAGCTGGAAAATAATCTCAAAATTTTGCTGCTGCCCAAGGATGTGAACGACGGCAAAAACGTCATCATGGAGATCCGCGGCGGCGCCGGCGGCGAGGAAGCCGCTCTGTTTGCCCACAGCCTGCTGCGCATGTACACCATGTACGCCCAGAACCGTGGTTGGACGCTGGAACTGCTCAACCTGAACGAGACCGAACTTGGCGGCGTAAAGGAAGCCATTGTCTCGGTGGACGGTGCAGGCGCATATAACCGCCTCAAGTACGAGAGCGGGGTGCACCGGGTGCAGCGTGTGCCGGAGACCGAGACCCAAGGCCGCATTCACACCTCCACCGCCACTGTGGCGGTAATGCCGCAGGCAGAGGAGGTGGACTTTGCGCTGGACATGAAGGATCTGCGCATTGATACCTTCCGCTCCTCCGGTGCGGGCGGTCAGCACATCAACAAGACCTCCAGTGCCATCCGCGTGACCCATATCCCCACAGGTACGGTGGTGGAGTGCCAGAACGAGCGCAGCCAGTTCCAGAACAAGGATAAAGCGCTGGAGATCCTGCGCAGCCGTCTGCTTGCGCAAAAACAGAAGGAACAGCAGGATGCCATCAACGCCCAGCGTCAGGGGCAGGTGGGCACCGGCGACCGCAGCGAGAAGATCCGCACCTACAACTTCCCGCAGGATCGCTGCACCGACCACCGCATCGGCCTGACCGTCCATAATCTGGAAAAGATCATGGACGGCAATCTGGATGAGGTGATCGATGCTCTTGCCACCCATGAGCAGACCGAAAAGCTGCAAAGGCTGGGCGGGTAAAACCCGGTTTTGCGGGTGCAAAACCATCCAAACGACTGCCAAGCAAATATACTTTACAGATAGAAAGAACGATGATTCGTATGGAAATCAAAACCAGAGTTTTGCCTGCCGATGAAGCAGGCGTAGCCGAGGCCGCGCAGCTGCTGCGGCAGGGTCAGCTTGTGGCCCTGCCAACAGAAACGGTCTACGGCATTGCCGCCGATGCCCGCAACGGTGCGGCGGTGCGCGATATCTTTGTGGCCAAGGGGCGCCCGCAGGATAACCCCCTCATCGTCCACGTCACCGGGCCGGAGATGCTGCCGGGTCTTGTCAGCGAGGTGCCGGAGCGTGCCCAGCTGCTGATGGCAGCCTTCTGCCCCGGGCCGCTGACCATCATCATGCCGCGCGGGCCGGAGGTGGCGGATGAGTGCTGCGCCGGACTGGATACCGTGGGCATCCGGATGCCCAGCCACCCGGTAGCGCGGGCGGTCATCCAGCAGAGCGGCTGCGCCTTTGCCGCCCCCAGCGCCAACCTTTCCGGTAAGCCCAGCCCCACCAACGCACAGGATGTGTTCACCGATATGGACGGCCGCCTGCCGTTGATTTTGGACGGCGGCGAGTGCGATGTGGGTGTGGAGAGCACCGTGGTGTCGGTGGTGGGTGATAAACCCACCCTGTTCCGTCCCGGCCACATCACGCTGGAGGACTTGGAACGCGCCCTCGGCGAAGAGGTAGAGGTGTCCAAGGCCATTCTGGAAAAGCTGCCGGAGGGTGCTGTGGTGCGCAGCCCGGGCATGAAGTATAAACACTACGCCCCCAAGGCCGATGTGACCCTGCTCAACGGCACCTTTGAGCAGTTCAAAGCCTATGTGGATGCCCACGCCGCTGAGAATCCCAGCTGCCTCTGCTTTACCGGCGAGGCCGAAAAGCTGGGCGTACCCTGTGTGGAGTATGGCCGGGAGGGCGACGGAGCCGACCAGGCAAAACACATCTTCCGCTCCCTGCGTGCGCTGGATGAGCAGGGCGATGCTGTGGTCTACGCCCGCTGCCCTCAGAAAGACGGCCTGTCCATGGCCGTCTATAACCGCCTCATCCGTGCGGCCGCGTTCCGGGTGATAAAGCTATGATGACGCTGGGCATCACCGGCCGCAGCGGCTGCGGCAAATCGACGGTCACGGCGGTGTTCGCGGCCCGGGGCATCCCGCTGGCAGACGCCGACCAGCTCTCCCGCGAGATCCTGCTTCCGGGTTCACCGCTGCTGCCCCAGCTGGCTGAGCGCTTCGGGGCAGATATTATAAAGGAAGACGGCACCCTCGACCGCCGCCTGCTGGCCGACCGCGCCTTTGCAACGCCCGAGGGGAAAGCTGCGCTCGACGCGCTGACCCACCCGGAGATCGTCCGCCGCATCCGCGCCGCCAAACAGGCCGCGCAGCAGGCGGGGGCGAAGCTCTTTGTGCTGGACGGTGCGGTCATCATCGGCACGGCGGCGGAGGCCGAGTGCGACAAGCTCTGCGTGGTCACGGCACCGTTTGAAGTCAGCGTGGAGCGCATCGCGGCCCGGGACGGTATCTCGCCTGAGATGGCCGCCCGCCGCCTCAACGCCCAGACGCCAGAGGCTGTGCTGACCGCCAGGGCAGACTACATCCTGCCCAACACCTCCACCCGTGAGGCGCTGGCGAAGGCAGCAAACGGGCTCTGTGACGCTCTCATCGGGGAGGGATGCCGCGCTTGAAAACGCTGTTCCGACTGCTGCGCAGACTGGTGGTGCTGGTCTGCATCGCGGCAGTGCTCCTGAC
>ERZ1027065.943-NODE-943-length-10845-cov-9.882206_pt1 | contig 10845 bp, 14 predicted proteins | sample MGYA00519421_ERZ1027065 | MGnify/ENA primary metagenome ERZ1027065 (study PRJEB26926, sample SAMN06164495) | human gut metagenome | biome: ENVO:00009003; feature: ENVO:2100002; material: ENVO:00002003 | host: Homo sapiens | place: USA | collected 2012 ... | reverse complement strand
TGGGCCACTTTCTACCGCGATATTACCGCAGCACCTACCGAACCGGATGAAGCATCTTGACTTTTATAATATTTCTCAGGCGTGACTGGATTTTTTGAGGTAATCTGCGTATGGAGAAGAAACCTGACCGTTCCGAAATAATTACAATGACCCTCTTGTTTGCTTTAACGCTGGTGCTTACGGTATTAAAAGTGACGAGAACGTTTTCACTGCCTTGGTTGTGGGTGCTGGGTCCGCTTTGGATTGGCACACGTCGGTACCGTGATTAGGGCTGCTTGCGCTGGGAGATTTCTCCCAGCGTTTTTTTTATTACTCGGAGATGCTAAGATGTCAGGATGAAACGCCAACTCCCGAACTCCGTACTTTTTATACGGTGAAAAGGATTATAATTATTTGCGTAGTACGGTATAATAAGCAAAAGTTTATTGTACGAAAGCGAGGAGTGGCGGTGGATAACATTCTGAACACTATAACCGCCTACCGTGAAGAACGCAAATGGTCGCTATACGATTTAGCGACTCACGCCGAGCTGAAAACTTCCACCATTTCTACATGGTACAATAACAATGCAATCCCGACCATTCCTTCGCTTGTAAAGATCTGCGATGCCTTTCAGATCACGCTTTCCGAGTTTTTTGCAAAGGCAGAGGGAAGTGAGTCTGTCCCGGTGGCACTTACGCCCCAGCAGATGCAGATCATTGAGAAGTGGTCGATACTTCGCCCTGACCAGCAGGAAGCTGTTTTGAATTTGCTGAATACGATTCCTTGATTCTACATGGATAGCAATAGAGTTGCGGCTCTTTTACTATTGTGAAGGATGTTCTGTACGTCCTTCATACTCCGCCCGCCTTGCCATCATCGACAAAGAAAGGACGAAGAAACATGAAAAGGAGATTGATTGAGTACCAACCGAGCCCCGGCAACCAGAACTTGGTTCGCTGCCGACTGCATCCCTGCACTCCGACCTTGTGGCGCAGCTTGCGACTGCGTTGTTCTGTGGTCGGAGGGCTGGCTTATGTACTTTGATTCTTACATCACAGGAAAACGCATCCAGCAGCTGCGCAAAACCAAAGGCTTAACGCAAGAGCAATTTGCCGTAAAGCTGAATATCAGTGACCGCCATTTGGGAAAGATCGAACGAGGGGAAGGCACTGCTTCTATAGATTTGTTGGTAGAAGTAGCCACTTCACTGAACACCACTCTGGACTTTTTGATTCTTGGCGTATTGGACACTCCACGGGAAAGGGAGCTTAATGCACAGATCAAAAAGCAGCACCAGAAAATCCAGATCTTCAAAAATAAGCTGAGTAATCTTATTGACGAGCTGGATACATCTGCATCTGTATAACCACCATAAAGAAGTCGAGAAGCGATTCTCGGCTTCTTTTTTTTGTACCATTTTTTCTGACGCATCTACGAAAAACCGGAACTGGTAGTTCCGATTTTCGAGAAAAATCCGCTCAAAAAAGTTGCAAAACCGGAACTACCAGTTCCTTAAAAAGACAGTGTTTCTACGATAAACTATTGTCACAGCAAGGGCAACACCCCAGACGGGGAGAAGCCCAAAGCTGTAAAGCGTACCTTGAAAACTGAATATCATTCCCTCGGACAAAATAATGAAACTTCCGTAACTCGCGGCCCGGTCATAACGAAGACGGGGTGGCTGAAGAAGCCAATGTGGAGTGTGGGTGCAAGTCCCCACTTACCGAGGTGCATTCCAAATCCAACGGGGGTCGAGGACAAATAGGTTGGAAATAACTTAAAGCAAAACTTCAAGCCCACCACCGGGGATTCTTTTGAACCTTGGCGGCGGGCTTTTTCCATACCGAACACTCACCCATACGAAACGGAGGAAATGATTATGAGCCGTAATTTTACTCACCAGCCCGATGAATCGACCCTGACCACCCTCTGCCCCCGCTGCCTGACCGCCTTTCGGAACGCCCGTGGCATCCGTGTCCGCCGTGCAGACCCCTATCAGCTCACCAAGGAGCCTTGCACCTACTGCCAGACCAACTTTGGCTACGACTACTACATCCAGCCCACCAGCCCGAAAGCCACCTATTTTAAGAAAGGACGGTTCGATGATGAATCTGAATGCGCTTAAAGTTGACCCTGAATTTCAGGGCAAGATCCCACCACTGACCTTTGAGGAGCTGAACCAGCTGGAAGCCAACATCCTGCGGGATGGACGCATCATCAATCCCATCATCGTGTGGGAGGGGCTGATCGTGGACGGACACAACCGTTTCATCATCGCCAAGAAGCACCCGGAAATCCCGTACACTGTCCATGAAACGGAGTTTGCAAACCGCTATGAAGCCATCATCTGGATTTGCAAGAATCAGCTGGGGCGGCGCAATCTCACCCCGGAACAGAAGAAGTACCTTATCGGGAAACAGTATGAAGCTGAAAAATGTTCCAACGGTGGTGATCGAAAAAGTGCTGTTGCAAAATCAGGTTGCCAAATTGGCAACCTGATTCCCACTTCAAAAACCTGTCAAAAAGTCGCCAAAGAGAACGGTGTGGGCATGAGAACAGTTTTTCGTGCTGAAGAATTTGCCAAAGGTGTAGATGCTGCCGAAGAAGCCGTTCCCGGCACACGACAGAAAGTGCTTTCCGGCGAGGTCAAGCCGACCGCCGCCGAGATCGCATCCGTTGCCCGCGCACCTCCTGAAGAACGTCCGGCACTGGTGGCTGAAATCTGCAAACCCAAAGACCAGAAGAAAGCCGCAGCTGTCGAAACAACATCGTCCCCAGCAGCCAAACCGCTTTCCGATTCCAGTACATCCGAGGAAGAATGCACGGACGAAGAACTGGTTCACACTCCGGCTCCGCAGGAGCAGACTTTTCCACAAAGAGTGAATGAATCGTTGAAAATCGACCGTCAGCAGATTCTTGAAATCGCAAACAGCCGCTATGTACCCAAACGACTTGCCGATGGGACTGCGATGCTTTGCGAGGTATCGGGAGCCGCCAACAGTATGATGCGCCGCTGGGAAAGTGTTTTCCGGGAATATCCCGATATTCTGTCCGATGCAGAGAACCGTGCATCCGTAGAGCGAACAATTCAGAAGCTGAGAGATTACCTGAAAAATCTGGAAGATAAAATGGAGGAACTGCTATGAAAAAAATGAACTGCGTCAGCACTATGCCTGAGATCATGCCCGAAATCACCGATGAAGCCATCATCGAAGCCCTTTTCGCGCAGCGGCCTTACGAAGAAAAGGTCATCAACAGTGCCTTTCTCGAAATCCCTGCGGAATATCAGCGCAAGCTGAACATCCCCAATGTCGAAAAGATGTCGGCGGAGTTCACCGAACTGATTGCCAACCCGCCCAAGGTCAGCTACCGGGACGGTCACTACTTCGTCTTTGACGGTCAGCATACCATCGTGACCCGTCGGGCGATGAACGGCGGGCAGGATCTTCCGATCATCTGCAAGGTGTATGAGGGACTGACAGAGGAAGAAGAAGCCATGCTGTTTTCCCGGCAGACGGGCGTTTCCACGCCGCTGACCGCTGGCGCAGAGCTGCGCGCCGCTTTGGTGGGCAAAGACCCGGAATCTCTCGCATTCGTGAAAGCCACCGAAAGCACCGGTCTGCAGATCGGTCTGGACAGCTACCGTGCCCCGTGGAAGATCATCTGCATCCGCACGGCTTTCAAGGAATACAAAGCCTACGGCGCAGACCTCTACAAAGAAGCCCTGACCATGCTGGCAAAGGGCTGGGAGGGTGACCCCGATTCCCTCCGCTCCGGCATCCTGCAGGGCATGGTTCGCTTTGTGGCTCTGTATCAGGGCGAGTATGACCCGGAGCGTCTGGTCAAGCGGCTGCACACTGTTCATCCCATGACGTTGGTAAACGACGAGAAATCTCTGAGCGGCACGGTCAGCTACAAATATATGATGCTGATCCTGCGCACCTACAACGGTGCCAGCCGCCGCTTCAATCTTCCCATCAAGCAGTGACATTCTTGCCGTTCTAGGCATACTCCTTTTTCTAGCAAGAGCCGCCCGGTTTTGACAGGCGGCTCTTGCTACATATAGAAGAATAGGAGGTCTGATCGCTATCATACCAAAAGACTGGAAATACCTCAGAGGGGACATTTACTATGCAGACATGGAGCCGCACATCGGCTCCGAGCAGGGTGGCACCCGCCCTGTGGTGGTTCTGCAAAACGACGTAGGAAACCGCTATGCGCCTACCCTTATCGTGGCGACAGTGACTTCCCGCACCGAGAAAAAGAAATACCAGCCCACACACGTTCTGATAGCCCACAATACAGCCTTTGAGAAGCCGTCTGTGGTTCAGCTGGAACAGATCTTCACGATAGACAAAAGCCGCATACAGCGCTTCTTAGGACAGACTACACGGCATGAAATGCGCAGGATCGAAGAAGCCCTGATGAACAGTTTGGAAATCAATGAATGGGACAGGAGGAATGCCGATGAATGAAAAAGTGATGGTATCGCCGGAGATCCAAACCGAAGCGGTTGTTCTGCCGCAGATCGTCAGCATCAAGCAGGCAAGTCAGCGTATGGGCTTGCCTGAATATTACATCCGCCGCCTTTGCCGGGAAGTGCCGGGCATGGCGTTCCAGTCAGGCATCAAGTGGTACATCAACCTTGGCAAGATGGCTGACTACTTCAACGGTGGAACGACAACTTTGTGATTTGTCAAGGATGCGGGCGTAAACTGCGACATCCTAAAAATTAACCGCCCGAACTGCTATACTCATCGTGACAGAGATAACCACCACACAGAAAGGACGGTAAATATATGGCATCGTTTGAATTGCGAGAACCCAAAAAGAAGCCTCGTTATTATAAACTCATCGCAAATGTTCTGGTGAACGGCAAAATTGAACGCCGTTATGGTCGGTTCGATTTTGACCCCACCGAACTGAAAAACGCTCGTGCGCGCAACGCCGCTGCGAAAGCTGCCGCTGCCGAATTTGAACGGCTGGAACAGGAAAAGGCAGACAAGGAAGCCAGCAATGCAGGAAAGACCTTTGCAGTAGTGGCGCAGGAGTACATAGCTTCAAACCGTTCTCGTATGGCACCTTCAGTTCGTCTGAAGGGCGACTATGATAGCAACAGGAATAAAGAGAACACGAGTTTGAAAAAGGAAAAATATCTTCAGCGCATCCAGTGTTATCCGGAGTTTTCTGAAAAGCCGATTGCGTTGATTACAAAAAAGGATTGTGATTCGATGATTCGCTTCATTGAGGACAGTGACGCACGAGTTTACAAACGTGCAGTTTTGAAACCAGAAGCTAAAGAGTTCAAAACGGTGTCCTGCCCTAAAATTGCGAAGGAATGCACCATCCGAGAGGAAACCATTGAGCGAATCTTCCGTGGCGAAACGGTATCTTTGGATTCGGCACAACAGGTGGCAACGGCTTTAGGTAAGACCGTTGAACAGATGTTTGAAGTAGAGATTGATCGCCGTCCCATGACGAAAAAGACGATGCGAGAGTACAATCTGTTCATTCGGTCAGTTCTGAACTACGCCAATGATAACTATGGAACATCACTTCAAATGCCAATGATAAAGGCATCTGGTCGAAAAGGAAAATCGGTGGATTGCTTACATAGTGATGAGGTAGAAGCTCTGCAAGCTGCCTTACAAGAATGTTCTATGCTGGAAAAAGCAATCGTTTTGTGCTTGCTGAACACAGGTGTCCGCCGTGGTGAATTGGCAGGACTTACATGGAAAGACGTAAACTTCCGCGAGGGAACGATCCATGTGTCAAAATCCCTGCTGGTCTTTCCGAACTATGGCTATCAGCTTACCACAACGAAGGAAAGCAATATCCGTGATGTGGATGTTGCGCCGGAGTTCATGGATTTCCTGAAGGACTATTATGCACAGTGGAAAGCCCAGAAGAAGCTGATGGGTGCAAGCTGGCAGAAGAATTTGGAGAAGAAAGGCTCCAAATACGCACAGTCCCTTTTGGATTTGCGTGGGAACGACTTCGTGATCTGCAACGACTATGGTTTTCCTATCAACCCGGATAGCTATGGCGCATTGGTACGCCGTGTTGGAAAAAAGGCGGGCATTGAAAAAATTCATCCGCATATGTTCCGGCACACCTTCGTCAGCATTCTGTTGTCCAATCCCAATATCGGCGTGGCGACAGTAGCCGCAGAAGCCGGACACGCACAGCCCAGTACTACCCTTGCAATTTACACGCAGGTCTATGATAGGCGGCGTGATGAGATTCGGAAACAGATGAGCAGAGAACTGTACAAGTGAGATTGCTCCATCAGGCAAAAGAAAAAGCACGAGACGCAAAATCTCGTGCTTTTTTGGTGGGCCATGAGGGATTCGAACCCCCACTGGAGCGGTTATGAGCCGCCGGCTTTAACCGTTAAGCTAATGGCCCTTATGACGTTGTTTCAAAGATCTGTAAAGTGGCTTTCGTACCCAGAAAATACCCAAGTCCGATTTTTAAGCCACTAGCAAACCAAAAAACAACGGAAAAACGCTGTTTGGAAAAGGTGGAAACGGTAAGGTCTGGCGGTTATGAGCCGCCAGCTCTGACCAGCTGAGCTACTGGCCCGCAGGGGTGCTGCATTGCTGCAACACGCACTAGTATAACAAAAACTGCGCAAAAAGGAAAGCATTTTCCGCAAAAATCATTTGGTGCGGTGGGCATCCAGCTTTTGCAGCATAAATTCGTCCAGCATGGCGGGCGGGAACAGCGGCTCTTTGTAGCCAAAGGCCTCCCGGATAAAGATCAAAGTCACCACGGTCTGGCGGCCGGGGTCCAGCCGCAGGGTGTACAAAGTGTCCAGCGGCTGCTGGCTGGGCTGGTGCAGCGTCAGGTGCAGCAGAAAGCTGCCGTCGTTCTCCCGGCGGCACTCGTAGGCAAAGAGGTCGGTGTCGCTGCGGGTGTCCAGACGGTCAAAGCACTCGTCCAGCGCAAGGCCGGTGCGGAACTCGGACAGGCCGGCGGGGCCGTACTGGCTGCGGCGGGTTGTCTCCCGCCGGGAGAGCAGGTACACGATGATGCCCAGCGCACAGGCCAAAAGACAGACGGAAACGACAGCGTTCATGGAAAGACCCTCCCCAAAAGAGTTTTCCTTATTGTAACACAACCTGCGGGGGTTTGTGCTATAATATTTACAATTCTTTTTTAAATTTTTCTGCAAGCCGGGCGCAAACGCCCGGGGGAGGGCTTCATGAAGCTTAAATTTACACGCAAGACATGGTATTTCTTTTTGCTGGCTGCAGCGGCGGTGTCCATGCTGGGCGGCTTTGCCGTGCTGGGCGGAATGGATTTTTCCGGGCTGGAAATGATCGTGTTCTGCCTTACCGGCATCGCGGTGCTGTTTCTGGCGGCGCAGAAGGGCGCACCGGCAAGGGAAAAGCGCAACTACACCGGCGTGTTCGTGGTGCTGATGCTCAGCAAGCTGGGTGCCAGCGGCTGGGCGGGGGATATCTGCTCGGCGCTGGTGTGGCCTGCGCTGCTTGCCACCGAGTACGAGCGCGGCAAGCCCATCCAGCGGCAGTTGCAGCTGGTGAGCGCCGCCGAGGTGCTGCGGCTGGTGTTCTGGATGCTGACCAAGTACGCGGGCATGAGCGGCCTTGCCTTCTGGACGAATATCATGTTCGTGTTGCTGACCTGCGCCCGGGGCTGGGCGGGGCTTACCCTGTATAAGACACAGGAGGAGACCCTGTGACCCAGCGCCGCAGGACGTCTAAAGCCAAGGCAAAACGCCGCTTTGGCCGCAGAGCCTTTCTGACCGGGGCGGGCGTTGCCGCCTGTGCTGCGGCGGGGTGGTACCTGCGGCAGAAAAGCGATGCAGATCACACTGCTGCCTCCGGGCAGGATACGCCCCCGGCACCAAACCCTGCCCTGCCCGCCGGGGAGTGGCGGGCGGTGTGGGTGAGCTATCTGGACTGGGCGCTGCTGGATTTCTCCACCGAGGACACCTTCCGCGCCGGGGCGGCGCAGCTGCTGGACAATTGCGCCGGGCTGGGGCTGAACACTGTGTTGGCACAGGTGCGCCCCTTCGGGGATGCGCTGTACCGCAGCAGTTTGTTCCCGTGGAGCCATCTGTGCACCGGGGTGCAGGGCAAGGACCCCGGCTTTGACCCGCTGGATGTCTTTCTGACCGAGGCGCACCGCCGGGGCATCGGGGTGGAGGCGTGGGTCAACCCCTACCGCCTGCGCTCCTCAGCGGCCATGCCGCCGAATCTGGCAGAGAATAATCTGGCCAACACCCACCCGGACTGGCTGTGCACCGCCGGGGAGGGGCTGTACCTGAACCCCGCCGTGCCTGCCGCCGCAGACTATGTGGTGCAGGGGGTGGCAGAGCTTGTGCAGAACTACCCGGTGGACGGCATCCACTTTGACGATTACTTTTACCCCACCACCGATGCCGCCGTGGACGCGGTGCAGTTTGCGGCAAGCGGCGCAGCCAACCTTGCCGCGTGGCGGCGGCAGAACGTTACCGCGCTGGTGGCGAAAGTGTACCGCACGGTAAAGGCGGCAGACCCCACCCTGCGGTTCGGCATCAGCCCGCAGGGCAACCCGGACAACGACCTCGACCAGCAGTACAGCGATGTGACCGCATGGCTGGCGGCGGGCGGGGAGGAAAAGGTCATTGACTACCTCTGCCCGCAGGTGTACTGGGGCTACGGCTTTACCCTGCAATCCGGAAGCACCCGCTTTGCCTTTGAAAACATCGTCCCGGCGTGGCTTAGCTACCCCCGGGCGGGGGATGTGGCGCTGTACTTCGGGCTGGGCGCGTACCGGGTGGGCACCGGGGACGGCGGCGCGAACCCGGACAGCGTGTCCGGCTGGAGCACCGGCAGCGCGCTGGCGGCGCAGGTAAAGGACTTACGGCAGCAGGCGGCGGGCGGCTGGGCACTGTACCGCTACGGCAGTCTGTTCGGGGCGGAGGCACCCGCGCTGGCCGAGGCCGAGTGCGCAGCGCTGCGGGCGCTGAATACGTGAAAATTGTGCAGAAACAGGCGGCAAACCGCACAAAATAAATACAGGTATCTTGTGCAGAGCGGCAAAATGCGGTATACTTACCCTGTATCTGTCTGTTGGCAGAGACGCACGAAAAAGAAAAGTTTCTTTGTTTCTATGAGGAAAGCTATGAAGATGAAAAAACAGCTTTTGGCACTGCTGCTGGCGGCGGTGATGGTGCTTAGCCTGACCGGCTGCAAGGAGACCCTGAAAAAGGTAGCGCAGAAGGTGACAGGCCACTCCGAGGAAGTGCAGGAGGAGGACACCACCCGCTGGGCGGAAGCCACCACCGACCCGCTGATCATTCAGGGCATTGCGGATGCCTCGGCAAAGTATGCCACCGCCACCGCAGACGGCTGCCTGTACGCGGTGTTCAACGGAATCTGGAGCCGCAACACCGGCTACTTTACCGTGCCGGGCGGCAGCTTGAACATCATGGCCTGCGGCACCGCCGAGGGCACCCAGAAGTTCAAGGTGGCACTGTGGAAAAAGGTGGACGGCGGCGCAGAGTATGTGCCGGACAGCACCTACTACGTCAAGACCGATGGCACCGACTACCGCTGCACCATTTCCGGGCTGGACCCGGCGGCGCAGTACCGCGTGACCATCTCGTATGATTCCAGCCGGTACTACCTGTACGGCCTGATGAAGGTGGAGGGCATTGCCGGATGACGAACCAGACGAAAAATTCAATGCTGCTGATGCTGTGCGCCCTGATCTGGGGCACAGCCTTTGTGGCGCAGAGCGCCGGCTCCGGCATGGGCGCGTTCTCCTTTCTGGCAGGGCGCAGCTGGATGGCGGTTCTGGTGCTGATCCCCACGGTCAAGGCGTTTGACGCCTTGCACCACCGGCAGGGCAGGCCGGACGGCAAGCCCAAAACGGCGGCAGAGCGCAAGCTGCTGCTGAAAGCCGGGCTTGTGTGCGGCACGCTGCTGTTTTTAGCCAGCGCGGCGCAGCAGCTGGGCATCACGCTGGACCCCTCCACCGCAAAGGCGGGCTTCCTGACCGCCATGTATGTGGTGCTGGTGCCGGTATTCGGGCTGTTTCTGGGGCGGCGGGGCAGTGCCCGGCTCTGGCTGAGCATGGTCATCGCCGTGGGCGGGCTCTACCTACTCTGCATGAAAAACGGCTTTGGTGGCATTGAGACCAGCGATTGGATCCTGCTTTCCTGCGCTGTGCTGTTCAGCTTTCAGATTATGACGGTGGACCACTTTGCCCCGCAGGTGGACGGTGTCCGCCTGAGCCTGCTGCAGTTCTTTGTGGTGGCCGTAGAGAGCACCGCTGCCGCCCTCCTGTTCGAGAACCCCACCCTGGCAGAGTTCGGGGCCAACTGGCTCCCGCTGGCCTACTGCGGCGTGATGTCCAGCGGCGTGGCCTACACGCTGCAGATTTTGGGCCAGCGGGATATGAACCCTGCCGTGGGCAGCCTGATCATGTGCCTGGAAAGCGTGTTCAGCGCACTGGGCGGCTGGGTGCTGCTGCATCAGAGCCTTTCCCCGCGCGAAGGCGTGGGTTGTGTGCTGATCTTTGCCGCCGTGGTGCTGGCCCAGCTGCCGGCCCCGCAGCGGGCAGAGCGTGCGTCCTGACGTGGCCGCACAAAAACCGGAAGTCCAGCTGCGCAGCGCGGGCGGCATCCAGTACGAGCTGTACCGCAAAAAGATCAAACAGCTGCATCTGCGGGTACGGGACAACGGCACCGTGATGGTCAGCATCCCGCTGCGCACCAGCCTGGAACAGGCGGACGCCTTTGTGTGCAAGAACGCACAGTGGATCCACGACACCCGGCAGAAAGTGATGGCAAAAGCGGCCCGCGACAATGCCTGTCTCTTATACACATCTGACGCTGCCGACGACTAG
>ERZ1027065.941-NODE-941-length-10849-cov-5.805170_pt1 | contig 10849 bp, 8 predicted proteins | sample MGYA00519421_ERZ1027065 | MGnify/ENA primary metagenome ERZ1027065 (study PRJEB26926, sample SAMN06164495) | human gut metagenome | biome: ENVO:00009003; feature: ENVO:2100002; material: ENVO:00002003 | host: Homo sapiens | place: USA | collected 2012 ... | reverse complement strand
TAGGCGCCGGTCTCGTGGGCTCGGAGATGTGTATAAGAGACAGGGGTGGTGGACATGGCCAGCACGGCCCCGGTGTTCACGTCCAGCACGATGCCCACGGCACGGGCGGCCACATGGTGTTCCTGTACGGCGTAATTCAACGCATTTTCGAGATAATGTTGAATGTTGGCGTCGATGGTCAGCCACAGGCTGCTGCCCTCCACCGGGAACTGCTCGGTCTCGTAGCTCTGCTCCAGCGTGTAGCCCCAGGCGTTCACGGCGGTGAGCACCACGCCGTTCTGCCCGGTGAGCTGCTCGTTGTATTCCAGCTCCAGCCCGCTCACTCCGGCGTTGTCCACATTGGTAAAGCCCAGCACCGACGCCAGAAACTCCCCCTGCGGGTACCAGCGCTTGGAGTCCTGATTGATGCGCACGCCGGTAATGCCGTTCGCCGCGCAGAAATCCCGCACGGCATCGGCGGTTTCCCGCTCCACCCGGTAGCGCAAAAGGCAGTCGTTGGAGCGCCGGTCACTGAACTTTTTCAGCAGCTTTGCCTCGTCCAGCTCCAGAATCTCCGCAAGCCCCTTGGCGGCAAGGGCAAGCTTATCCTCCGGCATCTCCCGGGGGCTGGCGCGCAGGGTCCAGCAGCTGCTGTTGGCGGCAAGCAGCGCACCATCGGCGCTGTATATCTTGCCCCGGTCGGCGGGCACAACGGTGTCTCGCAGCTGCTGCCCCAGCGCCCGCTGGGTGTACCAGCCGCCGGTGCATAATTGCAGCCAGAACAGCCGCCCGATGAGCCCTGCAAAGCAGACGGCGCACAGGCCCACTGCAATGAGCCGTGCCCGCAGACGGAACGCCCGCTCCGGCAAAGTGCGCAGGGCGTCTGTGGGTTTTGAGCCGCACATGGCAGCACCCCCTTTGCGGGCAGTTTATGCGCCCGGGGGCGGTGCGTATGACTAACCGCCCCCGCATCCGCGTACAATAACAGAAACGGAGGTGACAGGGATTGCACAGAACTGCTGCCCGCAAAGGGCTGCTGCGGCCGCTGCCGCCCATGGACCTGCCCTTTCTGGTGCTGGTGCTCACACTGGTAGCCTTTGGGCTGGTGATGCTGTGCAGCGCCAGCAGCGCGGTGGCACTGTACCGGCGGCAGGACGCCTTTGCCTATGTGCGGCCGCAGCTGCTGTACGCCGCCATGGGACTGGTGGCCATGTGGACGGCCAGCCGGGTGGACTACCACATCTATCATAAGCTTGCGTGGCCGCTGTTGGCGCTCTCGCTGGTGCTGCTGACGGCGGTGCTGTTCATGCCGGAATATAACGGCTGCAAGCGCTGGCTGGTGCTGCCGGGGCTGGGCACTCTGCAGCCCAGCGAGATCGCCAAATTTGCGGTGGTGCTGGTGTTTGCCCACATCATCTCCCTCAACCACAGCCGGATGGAGAGCTTTGCGGTGGGGGTGGTGCCCTTTGCGCTGGTACTGGGCGTGGTGGCGGTGCTCATGCTGCTGGAGCCGCACCTGTCCGGCACGGTGCTGATCCTGGGCATCGGGGCAGTGCTCATGTTCGTGGGCGGCACCGGGCTGCGGTGGTTTATGCTGGCAGGGGCGGGCGGCGCTGCCGCCATCGGCACGGCCATCGTGCTCATGCCGGAGCTGGTGCCCTACGCCGCCGATCGTCTCAACTCATGGCTCGACCCCTTTGCCGACCCGCTGGGGGACGGACACCAGACCATCCAGAGCCTGTACGCCATCGGCTCTGGCGGGGCGGCAGGACTGGGACTGGGCAACAGCCGCCAGAAGCATCTGTTCGTGCCTGAGCCGCAGAACGACTTCATCTTTTCCATCCTCTGCGAGGAACTGGGCTTTCTGGGCGCGTGTGCGGTCATTCTGCTGTTCAGCGCGCTGCTGTGGCGGGGCATCACGCTGGCGGCGCACGCGCCGGACCGCTTTGGCGCACTGCTGGTGGTGGGCTTTGTGGTGCAGGTGGCGCTGCAGGCGGTGCTGAACATCGCGGTGGTCACCAACACCATCCCCAACACCGGCATCAGCCTGCCCTTTTTCTCCTCCGGCGGCACCAGCCTGATGATGCTTCTGGGCGAGATGGGCATCGTGCTTTCGGTGTCCCGGGGCGAAAGCTGATAAAAGGCGATATTTCCTGCCGCAGCGGGACAAAACCGGCGCGGAAATGCGGAAAAAAGCGGACAAATGACCGGACAAATCCCGCAGACGGCGGGAAAGCCGTTTCCGTGCGTTTTGTTGACCAAAGACCCTCGTTTTGCATACCATGGGGTATCTTTTGCAGAACGGGGGTCTTGGCATGGCTGGGGATTGGATCATTACGGGCGGGCGGCCTTTGCAGGGCAGGGTGGAAGTGCCTGCGGCCAAAAACAGTGTGCTGCCGCTGCTGGCAGCTTCGCTGCTGTGCAGCGGGCCGGTGCGGCTGCAAAATGTGCCGCGCCTGACGGACGTAGAGGACTGTCTTGCCCTGCTGCGGGGCGTGGGCTGCACGGCAGGCTGGCAGGGCGCAGAACTGGCGGTGCAGGGACAGCCTATGCGCACCGACCTTGCACCGGAGGCCGCAGGCCGGATGCGGGCATCCATCCTGTTCTGTGCGCCGCTGCTGGCGCGGCTTGGGCGGGTGAGCACTGTACTGCCCGGGGGCTGCCGTATCGGGGCAAGACCCATCGACCTGCATTTGCAGGGGCTGGCGCAGATGGGCGTGCGGCAGCTGCCCGCAGCGCCCGGACAGCTTACGCTGTACGCCCCGGCGGGGCTGCGGGGCGCAGAAATTTGTCTTAGTTTCCCCAGCGTGGGCGCTACCGAGACGCTGCTGCTGGCCGCCGCCACGGCGCAGGGACAGACCGTGCTGCATGGCGCTGCAAAAGAGCCGGAGATCGCGGATCTTGCCGCCTTCCTCAACGCCTGCGGCGGCTGCGTGGAGGGGGCGGGCACCGACACCATCCGGGTACAGGGAAAGCGCTGCCTTGCAGGCTGCACCTTTGCGCCGGTGGCAGACCGTATCATCGCCTCTACGCTGGCCTGGGCGGCGGCGGCAGCTGGAGGGCGGGTGGAGCTGGCAGGCTGTGTGCCCGGGCTGTATGCGCCGCTGCTGGAAATTCTGGAACAAATGGGCTGCACCGTAGAGCGTGCGCGCGATGCTGCCGCCATTTCACGGTTCGGGGCGTTGCGCGGCGCGGGAAATGTGCACACCGCACCTTATCCCGGTCTTGCCACGGACGCCGCCCCGCTGCTGGCGGCGGTGATGCTCTGCGCACAGGAAGAAAGCAGCTTGCAGGACAGGGTGTTTGAAAACCGATTTGCCTGCGCGGAGGGCTTTGCGGCGCTGGGGGCGAACGTCCGGGTGGCAGAGCGTACCTTGTATGTGCAGCCCGCCGGGGTGCTGCACGGGGCAAAGCTGACTGCACCGGACCTGCGAGGCGGGGCGGCGCTGGTGCTTGCGGCACTGGCTGCCCGGGGCAGCAGCCGCCTTGGCGGAACAGAATTTATCCGGCGCGGGTATGCAGACCTTGACCGGCTTTTGGCGGGGCTGGGCGCACAGATTTGGCAGGAAATACCCGCCCGGAGTGGGGTTGTGAAAAAAACACCCACGAAAAAGCAATTTTGTCTTGCAATCGGAGCAAAAAAATGATACGATACAGTTATATAAATATCGTATGATAATTTCTGTGCGGCATTTGCGCAGTTCCACATAAAAATCCGATGGAGGACAAAGTTATGGCATTGATGCTCGATGAAGAACTGGACGAAAACGTTACGACGATCAAGGTGATCGGTGTGGGCGGCGGCGGCGGCAACGCCGTGAACCGCATGGTGAGCGATGGCCTGCAGGGCGTGGAGTTCATCGCAATGAATACTGACCAGCAGGCACTGGCTAAGAACCATGCCTCGGTCAAGGTGCAGCTGGGTTCCAAGCTGACCAAGGGTCGCGGTGCGGGTGCAGACCCGGAAATCGGCCAGCGCGCCGCTGAAGAAAGCAAGGACGAGATCGCCAATGCCCTCAAGGGCTCCCAGATGGTCTTTATCACTGCCGGTATGGGCGGCGGCACCGGCACCGGTGCGGCACCCGTTGTGGCCGAGGTGGCACACGATCTGGGCATCCTGACCGTTGGCATCGTTACCAAGCCCTTCTCCTTTGAGGGCAAGCGCAAGATGGGTCTGGCCGAGCAGGGCATTGCCAACCTGCTGATGCACGTTGACAGCCTGATCGTCATCCCCAACGAGCGCCTGAAGATGATCAGTCAGGAAAAGATCACCCTGATGAATGCCTTCCAGGCCGCCGATAACGTGCTGCGTCAGGGCGTTGAGTCCATCTCTGCCCTGATCAACGTGCCCGCCTTCATCAACCTGGACTTCGCCGACGTGCGCTCCATCATGAAGGATGCCGGCTACGCCCACATGGGCGTGGGCAGCGCCAAGGGTGCAGGCAAGGCCGAGAACGCCGCCAAGGCTGCTATCTCCAGCCCGCTGCTGGAGACCAGCATTGCCGGTGCGCACGGCGTTATCATCAACATCACTTCCAGCCCGGACATCGGTCTGGAGGATGTGGAGACCGCCGCAGGCCTCATCACCCAGAGCGCACATCCCGATGCAAACATCATCTGGGGTACTGCCTTTGATGAGAACCTGTCCGACGAGATGCGCGTGACCGTTGTGGCCACCGGCTTTGACAACAAGAGCGCCAGCGACCTGCGCAACAGCATCAACAACGCCATGGGCGGTGCACAGTCTGTGCCGTCTGCGGTGTTCAGCAGCGATACCGGCGCAAGCGCAGCCCCGGCATCCAATGCCGCCCCGGCTGCTGCTCCGGCTGAAAAGAAGGCCGTGGAAGAGGAAAGCAGCGACAATCGTTACTACGACGAGCTGCTGGCTATTCTGAACAAGCGGAAGTAATTACAGGCTACAATGGGGCTGGCAGCTGCGCCCATGCGGTCAGCGAAAGCCCCGTGCAAGGTGTGCATGGGAGGGCATCATGGTGCAGACAGAGCGGGAGACCGGTGCCCTGCGCGGACAATTTGCCCGGCAGGCCGCTGTACAGGCATCTGCCGCAGCACAGGCGGAAAGCGCCCGGGCACAGGCAGAGCAGCTGAGCCGCAAGCTGGCTGCGGCACGCGCCGAGGTGCGCCGGTATCAGACCCGGATGTTCGCCTTTGAGCGCACCCTGCTTGCCCTCAAGCACGATAATGCAGAGCTGGAAGCCGCCTGTGAGCAGGCGCGGGAGCAGCTGGAACAGGCCAATGCCCGGGCAGAAAAGGCCGAAGCCGCCTGCCGCAGAGCCGAGGCTGCTCTTGCCGCCATGCAGCAGACCGCCCCGGAAACACCTGCGCAGCCGGATACAGCCCCCGAGGCTGTGCCGCAGTGCGAGGCTGCACCGGAACAGCCTGCACCGGAAACGGAAGAAAGCCTCTGCGCCCCGGAACAGGCACTGCCCCCGGAGCCTGCACAGCCTGCATGGCAGCCGGAGACCCGGCTGGAACAGATGGCTGCGGAGCTGATGGGCTGGTTCGATGCCATGATGCCCCAAGAATGAATCTTAAAAGGACTGCTGCGTGTTTTGCGCAGCAGTCCTTTTTCTTTCTGCGTGGGACGATTTGAAATGCGCTCCGCTTTGCTCTGCGCATCATCAGCGGAAATAAGGTTTATATTTCGCGGTTGCCGCGCTCTGCGGAGCGCGGCAACCGCATTTTCACAGGAAGGGCTGTAACGACAAACGGCTTGCTTTCGAACAACGTTTGCAAAGGGTACTGTAAAAATTGGATTGCATTTATACAACCGGGAATGAAAACGTTTGCAGAAAATACCGGAAAAGGCAGAAATGTTGCACGCAGCCTTGCATTTTGCTGTAAAATCCAGTAAAGTATAAATGAATGTAAAAAAAGCGGATGCCGGGGAAAGCCCGCTGTATCCGGTCAGTGCAAGCAGCGTACCCGGAACAAAGCCGGAGCAGATGGATGCGCCGCAAAAGGAGAAACATGGCCATGAACGAGAAACCGAAGATCCTGATCGCGGATGATTCCGAGATCAACCGTGCCCTGCTCAAGGAGATACTGGGCGATGGCTATGACTATCTGGAGGCGGAGGATGGCGCAGCGGCAGTGGAACTGATGCGGCAGCGCACGGATATCTCCCTGCTGCTGCTGGACCTGATGATGCCGGGCATGGATGGCTTTGACGTGCTGCGGGTGATGAAGTATCACACATGGCTGGACGAGATCCCGGTCATCGTCATTTCGGCGGCAGAGGATACCGCCAACATTGAGCGTGCCTATGATCTGGGTGTGGCAGACTATATCCGCCGCCCCTTCGAGCGGATTATGATCCTGCGCCGGGTGAAGAATATCCTCATGCTGTACGCCAAGCAAAAGCGGCTCACCCGCCTTGTTACCGATCAGGTGTACGAAAAAGAGCACAACAGCGTGCTGATGATCAGCATCCTGAGCCATGTGGTGGAGTTCCGCAACAGCGAAAGCGGGCTGCATGTCCTGCACATCCGCACCCTGACCGACCTGCTTTTGCATCAGCTGGTGCAAAAGACTGATCGTTATCAGCTGGACGAAAGCGATATCGCCCTCATCAGCACCGCTTCGGCGCTGCATGATATCGGCAAGATCGTCATCCCGGAGGAGATCCTGAACAAGCCCGGCCGCCTGACTGCCGAGGAGTTTGCCATTATCAAGAACCATACCGTGGCGGGCGCACAGATGTTGCAGGATCTGGGACAGGCGATTGCGCGGGACGAGCCGCTTTTGCAGGTGGCGCACGCCATCTGTCGCTGGCACCACGAGCGCTGGGACGGCAATGGCTACCCCGACCGGCTGAAAGGGGATGAGATTCCCATTGCGGCGCAGGTGGTGGCACTGGCGGACGTGTACGACGCCCTGACCAGCGAGCGCTGCTATAAGCACGCCTACGACCACGACACCGCGCTGCGCATGATCCTGAACGGCGAGTGCGGCGCGTTCAACCCGCTGCTGCTGGACTGCCTGCGAGAGTCCTCGGAACAGCTGCGCACCGAGCTGACCCGCTCGGAGTGGGACAGGGGCTTCCGGCAGGAGACCCACCGCCTTTCCGAGGAGATTTTGCACCGGGAGGCGCTGCCCCGGGAGAACCACTCCCAGCTGCTGCTGGAGCAGGAAAAGGAACGCACGGATTTCTACGCCGCCCAGTGCGGCGGCATCCGGTTCGACTACGACCTGCTGGCTGGCAGCGTGACCGTGTATGACTACCATGCCGAGCCCTTGCAGCAAAAAACGGTAACCGATTTTGCGCAGGGCAAGGGACTTGGCTTTTTGAACGAGCAGGATCGGCGCAAGCTTTCCAAGGCCATCAGCCGCGCCACGCCGGAAGCGCCGGACGTGGTGCTGCCGGTCATGGTGCAGCGAGATGGGAAGCCGCACCTGCACCGGATGGCGCTGCATACCATCTGGAGCGGTGCCGGGGTGCGCCGCTGCGTGAACGTGCTGGGGCACCTCACCGATGAACAGCACCGCGTGGAGCATCAGGCAGAGCTGCTGACCGCCATCGACCCGGAGGAAGATCCCGCCCGGTTCCTACGGCGGCTGCAGGGCATCTTTGATGTGGTGCGTCTGGTAGACCCGGAGCACCGCAAGGTGCTTGCGCTGGACAGTGACGGCATCCTGACCGAAAAGCCCGGCAATTGCCACATGGTATGGAACAAGGATACCCGGTGCGAAAACTGCATCTCCGCCAAAGCCTACGCCCGCAAGACCATCCTGAATAAGATCGAGTTCAAGGACGAGGAAGCCTATTTTGTCATTTCCAAGTATACCGAGGTAGGCGGCAGGGGCTGTATGCTGGAAATGGTCACCCGGCTGACGGATGGCCGCTGGCTGGATATGGGCGGCCACCGGCTGCTGCTGGACCGATGCAACGGCATGGAGCGCAGCGCCTTCGTAGACCCCCTGACCGGAGCCTACACCCGCCGCTATTTTGATAAGTTCCTTGCCGGGGGCGAGATGCACGGCGGTGTGGCGATGATCGATGTGAACCAGTTCAAGTCGGTCAACGACAGCTTTGGACATCTGGTGGGAGACGAAGCATTGCAGACCGTGGCCGCAGCCATGCAGAGCTGTCTGCGTCAGACTGATATCCTGATCCGCTATGGCGGCGATGAATTTCTGCTGCTGATGCCCCAGAACTGCCCTGACGGCGTAGAAAGCGTCATCCGACGAGTGCAGAACGCTGTGCAGGCGGCACGGGTGCCCAGCCACCCGGAGCTCCGGCTTTCGGTAAGCATTGGCGGCGTGTGCAATGTGCAGCCCTTGACCGAGGCCATCCGGCAGGCCGATGCCCGGATGTATTGCAATAAAGAAAACGGTGAGCAGGTGTTATAACCGCAGCTGACAACAAAAAAGAGACAGGCGACCCTTTCCGGGAAGCCTGTCTCCTCTTTTTTTCAAAGAAATCTTTTATTTCCGCTGCCGGGCGGCGATCTGCGCGGCAGTGGGCGGGATATCGCCCTGCGCCGTTTTTTCCAGCTGGCTCAGGCGGCGATCCAGATCGGTGAGCCGCTGCGAGACGATGTCCGGCAGATCCTGCTGGTCCAGATCGTCGGCGGGGTTCACCGCCTTGTTGTTGATACGCACTACCTCGGCGGGTACGCCCACGGCGGTGCAGTTAGCGGGCAGGTTGCGCAGCACCACGCTGCCCGCACCGATGCGGGCGTTATCCCCGATGAACACCGGGCCCAGCACCTTGGTGCCCGCGCCGATAAGCACGTTGTTGCCCAAGGTGGGGTGGCGTTTGCCGGTATCTTTGCCGGTGCCGCCCAGCGTTACCCCGTGGTAGATGGTGCAGTTATCCCCGATCTCGCAGGTCTCGCCGAACACGATGCCCATGCCGTGGTCGATAAACAGACACTTGCCGATGGTGGCACCCGGGTGGATCTCGATGCCGGTGCGGTGGCGGCCATGCTGGCTGACCCATCGTGCCAGAAAAAAGTGCTTGTGCTGGTACAGCCAGTGCGCAATGCGGTGGTACACCAGAATGTGGAATCCCGGGTACAGCAGCATTACCTCCAGCACGCTGCGTGCGGCGGGGTCCTTGCGCTGGATGTTCCGCGCGTCCTCAAGTAAACCCATGCGGAAAACCTCTCTTTCCCATAAACACCCGCCCACGCGGCGGGGCTCTCCCTTTTACCGTATTATAATAGCACAGCAGGAGACGAAAGTACAGTGCTGTACTAGGGATTGTGGAACAAAATGGCATTTATTTTGCCGCGTGGCCCGGGTTTTGGGTAGAGTGTCCAAAATTCGGCGAGAGATGCCAGAAACCTTTTAGCACCTGATTTTGCGCACAGCCATTGACACATTTTGCGGTTCTATGATAAAATAATACGAATGAAAACGCAACCATCAAGAAAAGGAGAAACACCATGCTGTGCAGCGCCCAGAACCCGAAACTGAACAAGCAGTTCGCGTCCGGTTTTGCCGTGGCTTCGTTGTTTCCTTTTTTTGCGCAATGAGCTTTTCCCTTTGCGGGGAAAAGTTTTTTTTTGCCCGTTTTCGGGCGCCTGATACACAAAAATACCATTACAGGAGGGAACCGCGATGCTGCTGACAAACGCTGTGAACACCGAGGGACGGCCGCTCGAGATCTATGTAAAGGATGGCAAAATCGCTGCCGTAGGGCAGGATCTTTCCGCCCTTGCCGCCGAGAACGAGACGGTGGTGGATGCCGGTGGGCTGACTGTGCTGCCCGCATTTGTGGATCTGCACTGCCACTGGCGCACCCCGGGCTTTGAGTACAAGGAGGACATCGAGACCGGCAGCCGCGCCGCTGCCGCCGGCGGCTACACCTTTGTAAACCTGATGCCCAACACCAAGCCCGTCTGCTCCTCTGCCGCACAGGCCATGATGGTGGAGCAGAAAGCTGCCGAGGTGGGGCTGTGCGATGCAAACCAGACCGTCTCCATCACCGAGAACTTTGACGGTGTGAGCATCGACCACCTCAAGACCCTGCCCGCCAGCGTGAAGTTCATCACCGAGGACGGCCACGGCGTGCAGGACAACGCCACCATGGCCAAGGCTTTTGCCATCTGCACCCAGAAGGATATCACCGTCATGAGCCACGCCGAGGATATGGAGATCAGCCCGTGGGACTACCGTCTGGCCGAGGATATCGAGACGGTGCGCAACTGCTGGCTGAGCGAGTACTACCAGACCCGGCTGCACATGTGCCATGTGTCCACCCGGGGTGCGCTGGACGCCATCCGCATGGCAAAGCTGCGGGGCGCACCCGTCACCTGTGAGGTGACCCCCCACCACCTGTGGTTCACCAACGACACCTGCGACTACCGGGTCAACCCGCCCATCCGCACCGCCGACGATGTGGAGGCGCTGGTGGAGGGCATCCGTACCGGCATCGTGGACGCCATTGCCACCGACCACGCACCCCACTCCGAAGAAGACAAGCTGAAGGGCATGGCCGGTATGGTGGGCAGCGAGACCGCCTTCGGCGTGTGCTACACCAAGCTCTGCAAGCAGGAGGGTCTGCCGCTGGAGCTGCTGGTGCACCTGATGAGCACCCGCCCCGCCGAGATCCTGGGCCTTGCCAAGGGTCAGCTGGAGCCGGGCTTCGATGCCGATTTTGTGCTGGTGGATCTGGACACCCCCTACACGGTGGAAAAGGAAAAGCTGCACTCCAAGAGCCACAACACCCCCTTTGACGGTGCACAGCTCTACGGCAAGGTGTTTGCCACCATCAAGGCCGGTAAGATCACCTATCAGGCTGAGGAGTAAAAAACGAAACCCTCTCTGAAGTTCCCCGAGGGGGGAGCTTCAGAGAGTACGGAAAGCAGTTTGCATATCACGAAAAGAAACAGTTGCCCTCAAG
>ERZ1027065.940-NODE-940-length-10853-cov-6.689572_pt1 | contig 10853 bp, 9 predicted proteins | sample MGYA00519421_ERZ1027065 | MGnify/ENA primary metagenome ERZ1027065 (study PRJEB26926, sample SAMN06164495) | human gut metagenome | biome: ENVO:00009003; feature: ENVO:2100002; material: ENVO:00002003 | host: Homo sapiens | place: USA | collected 2012 ... | reverse complement strand
AGCGTCAGATGTGTATAAGAGACAGGTATTGCCTTAATTTACTTATCCTGCGCGTTATGCTTCGCGGCAAATGGCAGCTTGCCATAGATTCCGCCGGTCGTCTCCTTGGCGGCACAGATTTTATCTGCCAGGCACACCAGCCACGCTTCACGGCAGGTGGGTGGGATGGGGGTTAAGGGGAACATGTGCTTTTTGATGATCTCCCGCTCCACCGGGGTCAGTTTCCAATCCTCGCTTGCGTTGTGCAGGGCGGTGCCTGGGTGGGTAAAACCGTGCCAGTGGTGGCCGTTGGCTTTATCGTGCCAGTCATACAAAAAGTAATCATGCAGCAATGCACCGCGGATCAGCGCCCGCTCGTTTACGCGCAGGTGCAGCGTTTCCGCCAAGACGCAGGCGGTATCCGCCACGCTGACGCAGTGGGCATACACGCTGACCTTGCCGTGCTGGATGCACCGCCGGGTTGCCGTGTAGCGGCCCTCTTTTTCCAGCCGGGCGGCTGCGGCTGCCACGCGGGCTTCGATTGCCCTGCGGCGTTCCCCGCTCAACTGAAGGTCACCACATCATCACGCGGGGCCGCGGCAGGCTCCACGTTGATGGCCGTCAGCACCGGGCCGACAGAATCCGGGGTCTGGCCCTTGTAAATCGGGTGGTATTTCAGGTTCACCTTTGCCGTTACCGTGATCCAGTCACGCTGCTTCAGGTTCTTGTACTCCGTGTACTTGCAGGGGAAGCCCACAAACTGGATATCCTGCACGCAGCAGGTCATGGCAAAGCGGCCGGGCACAAAGCTGTTTTTGCCGGCGCGGTTGGTCTGGCAGACCTGTGCCAGAAAGCGCACCGTCTTGCCGGTGTACTTCTGGGGCTCGTCCTGACAGTCCATGTACCAGATGCCGAAATCGTCATCCGGGATGTCGATGGGGTCGGCGTTGATATCAAAGGGCAGCGGGTCGGGGATATCATCGTAGGCTACGCTGCCGTCCTTGAACTCGTAGGCGATATCGCACTTGCGGGAGGCCTGCCGCACCAGCTTGTGCAGCTCCTGCCGGGCGTCATCGTTGTTCACGGCTTCGGCGCGGTTGAACACGATCAGCTCGCTGCGGGCGATCTTGTCCAGCATCAGACTGCGCATGGAGTTGTCGCGGGCGTAGGTCAGGGCGGTGGTGCCGTCGGCAGTGGCGATGCACTGGTACACCAGCCAGTTCTCGGGCAGGGCATCCGCTAAATCCTGCAGCAGCCACATGCCGTTGTACTCGATGACCACGCGGCCTGCGTCCGCTTCCTTGCCCAGCTTTGCAAGGTTCTGGGGGTTCAGTTCAGACTTATCCTCCAGCACCTTCACGGTCACGCCGGGGAAGGCGAACTTTTTCTCGTTGTACTCCTCTTCGCCCTCCTCGCAGATCAGCAGCAGGGTCTTGTCGCCGGAGTCGAAATTGGGGTCTTCAAAGGTCTCCTGAATAAACTTGGTCTTGCCGCTTTCCAGAAAGCCCACAAACAGGTAGACCGGGATCTCTTTTGCCATAATAAATGGTTGCTCCTTCTCTCAATAATGGGGTTCTCAGCAGCCGAACAGCTGGGCGATGGCGGTCTCGTTCAGCTTGGAGCCGATGACCACCAGCTTGCCGCCCACGTCTGCGCTGCGGCTGCGCACTTCCCACTCGCCGGGCACATAGTCGAACTCCAGCCAGCCGTCTGCGCCGCCGTCCACGATGCCCTTGCTGCGCAGGATCATGCCGTAATTGCCGGTATCCAGCTCGGTGAGGGCGTGCTCCACCTCAGCCTTGGTGAACTTGCGGGCCGTCTCCACGCCCCAGCTGGTGAACACTTCATCGGCGTGGTGGTCGTGATGATGATGACCGCAGCAGCAGTGGTCGCCGTGCTCGTGGTCATGCTCGTCATGATCATGGTGATGATGCTCATGCTCGTGCTCGTCATCATCCTCATCATGATCGTGGTGGTGACCGCAGCAGCAATGGTCATCATGATCGTGCTCATCGTGGTCGTGGTGATGATGCTCGTGCTCATCCTCGTCATCATCATCGTCATCATGGTCATGATGATGGCCGCAGCTGCACACACCGTTCTCATCGTAGTGATGATGGTGATGCTCGTGCTCTTCTTCCTCGTCCTCGTGGGCGTGCTCCTCGTTTGCCTTGGCAGCCATGGCGATCAGCTCGGCCTTGAAGTCGTCCTTGGTGGACATGGCCTTCAAAATCTGCTCACCGGTCAGGTGATCCCATGCGGTGGTCACGATGGTGGCGGTGGGGTTCTTTTCCCGCAGCATTGCCACGGCAGCGGCGATCTTTTCCTCGCTGGCGGTCTGGGTGCGGCTGAGCAGGATGCAGCTTGCGTGGCTGATCTGGTCATCGTAGAACTCGCCGAAGTTCTTCATATACATCTTGACCTTGTTCACATCGGCCACGGTGACAAAGCTGTTCAGCTGCACATCCAGGTGCTCGGCCACGCCTTCCACGGCGCGGGTCACATCGCTCAGCTTGCCCACGCCGGAGGGCTCGATGACGATGCGGTCGGGGTGGTACTGCTCCACCACCTGCTGCAGAGCGGTGCGGAAATCGCCCACCAGAGAGCAGCAGATGCAGCCGGCGTTCAGCTCGTTGATCTGGATGCCGCTTTCCTTCAGGAAACCGCCGTCAATGCCGATCTCGCCGAACTCGTTCTCGATCAGCACCACCTGCTGGCCTGCAAAGGCCTCGGTGATCAGCTTTTTGATCAGAGTGGTTTTGCCGGCGCCAAGGAAGCCGGAGAAGATATCGATTTTAGTCATGTTCCAAATGCCTCTTTCTTTTTATCGCAATATTCGCAATTGTTAGCGCAAAGGGCCGCAGAGTGCTGACCCAAAAATACTACACCTCTATTATAACAAGGCTGTCAATGGGAAACCGGCCTTTTTCAAGAAAAAATTGTAACTTTTTTTTGCAAATTGACGGCGTTTTGGGGGGAGTTTTGCCCCCGCATTGCATTCTTCCCCGCAGAATGATACAATAGCAGCAGCAAACCATCGCCGCCGGACGTTTTTCCGGCAAACAACAGAAAGAGGGCTTTTGTTATGAGTATGAACACAGTTCCCGAGCGTCTGGCCACGCTGCGTGCCGCTATGAAGGCAAACGGCGTGGACGTCTATCTGATCCCGGTGGGCGACCCGCATTCCAGCGAGTATCTGCCCGACCACTACACCTCCCTGACCTACTTCTCCGGTTTCCACGGCGAAAACTCCAACTTTGTGGTCACCATGACCGAGAGCGCCGTCTGGGCAGATGGCCGGTACTTTGTGCAGGCGGAAAAGGAGATCGCCGGCACGGAGATCCAGCTGATGCGCATGGGCGAGCCGGGCGTGCCCACCGCCGAGGAATACTGCGGCAAGGTGCTGCCCGAGGGCGGCACGCTGGGTCTGTGCGGTCTGACCGCCAACTGTGCACTGGTCAACAACCTGAAAAAGGAGCTGGAACCCAAGCACGGCAGCATCAAGACCCTGTTCTTGGAGGATGAGTTGTGGGTGGAGGGCCGCCCTGCCCGCCCGGCTACCCCGGCATGGATCCTGCCCAAGGAATACGCTGGCTTCTCCCCGGCAGAAAAGCTGGAGCAGCTGCGCGGCAAACTGAAGGAGCAGGGCTGCACCGCCCAGCTGGTGGGCAAGCTGGATAATCTGGCTTGGCTTCTGAACCTGCGCGCCATGGATATCGAGTGCACCCCCTACGCCATGGCCTACTGCTATGTTACCCCGAATCGCGCCGTGCTGTTCATCGATCAGGCGCGGGTCACCCCGGAGGCTAAGGCAGAGCTGGAAGCCAACGGCGTAACGCTGGCCGACTACGACAGCATTCTGGACGGGATGGCCGCCGAGACCGAGCCGCAGACCGTGCTGGCGGAAAGCGCTACCGTGAACTACGCCGTGTATCAGGTGCTGGAAAATAACCCCGCCCTGACCGTGAAGGACGCCGCCGACCCCCTGCTGGCCATGAAGGGTGTGAAGAACGAGGTGGAGCTGGCACACCTGCGCGAGTGCCATCTGCGGGATGCCGTTGCCATGGTACGGTTCCAGATCGAGCTGGAAAACCGTCTGGCTGCCGGTGAAACGCTGACCGAGCTGACCGTGGACGAGATCCTGCACAAGTACCGCAGCGCAGACGATAAGTTCCTTGTGGAGAGCTTTGGCACCATTGCAGCCTACGGCGGCAACGCAGCCATGATGCACTACCACGCCACCCCGGAGGATCACGCCGTTCTGCAGCGCAAGGGCTTTTTGCTGGTGGACAGCGGCGCAACCTACATGGACGGTACCACCGACATCACCCGCACCTACCCGCTGGGCGAACTGACCGAGGACGAGCGGCTGTTCTATACCTGGACGCTGCAGTGCCACATCGACATCGCCAAGGCCGTCTGGCTGGATTACTGCGACTGCCACATGCTGGACACCATCGCCCGCGAGCCGCTGTGGCGTCACCTCATCAACTACCGCTGCGGCACCGGCCACAGCGTCAGCTTTGTGGGCAACGTCCATGAGGGCCCCCACGCTTTGAACGGCCGCAACACCACCCTGATGCGCCCGGGTATGATCGTCACCGACGAGCCCGGCGTGTACGAGGCCGGCGAGGTGGGCATCCGCATCGAGAACGAGATCGAGTGCTACCACAAGGCCGACAACCAGTACGGTACCTTCCTTGCCTTCCGTCCCCTCACCTTTGTGCCCATCGCTACCTCTCCCATCGTGCCCGGCGTGCTGGACAAGGAGCAGGTCGCTTGGCTGAACGATTACCACCGCAAGGTGTTCGAGCAGCTGGCACCCCGCCTGACCGAGGACGAGCGCGCATGGCTGGCCGAGAAGTGCGCCGCCATCGGCTGCTAATGCTAAAAAGAACAAAAGTCAGCTGCCGCTTGCCGTCCTGACTCTTGCCGTAAAAATGCAATTCCGGGCAGACCGCAGTCTGCCCGGAATTGCTTGATTTAAGATGATTTTTCCGCAAAGGAAACCAAACCATGATCTTTCACATTGCGATCTGCAGCCCGGACGGGGCGCTGCGCAGCAGGCTGGAGCACCAGTGCATGGAGTTCTTCGCCCGGCGGGAGGACGCCTGCATCGTGGAGCAGCTGCAAAGCCCGGAAGCGCTTTTGCAGCAGGATGCCGCCGGGCTGCGGTACGAGCTGTACCTCATTGAGCTTGCGGCGGTAGCCCGGCCCGAAGGGCTTACGGCGGCGGCAGAGCTGCGCCGCCGGGGCGTGCGGGCCCCGCTGGCCTTTCTGGCCCATACCACGGCCTATGCCTACGAAGCGTTTCGGGTGGACGCGATGCAGTACCTGCATATCCCGTTCCGTCCGGAGCAGCTGACAGCCCTGCTGGACCGGGCCACCGAGCCGGAATACGGCCCGTCCGTCACGGTGAACACCGCCGAGGGCCTGCGGGCGCTGCCCTATGCGGGCATCGAATATCTGGAGTGCACCCACCATGTGGTGCACTTCCATCTGCTCAGCGGCGAGGATGTGGTGTCCCTTTCGCTGCGGGTGTCCTTTGCCGAGGTAGCAAAGCCGCTGCTGGAAGACGGGCGTTTTTTGCAGCCGCACCGCTCCTATGTGGTCAATCTGGAAGCAGTACAGCTGCTGTCCCCCGGCGAGGTACGGATGCGCAGCGGGGCGCGCATCCCCATTCCCCGCGGGCGGGAAGCCGCCGTCCGGGAGGCTTTCTGCGCCCGGGTAGGGTAAAAGTAAAAAGTCGCTGCACATTCGTGCAGCGACTTTTTTGCTTAACGATTTATTCTTCCTTATGCCGGGGCTTTTTGCGGCGGGCGTGCTTTTGGGGCTTGCGGCGGGGCTTTTTGCGGGAGGGCTCGGGCTGGACAGAGGCATCGTTCAGGCGGGACATCGCATCCAGCAAAGCGCCCTGCAGGCTGTCCGAGGGTACCCCGCTCTCCGAAAAGGCGAACAGGAATTTGTAGATCTGGGGCTGCAGCTCCTCGTACAGTCCAAGGCGGGTGTACACCTCCTTGAACAGCTGAAAAATCTGTGTCTTGTTCTCTACGATGCCGCGCAGGTCGATCTGGGTATGGCAGAGGCTTTTGGGGTTCTGGATATAATGATACCCGGCCTCGGGGATGGAAACGAACACCTGTGCGTGCTCCAGATACCCCATATTGAAGATCAGATCCTCGGCCCAGTGCACATCGGGCGCAAAGCCCAGCTGGTTTTGCGCAATGATCTCCCGGCGGTAGAGCTTGTTCCACAGCACGCCGTAGTAAAAGGAGGCGGGCTGCTGCATCAGGCGGCGGGCGTAGTCCTCCCGGCTGTAAACGCCCTGCGGCAGAAATCCGTACTTGTGTACCTCGGTCTTGGGGGCTTCCGGCTCGATGCCAAGGGAGGTCTGCAGCGTTTCCAGCGCGTGCCCGGTCTTGCTGGAGTTGGAGGGGATCACCATCCAGTACGGGGCGATCACAAGGTCGGCGTTGTGCTCCAAGGCGGCCTGTACAAGGTTCTGGGTGTAATCAGGGTCCAGTGCGTCATCACTGTCCGCAAACTGGATATAGTCGCCCTGCGCAAGGGTAAGCCCGGCATTCCGCGTGCGGGAAACACCCTCGTTCTCCTTATCCACCACCACGATGCGGGGGTCCTTGGCCCGGAACTGCTCACAGATGGCAAGGCTGTCATCCGTAGAGCCATCATTCAGCACGATGATCTCCAACTCCTGATAGGTCTGGCTGCAAATGCTTTCCAGACAGCGGGAAAGCCCCTTCTGGGCGTTGTACACGGGCACAATGATGCTGACGAGAGGGTTCGTCATGGCAGGGCCTCCTTTTTGACGACAAAATTTGAGTATTATTATTATCATACTCCTGCGGCACCCGGATTACAAGAGCGCCGCACTGTGGCAGTTTTGTGAAACCTTACGCCTGCGCCCAGTCCAGTGCAGTCCAGTCCGGCAGGAACTGGTCGCAGATGCGGCGCAAAGCGGGGGCGTCGGCAGCGCTGGTGGTGTCCTGAATGCCCACCAGATAGAAGCCGGCATCATGGGCGGTCTGGGCAGCGTAGAGCGCATCCTCGCACACGGCGCACCCGGCGGGCTCCGTGCCGCCAAGGCGGTGCAGCGCCTCCATAAAGGGGGCGGGGCTGCTCTTGCTCATAGCACCCCGCGCCTCGATGTAGAAATCAAAGTATTCGTCGATGCCAAGGCGGGTCAGCACGGTGCGGCACTGGCTGCTCCATGTGTTGGAGCAAATGCACATCCGTGCGCCCTCGGCCCGCAGCCGGGCAAGGGTGTCCCGCACGCCGGGCTTCAGTTCCACCTTCTCGTACAATTGGGCGATCACCTCGCGCATCACGTCCAGATAGCCGTTCCTGTCCAGCGGCAGCGCATACTCCCGGATGAGGTACTGTGCGCCGTCCTCCATGCCCATGGTCAGCAGGGTCTCGTGCAGGTCTGCCTTCGGGGTGCGGCCAAAGCGCGCCAGCAGCGCCTCCGGGGCGCCCTCCCATACCACCACCATGCTGTCGGTCAGGGTGCCGTCCATATCAAAGATCCATTGTTTGCAGTGCATACGTTCCTCCTGTTGTGCGCCCTCCGGGCCGCCTTTATACTCATCTCCGGTTAGTATAGCACGAAACTTTCACAGGAAAAAGGCATGATCTCTGAAAATTCGGGAGAATTTTATCTGAAAGTATGGTATAATTATAACAATTTTAGAAAATACCGGGAACGTGCACGGGAGGGCTTGATATGGAACGCAGAGAACCCACGCAAAAGGCGCTGGTGCTGGCAGGCGGCGGTGCGCGCGGCAGCTATCAGGTAGGCGTCTGGCGGGCTTTGATGGAGCTGGACTGGCACCCGCAGATCATTACCGGTACAAGCGTGGGCGGCTTGAACGGTGCCATGTTCGTGCTGGATCTGTACGAGACCGCCCGGGATATGTGGCTGACCATCCGCAGCCGGGATGTGATGGAGCTGCCGGAGGAAAACGCCGACCTTTCTGCCCTGCACCAGTTTTTGCGCCGGGTGGTAAAGGAAGGCGGCATGGACGTGACCCCGCTGGAGGAGATCGTGGAGCGGGTGCTGGACGAGGACGCGCTGCGGGCAGCGCCCATCCGGTTCGGCATCGTGACGGTGGAGCAGCGCGGGCTGCGCCCCCGGGAGCTGACGCTGGAGGATATCCCTGCCGGGCAGGTGCGGGACTACCTGATGGCTTCGGCGGCCTGCTTCCCCGCATTGCGGGCGCGGCAGATCGACGGGGTAAAGTTTCTGGACGGCGGGTACAGCGATAATATGCCCACCGGCCTTGCCAAGACCATGGGCGCAGAGGAACTGGTCTGTGTGGATCTTGAGGGCGTGGGCATCACCCGCCCGAACCTGACCGGCCTGCCCACCACCATGATCCGCAGCTACTGGGAGCTGGGCGATATCCTGCACTTCGACCCCGACACCGCAAAGCGCAACATGGAGTTGGGCTATTACGACACCCTGCGCGCCTTTGGCCGCATCCGGGGCTGTGCCTACGCGGTGGACAGCGGTGCGGACAGCAGCGCCGATGCCGAAGCCTTCCGCGCAGCCTTTGACGCAGTGCAGAAGGAGGTGCGGGAGAAGTACCCTGTCACCCTTACCGCCGACGCCGCTTTGCTGCTGGCACGGATGAAGGACGCCCAGCTTGCCCCGCTGGAAGCCGCCGCCGAGGACGCCGGGGTAGACCCCACCCATTTCTACACCACCCGGACGCTGGCCCAGGCGTTTCTGACGGCGTGCGACAAAGAGCGTATGGAAAGCTTTACCCCGCTGTTTACAGGCAGCAGCACCGCCGGGCAGGCGGCGCTGGCCGCTTTGCTGCCCAATACATTCTTACAGGCGCTGGTGTGGCGCACTTTGACCGCATCGGCTTTGCCGGAGGTGACAGAAGATGAAGGTTTATAAAGGCGTATCCGCATCCCCGGGGCTGGTGCTGGGTCAGGTGAGCCGACTGGAGCACCATGTGGAGACCTTCAGCCACGGCCCTTTCAACCCGGAGCGGGAACTGCGGCTGCTGGCAAATGCCGTGCACACGGCGCAGAATGAACTGGACTCCATGGCGGAGCGCGCCGCCCCCACCGAGCAGGCCATCTTTTTGTTCCAGAGCATGATGCTGGACGACGAGGGCATGATGAACGAGGTGCGCTTTTGCATCAATGCGGGCATCAGCGCCTCGGCGGCGATGCATCAGGTGGGGCAGCGCTACGCCGACCAGCTTGCCAACATGAAGGATAACCCCTATATGCAGCTGCGCAGCGTGGATATTCTGGACGCCACCCGCCGGGTGATCAACATCCTGACCAACCGCCCCCGGGTGTGGCTGGCGCTGGATCATCCGGTGATCCTTGCCGCCGACCGGCTGATGCCCACCGACCTGTTCAGCGTGCCCTCCGGCATGATCTTGGGCGTCATCACCGCCGAGGGCAGCGGCCAGAGCCATGCCGCCATCATTGCCCGGGCAATGAACATCCCGGGCATCGTGCAGGTGGGCAAGGATTTTCTGGACGACTGCGACGGCCGCACCGTCATTCTGGACGCAACCAACGGCAACTGCATCCTTGACCCGGATGCCGTCGCCCGCCAGCAGGCGGAGGCCAGCATCTGCCAGCTCCAGCGCGAGGACGCGGAGATGAAGCAGCTGCACAGCCTGCCGGACGAAACGCGGGACGGTGAACCCTTTGAGCTGCTGGCCAACTGCTTCGGCCCGGAGGATATCGACACCGCCATGCAGTCCGGTGCCAAGGGCGTGGGGCTGCTGCGCAGCGGCTATATGATGCTGCCCGGGCGCATTCTGGACGAGCAGGAGCAGTATTTCTTCTACTGCTCCTGTCTGGCAGCCGCAAACGGCTGCCCGGTGACCGTGCGCACCTTCGACTTTGGCTCCGACCGCACCGTGGCCGATGCCAATCAGGGGCCGCAGTCCTCCAAGCTTGGCCTGCGCGGCATCCGCAACAGCCTGCGCCAGCCCCAGCAGTTCCAGACCCAGATCTGCGCCTTGCTGCGCGCCGCCGCCCGGGGGCCGCTGCGGGTGATGTTCCCCATGGTGACCGATGTAGAGGACTGGGACGCCGCCATGAGCATCGTGGAGCACTGCCGCCAGAGCCTGCGGGAGCGGGGCGTGCCCTTTAACGAGAACACCCAGTTCGGCGTGATGCTGAGCATCCCCGCCGCCTGCCTGACCGTGGAGGACTTTGTAGCCCACGGCTGCGATTTTCTGGTCATCGGCACCAACGACCTGACCCAGTACACCCACGCCGCCGACCGGGAGCTTGCCAGCGCGGAGCACTACTACCGCCCCGCCAGCCCGGCCATGAAAAAGCTGATCACCATGGTGATGGATGCCGCCAGCGCGCACCACGTCCCGGTGACCATCTGCGGCCTTGCCGTGGGCAACCCCGCCAACACGGCGCAGTACCTGCACCTCGGTCTGCGCAGCTTCTCGGTAAGCCCCCAGAACCTGCTCAAGGTAAAGCGAGCCCTGCTGGACACCGATGCCCACCCGGATGCAGGGGAAAACGGCTGAAAATGCTTTACAAAACGTAATATAACGCAAAATAATAAGAGGCTGCTGCACAAAACCCTGTGCAGCAGCCTCTTTCACTCTTTTTTGTTATAGCTGTCGTTTTTCTTTACGACCCCCTTCCGTGAAAAAGCACCCCGGGAAAATCCGCAGATTTTCCCGGGGTGCAAATTATAAATAGTCTTTCCGCTGAATATGGCCAAAGCGCATGCGTCGGCCATTCAAAATCGTCCCACGATAAAAGGGACCGCTGCACAAGGCTGTGCAACGGTCCCTTTTATATTTACATTTTACGCTGCGGTGCTGGCGGCATCCTCAGCGGCGGGGGCTTCTGCC
>ERZ1027065.937-NODE-937-length-10880-cov-4.975427_pt1 | contig 10880 bp, 9 predicted proteins | sample MGYA00519421_ERZ1027065 | MGnify/ENA primary metagenome ERZ1027065 (study PRJEB26926, sample SAMN06164495) | human gut metagenome | biome: ENVO:00009003; feature: ENVO:2100002; material: ENVO:00002003 | host: Homo sapiens | place: USA | collected 2012 ... | reverse complement strand
TGTCGGAAGCTGCCAAGGCGCTGGAGCCCCAGCTGCAGGAATGGCGGCGCACACTGCACCGTCACCCGGAGGTGGGCTTTGACCTGCCCCAGACCAAGGCACTGGTCAAAAAAGCGCTGACCGAGATGGGCTACACCCCGCAGGACTGCGGCAAGTGCGGCGTGGTGGCGCTTGCAGGCGGCAAGCGCCCCGGCAAGGTGATCCTGCTGCGGGGCGACATGGACGCGCTGCCCTTGCAGGAGGAATCCGGCGAGGAGTTTTCCTCTGAGCTGCCCGGCAAGATGCACGGCTGCGGCCACGATATGCACACCGCCATGGTGCTGGGTGCAGCCAAGCTGCTCAAGGAGCACGAGGACGAGATCGAGGGCACGGTAAAGCTGGAGTTTCAGCCCGCAGAGGAGATTTTTCAGGGCTCGCTGGATATGATCAACAGCGGCCTGCTGGAGAACCCCAAGGTGGACGCAGCGGTCATGTTCCATGTGCTGGCCGGGATGCCCCTGCCCGCCGGTATGGTGCTGGTGCCGGGCGGCGGCATCACCATGGCCAGCTGCGAGCAGTACCACATCGTTGTGCACGGCAAGGGCGGCCACGGCTCCATGCCCAACGCCTGCATCGACCCCATCACCGCAGCGGCGCACATCCACATTGCCCTGCAGGAGATCAACAGCCGCGAGCTGGACCCCGCAGGCTTTGGCGTGTTCACCACCGGCCGGTTCGAGGCAGGCAAGGCTTCCAACGTCATCCCGGATACTGCCGATATGTGGGGCACCATCCGCACCGTGGACCCGGAGCAGAAGGTCAGTGCCCTGATCCATCAGCGCATGACCGAAATTGCGCAGGGCGTGGCCACCGCCTACCGCTGCACCGCCGAGGTGGAGTTCAGCGATTACTGCCCCTGCATGGTGGTGGACACCCCGCTGGCGGGCAATGCCCTGACCTATATGACCGAACTGCTGGGCAAGGGTGCTATGGATATGACCCCGCTCACCGGCGGCAAGCCCGGCGGCGGCAGCGAGGACTTCGCCTTTGTCAGCCACGAGGTACCCACCGTGAGTATGTTCTTAGCTGCCGGCAACGCTAAAGAGGGCTACACCTACGGCCAGCACCACCCCAAGGTGCGCTTTGATGACAGCATCCTGTACCGCGGCACGGCAGCCTACACCTATATGGCGCTGCGCTGGCTGGCAGAGCACCAGTAAAATTGCCCCACAGAACGCCGGGCAGGAGGAGAAGCATGAAACAGGAGCTGATGGATGCCATTCAGGAAACACCAGTCATTGCGGCCGTCAAGGACGATGCCGGGCTTTGCAATGCGCTGACCAACGAGAACATCCGGGTGGTATTCGTATTATACGGAGATATCTGCAATATTGCCTCCATTGTGCGCCGCATCCACGAAGCCGGGCGCTTTGCCGCGGTGCATGTAGACCTTATTGCCGGGCTGGCGGGCAAAGAGGTGGCTGTGGACTTTATCCGCAATACCACCGAGGCCGACGGCATCATCTCCACCCGGCAGTCCTTCATCCGCCGTGCCAAGGAGCTTGGGCTGGCCGCCATTCTGCGGGTATTCCTGCTGGATTCCATCGCACTGGAAAGTTTGGATAAGATTCCGCCAAATCTGCCGGACTGTCTGGACCTGCTGCCCGGCACCATGCCCAAGATCCTGCGCCGGGTGTGCGCTACCGCCAAAGTGCCGGTGCTCGCCGGCGGCCTTATTGCTGATAAAGAGGACGTGATGGCCGCGCTGGAAGCCGGAATCACTGCCATTTCCACCACCAATCAGGCGGTATGGGATATGTGACCCGCATTCTGCGCAAAAGCAACCGGTGTTTTTTGTAAGGGTTTCACAAAAAGTGCAAAACACCTTGCTTTTTGTGCAGGGACAGGGTATCATAAGAGTAAACAAGTGCTGTTTGTTTCAAGAGATATGAGCGAAACGGACAAGGGCAGTTGCCTTTGTTTCGGTTCGCTCTTTTTTTGTACCATCAACAGCTGCCCAGCTCCCGACGGGCCAAGGCAGAACGGACAGGAGGAAAAGAACAATGTATGATGTAGCAATCATCGGCTGTGGCGTCATCGGTGCCGCTGCCGCCTACGCACTGTCGCGCTACGACAACAAGGTGGTCATTCTTGAGGCCGAGAACGATGTGGCAGACTGCACCACCAAGGCCAACAGCGCCATTCTCCACGCAGGCTACGACCCCGCCCCCGGCACCCGCATGGCACGGCTGAACGTGCGCGGCGTGGCACTGGCCAAGGAGATCTGCGCAAAGCTGGATGTCTCCTATAAGCAGTGCGGCTCGCTGGTGCTGGCACTGGACGAGAAGGAACTGCCCCATTTGCAGCATCTGTTCGAGAACGGCACCGCAAACGGCGTGCCCGACATGAAGATTCTTTCCCGGGAAGAGACCCTTGCCATGGAGCCCAACCTCTCCGAGAAGGTCTGCGGTGCACTGTGGGCACCCAGCGCCGCCATCGTGAACCCGTGGGAGTATGCACTGGCCATGACCGAGGTGGCGGTACGCAACGGCGTGGAGCTGCGCCGCAGCTGCAAAGTGACCAATGCCGAAGCCATCGAGGGCGGCTACCGCCTGACCGTGCCCGGCGGCACGGTGGAGACCCGCTGCGTCATCAACGCTGCCGGTATCTGGGCAGACAAAGTACACTCCATGGTGGAGCCCGCCAACTTCCACATCATTCCCACCCGGGGCGAGTACTATCTGCTGGACAAGAGCGAGGGCACCCGCGTGAGTCACGTCATCTTCCAGTGTCCCAACGCGCTGGGCAAGGGCGTTCTGGTGGCACCCACCGTGCACGGCAACCTGCTCGTCGGCCCCAACGCAGAGCCGGTGGAGGGCAACGACACCTCCTGCACCAGCAGCGGTCTGGAATTTGTCAAGGCCACTGCCCAGCGCAGCGTGCCCAGCATCAACTTCGGCGAGTCCATCCGCAGCTTTGCGGGCGTGCGCGCCAATCTGGACGTGGACGACTTTATCATTGGTGAAGAGCCGGAAGCACCCGGCTGGATCGACTTGGCCGGCATGAAGAGCCCCGGCCTGTCCGCTGCCCCGGCGGTTGCGGAGGAAGCTGTTGCCATCCTGAAAGAGCGCGGTGTTCTGGGCACTGAAAAGGCTGACTACAAGGACGGCCGCCGCCACATCCGCTTCAAGGAACTTTCCGCAGAGGAAAAAGCAGCGCTTGTCAAGGAGCAGCCCGCTTACGGCCGCGTGATCTGCCGTTGCGAGACCATCACCGAGGGCGAGATCCTGGCAGCCCTCCACAGCGAGGTGCCCGCCACCACCATCGACGGCGTCAAGCGCCGCGCCGGTGCAGGCATGGGGCGCTGTCAGGGCGGCTTCTGCGGCCCCCGCGTGCTGGAGCTGATCAGCCGCGAGCTGGGCATAGACCCCTTGGACATCCTGCAGGACAAGAACGGCTCGAACGTTCTGCTCAGCGAAACGAAGGTAGGAGGAAAGAGCAATGGTTGATCTGGTCATTATCGGCGGCGGCCCTGCGGGCCTTGCTGCTGCCTGCAAGGCATGGGAAAGCGGTCTGCGCGACATCCTTATTCTGGAGCGCGACAAGGAACTGGGCGGCATTCTGAACCAGTGCATCCACAACGGCTTTGGTCTGCACCGCTTTGGCGAGCAGCTCACCGGCCCGGAGTATGCCGGACGCTTTATTGAGATGCTCAAGGACACCGGCGTAAAAGTGCAGCTGGACACCATGGTGCTGGAAGTGACCCCGGACAAAAAGGTGCACTGCGTCTCCAAGGAACACGGCTACCAGATCATCGAGGCCAAGAGCATCGTGCTGGGCATGGGCTGCCGCGAGCGCACCCGCGGTGCCATTGGTACCCCGGGCACCCGCCCTGCCGGTGTGTACACCGCCGGTGCCGCACAGCGCTATGTGAACATGGAAGGCTATCTGGTGGGCAAGCGGGTGCTGATCCTCGGCAGCGGCGATATCGGCCTGATCATGGCCCGCCGCATGACCCTTGAGGGCGCAAAGGTGCTGGCCTGCGTAGAGGTGATGCCCTACTCCGGCGGCCTGACCCGCAACATCGTGCAGTGCCTGAACGACTTTGACATTCCCCTGTACCTCTCCCACACCATCGTGGATATTCAGGGCAAGGACCGCGTGGAAAAGGCCATCGTGGCTGAGATTGGCCCCGACCGCAAGCCCATCCCCGGCACCGAGATGGAGTTTGATGTGGACACCATTCTGCTGAGCGTGGGTCTGATCCCCGAAAACGAGTTGACCAAGCAGGCCGGCATCGAGATGGACCCCCGCACCAAGGGCGCCATCGTGTACGAAAACATGGAGACCAGCATCCCCGGCGTGTTTGCCTGCGGCAACGTGGTGCAGGTGCATGATCTGGTGGACTTTGTTTCCGGCGAGAGCGAGCTGGCCGGCGCAGCCGCTGCCAACTATATCCAGAACGGCCCTGTGGCCACGGGGCGTGTGTTGACCGTGAAGCCCGGCGCAGACCTCGGCTACACCCTGCCGCAGCGCATCCGTCTGGAAGGCGTGGAAAAGAGCACCAACGTGTCCTTCCGCGTCCGCCGCATCTGCGGCAAGAGCACCATCCTTGTCAAGAGCGGTGATACGGTGATCGCACACTTCAAGCGTGACCGCCTTGCCCCCGGCGAGATGGAGCACATTGCCCTGCCCAGAGTGCTGCTGGACAGAGCCCCCATGGACGAAGTGACCATTGAGATCGAGGAGGCATGAGCGAGATGAAAGAAGTAATTTGCACCTGCTGCCCGCAGGGCTGCCATCTGCAGGTGGATGAAGCCAACGACTATAAAGTGACCGGTAACGGCTGCCCCAACGGCATTGCCTACGGCAAGGAAGAGCTGACCCACCCCACCCGCATCATCACCAGCACCGTGCGCGCCGAGGGCTGCCTGCACTCCCGCTGCCCGGTCAAGACCTCCAAGCCTGTGCCCAAGGGACAGATGGCCGAGGTAGTCGCAGCGCTGGACAGCGTGGTGCTGCACGCCCCCATCCATGTGGGCGATGTGGTGCTGACCGACGTCTGCGGCACCGGGGCAGACATTGTGACCTGCCGTGATATGGCATAAGTACTCCCCTTTTTACACAAATAAGCAAAGCAGCCGCTGCATCTTACCGTGCAGCGGCTGCTTTGCGTGTGGGGAAATCCCCTATTTTCAAATGATTCTTTCCGCTGAATATGGCCGGAACGCAGTGCAGGCCATTCGTTTTCTCAACCTTTCAGCGGCATGATGCTCTCCGGGGCGGCACACAGATACTGGGGCGGCTCCGGGGCGGCGGCAGAAAGGCTGGTTTTGCCTACCTTCCACCACAGCTGCGCCGCACCCTCCGGCGAGGTGCAGATGAGGTTCCAGTCAAAGGGGTTTTCACTGGTGGAAACGGCTTTTACCGGGATGGCGTTGGGCGCATCCGCAGCGCAGGGCGTAAAGTCGTGGGCACGGATGCCCACAGCGGTGCAGCCCGCCGGGACGGGCAGCGCCAGCCGCAAAGTGGTGTCCCAGCCGTCCAGCCGGACGGTGCGGCTGTCCAGCGGGGTGCAGGGCAGAATGTTCTTGCAGCCGGTCAGCCGTGCGGCGGCAACGCTCTGCGGGTCGGCAAAAACCTCTTTTGTTTTACCGGCACGCAGCACCTGCCCCTCGTTCAGCACGATCATTTCTTTGCAAAGGCGGTAGGCCTCGTCCCGGTTGTGGGTCACCAGCAGGGCGGTGCCCGCAAAGTTTGCCAGCAGGCTGCCTACCTCGCCCTCTACCTCTTCCCGCAGGTAACTGTCCAGCGCGCTGAAGGGCTCGTCCAGCATCAGGATGCGGGGCTTGCCCACCAGAATGCGTGCCAGCGCGGCGCGCTGCTGCTGCCCGCCGGAAAGCTGGGCGGGATAGCGCTTGGCAAGCGTCTCCAGCCGCATGGCGCGCAGCATCTCGGCGCAGGCAACGCGGCGGGCAGCGGGGTCTTTTTCCGTCTTCAGGCCGCAAAGGATATTCTGTTCTACGGTCATATTGGGGAACAACGCATAGTTCTGGAACAGCAGTCCCACGCCCCGCTGCTGCGGCGGCAGGTCGATGTGCTGCGCACTGTCAAACAGCACCCGCCCGTCCAGCACGATGCGTCCGCGGTCCGGCTTTACGATGCCCGCGATGCACCGCAATGTCATGCTTTTGCCGCAGCCGGAAGCTCCCAGCAAAGCGGTGGAGGTGTTGCCGGCGGTAAAGGCGGCGCGGAGGGTGAAGCCGTCCAGCTTTTTTTCAATGTTGACTTCAAGGCTCATTTCCGGGCACCCGCTTTCTGTTTTTTCTCCAGCAGGTTCACCGCCAGCAGCACCACCGCCGAGATGGCGATATCCACCAGCACCCACCGCATGGCACCCAGTTCATCGTTGGTGCGCCACAGCTGGTAGACCGTGGTGGCGATGGTGGCGGTCTTGCCGGGGGTGTAGCCCGCGATCATGCTGGTAGCGCCGTATTCGCCCAGTGCCCGGGCAAAGGCCAGCACCGTGCCCGCCAGAATGCCCTGACGGCAGGCGGGCATCCGCACCCGCCAGAAGATCCATGTATCGGACTGTCCCAGCGTCTGCGCCGACCACGCCAGCGTTTCGTCAAAGCTTTCAAACGCGCCGCGCGCGGTGCGGTACATCAGCGGAAAAGCCACCACGATGGAGGCAAAGATGGCGCTGTACCAGTTCATGACCAGCTTTACCCCGAAATGCTGCATGAAAAAGATGCCCAGCGGCCGCTTTGCGCCGAAGAGCAGCAGCAGAAAGTAGCCCACCACCGTGGGCGGCAGCACCATGGGCAGGGTGAGCAGCACATCCAGCACACCCTTGACCACCCGGGGCAGACGGGCAATATAATAGGCCGCAAAAATGCCAAGAAAGAACACCGCCGCGCAGCTGATCAAAGCAATGCGCAGGCTGTTCCACAACGGATACCAGTCCATGTCTGCTCCTTTATACGGCGCTGAAGCCCACGCCCTCGAACACGGTCATGGCCTTGTCGGTCTGTAAGTAAGCCAAAAACTCCTTGGCAGTCTCGGCGTTGGGGGCGGCCTTCAGTACGGCGGCGGGGTAGATGACCTGACCGCACATCTCCTTGGTGGCCTCGTCCACAGGGGTCAGACCGGCGCTGTATGCATCGGTGCAGTAAACGACACCTGCATCCACACTGCCCTCGGTGACCTGCGTGGTCACCTCCTTGACGTTGGAGCCGTAGGTGATCACGCCCGCAGCAGCCAGTGCAGTTTCGTCCAGCTGGTAGTAGGCAAGGATCTTCTGGGTGTACTGCCCCACGGGCACATCGCTGTTGCCCATGCAGAACAGGATATCCTGCGCCTTCAGGTGCTCGGCCAGTGCGTCAAAGCTGTCAATGCCCTTGTCGCTGCCCTCCGGCACGCAGAGCACCACCTTGTTTTCCAGCAGGTTCACGCGGCTGTCGGCATCCACAAAGTCAAGGCCGTCCTTGTTCACATCGGCAGAAGCGGTGATGTCCAGCTGGTTCATCTGCTTCTGACCGGCAGAGATGAACAGATCGCAATCCGCGCCCTCCTGAATCTGGGTCTTGAGGGTACCGGAAGAGTCGAAGTTGAAACGGAAGGTCACCTCCGGGTGCTCTGCCGTGTAGCTCTCACCGATAGCATTCAATGTCTCGGTGAGGGAGGCGGCGGCAAACACGATCAGCTCCACGCTCTGTGCTGCTTCCGAGGAAGCCACGGACGATGCTGCGCTGGAAGCAGCACCGCCGCAGGCGGTGAGGGCAGCGGCTGCACCGGCCATACCGGCAGCGACCAGAAAGCTCCGACGGGAAATGCGATGGTCGTTCATCTCTGTTTTCTCCTTACTTTAAGTGAAAAAATAGTATATTTCTACGCCCCGTAAAGAAAAACAGGGCAGGAAACCTTACTTACGGGCGCACTCGCCGTCCAGACCTGCGGCGATGCGTACCCCGTGCTCCAAGCTGGGCAGGATGTACTCGAGGTTCTCCTGCACTGCCTTGGGGCTGCCCGGCAGATTGACGATTAGGGTCTTGCCGCGCAGCACGCTGACACCGCGGCTCAGCATTCCGCGCGGGGTGATGCTCAGGCTGTGGTAGCGCATAGCTTCGGCAATGCCGGGGGCGTTGCGGTCGGCAATGGCGCAGGTGGCCTCCGGGGTGATGTCCCGGGGGGAGAAGCCGGTGCCGCCTGTGGTGAGCACAAGGTTCACCTGACGGCCGTCTGCCATGCGGATGAGCTGCGCTTTCAGTGCCTTGGCTTCGTCCGGCAGGATCATGGTCTCCTCCACCACATAGCCTGCGGCGGTGAGCATTTGGGCAATCAGCGGGCCGCTTTTATCCTCCCGCTCGCCGCGGCTGCCTTTATCGGAAAGGGTGATGACGGCAGCACGCAGGGGCGGGTTTTCCAGTGCGGGCAGCAGGGTCACCTCGTCCCCTACATGGATCTCGCCGCCGGTGAGCACCCGGGCGAACACGCCCTCGTGGGGCATGATGCACTCGCCGGTCTGCTGCTTGATAACGCAATCGTTGTGGCATTCTTTGCCGATCTGGGTCATTTCCAGCACCACATCCCCGATGGCAAACCGGCTGGTCACCGGCAGATTGCGGAAATCGAAGCCCTCGATGACCAGATTTTCGCCGAAGGCACCGTAGTCCACCCAGATCTTCTTGCGGAACGCCTCGATTTTTTCGGCGCTGAGCATACTGACCTGACGGTGCCAGTTGCCGCCGTGGGCGTCCTCCACGATGCCCCATTCCGGGGTCAAAACGGCGCTGGGCACCTCGGTTTTTACGGTGCCCCGCTTGGGGCTGGTACAGATTGCCAGAAGCTTACCCATAGTTATTTATCCTCCAATGCGATACATCCCGCGGGTAGCGGGCATGGAACTGTCGTTAAAATGGTGTTCCCGGGGCTTTGCCCAGATGGTCTCCCGGATGGCGGCCAGCAGCTGTGCGTCGTCCGCGCCGCTGCGCAGCAGGGCGCGCAGGTCGCACCCGGTCTCGCTGGCAAGGCAGGGGCGCAAAAAGCCCTGACTGGTCAGCCGCACACGGTTACAGGAAGCGCAGAACTTGCCGTGCACCGCTGCAATAAAGCCGATGCTGCCCTGCCAGCCCGGCACGGTGTAGTACACCGCCGGGCCGTCGCCCAAGGCGTGCTCCTGCGCAGCGGAAAGGGGCGCAAGCTCCGGCCAGCGCCGGGCAAACCGCGCCCGCAGCTCCGGGCCGGAGATGCAGGGCATGGCAGCACCGTAGCCGATGGGCATCATCTCAATGAACCGCACCTGCAGGGCGTTGTCCTTTGCCAGCGCGGCAAGCGTTTCCAGTTCGCCCTCATTGACGCCCGCCTGCGGCACGCAGTTCAGCTTGACCGGCAGGCCGCTTTCCAGCGCCGCCTGCAAGCCCGCCTGCACGGCGGCAAAATCGTCCCGGGCAGTGATCTGACGGAATACCTCCGGGCGCAGGGTGTCCAGACTGATGTTCACACTGTCCAGCCCGGCGTCCAGCAGGGCGGGCAGCTGCTCTGCCAGCAGCACCGCATTGGTGGTCAGGGTGACCCGGCGGATGCCCGGGGTCGCTTTAAGTCCTGCCACCAGCTGCGCCACGTTCTTGCGCACCAGCGGCTCGCCGCCGGTCACCCGCACGGTGTCGATGCCGCACTGGGCAAACAGCGCAGCCAAGCGCAGAAACTCCTCATAAGTCAGCACGGCTTCCCGCTCCAGCTTTTCCACGCCGTCCGGCATGCAGTAGCGGCAGCGCAGGTTGCACAGGTCGGTCACCGACAGGCGCAGGTAATGGATCTCGCGCTGGTAACGATCAAACATAGCCGCCCTCCGCCCGGATGTAGTGGCCGCTCTTGCCGCCGGTCTTTTCCACCAGATGGATCTCGCCCAGCTCCATGCCCTTATCCACGGCCTTGCACATATCGTAGATGGTCAGCAGCGCGGTGGAAACGCCGGTCAGCGCTTCCATCTCCACGCCGGTCACGCCGCTGGTCTTGACGGTGCACAGGGCTTCCACCGCCTGCCGCTCGGGCAGCAGACGGAACTCGATGCCCACCTTAGTCAGGGGCAGCGGATGGCACAGAGGGATCAGCTCACTGGTGCGCTTGGTGGCCATGATGCCCGCAATGCGCGCCACGCCCAGCACATCGCCTTTTTTCACGGTGCCGCTCTGCACGGCGGCAAAGGCTTCGGCGTTCATGGTAATAATGCCGTGTGCAGTAGCTTCCCGGGCGGTGACGGGCTTTGCGCTCACATCCACCATCACGGCGTTGCCGGCGGCATCAAAATGTGTCAGATTATTTTCACTCATATTTTTTCACCTTAGTAAAGCTCCCCCTTCGGGGGAGCTGGCAAAGCCGAAAGGCTTTGACTGAGAGGGTTTCAGCAGTGCCCAAAGCCGCAGTTCGGCCAGTGGCACACTTCGCAGTTCAGGCACAGGCCGCCCTCGCCCAAGCGGGCGATATCCTCGGCGGTGATGGGGTCATCGGCCAGCAGACGGGGCAGCAGCAGGTCAAAAATGGTGCGCTTGGCGTACATCACGCAGCCGGGCAGGCCGCACACCGGCACACCGTCCAGATAGCTCACAAGGAACATGGCACCCGGCAGCACCGGTGCGCCATAGGTGATGATCTCGGCACCGGTGTTCTTGATGGCAAGCGGCGTGCGGTCGTCGGGGTCTACGCTCATGCCGCCGGTGGTAAAGATCATCTCGCAGCCTGCGGCCTTTGCTTCCAGAATGGCGGCGGTGATCCCGGCGGGGTCATCGTCGCAGGTTTTGTGATAGGTCATCTCGCAGCCGTATTCGGCCAGCTTGCCCACCAGAATGGGGGTGAATTTGTCCTCGATGCGTCCCTTGAATACCTCGCTGCCGGTGGTGATG
>ERZ1027065.931-NODE-931-length-10961-cov-6.526683_pt1 | contig 10961 bp, 10 predicted proteins | sample MGYA00519421_ERZ1027065 | MGnify/ENA primary metagenome ERZ1027065 (study PRJEB26926, sample SAMN06164495) | human gut metagenome | biome: ENVO:00009003; feature: ENVO:2100002; material: ENVO:00002003 | host: Homo sapiens | place: USA | collected 2012 ... | reverse complement strand
TTAAGGGGGCAGAATCGCTTGGTTTTAGGGGGCAGCTTACACTGGATTTTCCATAACTCCTCCTATTATTCCAAATAGAAAAAGTAACCATATTCTAAGTTCTTCCCAATTTATAAATGATATTAATTCCTGCATGTTTATATTATCCATCTTGGCATTTTTTTATCATTATGCAAAATTAAAAAAATAATCTCCACCTACATTGCAGCAAATGGAGATTTATTCATTATAGCAAATTCTTCATTGCTTCATCTACTTGCTCGTTGTCGAAGCTATCCAAATATATTTGAGTAGTCGCCAAGTCTGAATGCCCTAATGCTTCACTTATCAATGCAATGTTTACTCCCGATTTTTTAAGAACACTTGCGAATGAATGGCGAGCGACATAGGTCGTTATATTAGCTTCAATTCCCAATCGCTTACCGAGTGTCCTTAGAATGTCATTCACCTTGCCACGTATTTTATGAATCCTATTCTGCTTCTGTAAAGCTGTTTTATGGACTTTTACATTCAATATCGGGAATAGATAACCATTACTCTCATCGGTGTATTTTTTTATAATTTGCATAGCTTCTTGGGGTATTCCAATCTTGATTAGCTTACCAGTTTTCTGACGGATATAGTGTAACCTACCATTGACGATATTCTCTTGTGTTAAATTGGCAATATCAGTAAAGTTTATACCGCCACACAGATAGCTGAATATAAAAATGTCTTTACTTAACTCCACATATTTCTTTTGTCCTATCGGTTGGGAAGTTTCTGTAAACTTCAACATATCTGTTTTAGCTATGGCTCTCTTTTGAGTAGAAGTGTCGAATTTACTGATTTTATATTCTTGAAAAGGATAATCAGACAAATGGGCACATCTTTCTTTTATTGCTTTATTATATGTGCTTCGTAAGGTACGGAACATTAAACTGATTGTTGTTTCTTTGTTGCCATTACTCCGGAGCCACTTTTCATATTTTTCGAGCCATGCCACATTTATGGAGTTAAAAGGGATTTCCAGTTTTCCGTTAGTAAATCTTTTCAAAGAGTTATAGGAATTAAGGTAAACCAGTCTATTGCCACATTTGTTGTTAATCTCACATTGAGCAATTATTTCTTTATAAAAGCAATCTACAGTTTTGGCAACCAATAGATTGGCATTTGCTTCAAGCAGAGTTGCAGCCGAATATTCTTTTTGGTCGGACTTTATTTCAAGCTTTTTCTTTTGAAGTTCCAACTTCTTATCAAGAATAATCTTTTGAAGATACTCTAAATTAGGACATTTAGGTTTCGGTTTATTTTTCTGAAAGTCCCAAAACTTGGGATTTACAGATATTCCCAAACTCTGATATTTCTTCTTTCCGTCTTTACTGATACGAAGCATTAGAGGGTGTTCGCCATTAGATAGGGTCTTGGATTTGTAACAAACCACTGAAATTGTAGCATCCATGTTCATTTTTGGTTTAACTCTCGGTTTAACTCACTCGGTTAAACCAAAGGTAAACCGCCCCATTCGGAGAATAAAAAAAAGGAGCTACATTTTACCGTAACTCCTTGACTCTCATCCGTCGGGGTAGCGGGATTCGAACCCACGACCCCCTGCTCCCAAAGCAGGTGCGCTAACCGGACTGCGCTACACCCCGAATACTTTACTTCTGAAAAGCGAGTGCAAAGGTAAAAACAATTCTGATACCAACCAAACATTTAGGCAAGTTTTATGCAATTAAAATTACATTTTCAGATAGAAATCCTTCGTTAAAGCTACATATTCAGGGGTAAACTCATTGTGATTCACCTCAATACAGAGTTTCTCTTCTCTACACTCTTTTGCTTCAAAACCAAAGTTCAGCAATACCCGTCTGCACGGTTTTCCGGGCTTGGTGAAGACTTGCACACGATGCAATGGAAACAACTTATGGTTCCAAGCTGTATCCACAACCGTTTTTTCAGCTTCCGCTGGAATAATGATGCTTACGACTCCTTGCTCTTCAAGCAAAGATGCCGAACGATGAAACAGTAAATCGTAATTCAAATTGCCCGCATGCCGTGCTGTGCACCTTTGTTCGTCAGGACATTTCAACGCATCTATAAAATAGGGAGGATTGGAAACGATGAGGTCAAATCTGTTTTCCGGCTGATAATCTCGGAAATCATGACATATGACCTCTACTCTATCGGCCCATGGAGAGTGAGATACATTTTCTGTGGCTTGTCCGGCTGCAGCCGCATCTATCTCGATTGCAGTAATCCGGGCATGCGGATTCCTTTGCGCTAACTGTAAGGCTATTAATCCGGTACCGGTTCCAACGTCCAGTATACGCTTTGCTTTGTCTGCCGGGGCCCATGCCCCAAGTAGTACACCATCTGTGCCGACCTTCATGGCGCATTTATCATGAAATATGGTAAATTGTTTAAACTTAAAAGATGATTTTGGCATGTTTATCTTCTTTAATTGGGCTCAAAAATAATCAAAGCCTGCATATTTGTCATAAAATTGGCACTGTTTTTGTCTTTTTAAAGGGTGAAGAACGTTTATTTATGAAGAAATAGCTTAACTTTGCAGGCGCTTTATTGGCCTGCCAATATGACATAAACTAAAAAGAAAGAAATGAAGAAAAGAAATTACCTGAGTGATGTCGAAGATAGAAGCGGAAACGCTTTCTCTGTAATTGCTGATTTTGAGGGGAATGAAGAACAATTGATGGACATTGAGGTAGAAGAGGTTTTACCGATATTGCCTCTCCGAAATATGGTATTGTTCCCTGGGGTGTTTATGCCGGTATCTGTAGGAAGAAAATCTTCCCTCAAATTGGTGCGTGAAGCAGAAAAGAAAAATTCTTATATAGCTGTTGTATGCCAAAAGGTGGCTGAAACAGAGACACCTCTGTTTGAGGATTTACATACCATCGGTACAGTTGCCAAGATAGTACGTGTGCTTGAAATGCCAGACCAGACAACTACAGTCATTCTGCAAGGCTCCAAACGTATGGAACTGAAGGAGATTACGGATACGACTCCTTATCTGAAGGGACGGATAGCTACGCTGAATGAAGAACTTCCGGAGAAGAATGACAAGGAATTCCATGCATTGGTAGAGGCGTGTAAAGACTTGACAGTACGCTACATCAAGTCATCCGATATGTTTCCGCAGGATTCGGCATTTGCCATCAAGAACATTACCAATCCAATGTTTTTGGTAGACTTTATCTGTACGAACCTGCCACTCAAGAAAGACGAAAAGATAGAACTGCTCCGTATCGACTCTTTGCGGGCGCGTACCTACCGCCTGCTTGAGATTCTGAATCGTGAAGTGCAGCTTGCCGAAATCAAAGAGTCTATCCAGATGCGTGCACGTGAGGATATAGACCAGCAGCAGCGTGAGTATTTCCTGCAGCAGCAGATTAAAACCATTCAGGATGAGCTGGGTGGCGGCGGTCAAGAGCAGGAAATAGAGGAGATGCGTAAGAAGGCGGAGACCATCAAATGGAATGATGAGGTGAAGGCTACGTTCCTGAAAGAGGTGGATAAGTTGGAACGTACCCATCCCCAGTCTCCCGACTATAGCGTGCAGCTGAACTATCTGCAGACGATGCTTAGTTTACCGTGGGGCATTTATACGACGGATAATCTGAGCCTTGTCAATGCAGAAAAGACACTGAACAAAGACCATTATGGTTTGGAGAAGGTGAAGGAACGCATTCTGGAACATCTTGCTGTATTAAAGCTGAAGGGCGATATGAAGTCCCCCATCATCTGTCTGTATGGCCCTCCAGGTGTGGGAAAAACCTCTTTGGGGCGTTCCATTGCTGCCGCTTTGAAGCGTAAGTATATCCGTATGTCGCTGGGAGGCGTGCATGATGAAGCTGAGATTCGCGGTCATCGTAAAACCTATATCGGTGCCATGCCGGGACGGATTATCAAGAATCTGATAAAGGCAGGCTCCTCCAATCCGGTATTTATTCTGGATGAAATAGACAAGGTGAGTGCTGACCGCCAGGGAGACCCCTCCTCTGCCCTCCTCGAAGTGCTCGACCCGGAACAGAACACTACATTCCATGATAACTTTCTGGATGTGGACTATGATTTGTCTAAAGTGATGTTCATCGCTACTGCCAATAATCTGAATACCATCCCCGGACCGTTGCTGGACCGTATGGAGCTGATTGAGGTAAGCGGCTATATCACGGAAGAAAAGATTGAGATTGCCCGCCGCCATCTGGTTCCGAAGGAATTGGAGGCAAACGGTATGAAAAAGAATGATATCAAGATTCCGAAGAACACACTGGAAGCCATTATAGAGAATTATACCCGTGAGAGCGGCGTGCGCGAACTGGAAAAGAAAATCGGAAAGATACTCCGTAAATCTGCACGCCAATATGCTACGGACGGTTATTTTGCGAAGACCGAAATAAAACCGGGAGACTTGTATGAATTCCTGGGTGCACCCGAATATACCCGGGACAAGTATCAGGGTAATGAGTATGCAGGGGTGGTGACCGGTCTGGCGTGGACTGCCGTAGGTGGTGAAATACTTTTCGTGGAAACCAGCCTGAGCCGTGGCAAGGGTGGACGTTTGACATTGACCGGCAATTTGGGTGATGTAATGAAAGAGTCGGCCATGCTGGCATTGGAATACATCAAGGCGCATGCCTCCCTGCTGAATCTTGACGAAGAGATTTTTGATAACTGGAACATCCATGTCCATGTGCCCGAAGGCGCCATTCCGAAAGACGGTCCGTCTGCCGGTATCACGATGGCTACCTCCCTCGCTTCTGCCCTCACCCAGAAAAAGGTGAAGGCCAATCTTGCCATGACGGGAGAGATAACACTTCGCGGTAAGGTACTTCCGGTAGGAGGCATCAAGGAGAAGATACTGGCTGCCAAGCGTGCCGGTATCAAGGAGATTATCTTGAGCGACGAGAACCGCAAGAATATAGAAGAGATACAGGATATATATCTGAAAGGACTGACTTTCCACTATGTGAAGGATATTAAGGAAGTGTTTGCCATTGCGCTGACTGATGAAAAAGTAGCCGATGCCATCGACTTGTCCGTAAAGAAAGAAAAGACCGAAAAGAAAGAGGAATGACATTCGAGTTACAATATACAGACAGCAAGACCAATGCACGTGCCGGACTGATTACTACTGACCACGGGCAGATTGAGACACCTATCTTTATGCCGGTAGGTACAGTGGGAACAGTGAAAGGCGTGCATCTGCCTGAGCTGAAAGAGGATATAAAGGCGCAGATTATATTGGGTAATACCTATCATCTTTATCTGCGTCCGGGACTGGAAGTGATAGAGAAAGCCGGTGGACTGCATAAGTTCAACGGCTTTGACCGTCCTATGCTGACAGACAGCGGCGGTTTCCAGGTATTCTCGTTGTCCGGTATCCGCAAGTTGCGCGAAGAAGGTGCGGAATTCCGTTCACACATCGACGGTAGCAAGCATATCTTTACACCGGAGAAGGTGATGGATATAGAACGGACTATCGGTGCAGACATCATGATGGCCTTTGATGAATGTCCTCCGGGGGATTCGGACTACGAATATGCCAAAAAATCACTGGGATTGACACATCGCTGGCTGGACCGTTGTATCAAGCGTTTCAACGAAACAGAACCGAAATACGGTTATCAGCAATCCTTATTTCCCATTGTGCAGGGGTGCGTCTATCGCGACCTCCGCGAGCAGTCAGCAGAGTTTGTTGCCTCTAAAGGTGCTGACGGTAATGCCATTGGTGGTCTGGCTGTGGGCGAGCCTGTAGACAAGATGTACGAGATGATTGAGCTGGTGAACGGTATTCTTCCCAAAGACAAGCCTCGCTATCTGATGGGAGTCGGGACCCCGGTAAACATTCTAGAGGGCATTGAACGCGGTGTCGATATGTTCGACTGTGTGATGCCTACCCGAAACGGACGCAACGGGATGTTGTTTACCAAAGACGGCATCATGAACATGCGCAACAAGAAATGGGAGATGGATTTCTCTCCCATTGAAGCGGATGGCGCCTCCTACGTGGATACCATGTACAGCAAGGCGTATTTGCGCCATCTGTTCCATGCACAAGAGCTGCTTGCCATGCAGATAGCATCTATCCACAACTTGGCTTTCTATCTGTGGCTGGCAGGCGAGGCACGTAAGCATATCATTGCAGGCGACTTTGCTACCTGGAAACCGATGATGGTGAAACGCGTATCGACAAGATTATGAGAAAAATGAACTGGAGGATATGGAAGAATATAAAGCTGCCGAGAGGTAAATTCCTGAAGCGGCTGGACTGGTACATTATTAAGAAGTTCCTGGGTACATATGTCTTTGCCATCGCATTGATTATCTCCATTGCGGTGGTGTTCGACTTCAACGAGAAGATGGACCGCTTCATGTCTCATGAAGCGCCGTGGAATGCTATTGTCTTTGATTATTATCTGAACTTCATCCCCTACTTTGCCAATCTGTTCAGTCCGCTGTTCGTGTTTATCGCAGTAATCTTCTTTACTTCCAAACTGGCGGAGAACTCGGAAATTATTGCCATGTTCTCTACGGGAATGAGCTTCAAGCGTATGTTGCGTCCTTATATGGTATCTGCGGCAATCATTGCGGTAGTGACGTTCTGCCTCGGGTCTTATGTCATTCCCAAAGGCAGTGTGACACGTATCAATTTTGAGGACAAGTACTACAAACCCCGTAAGGCGAATACGGCACGGAACATCCAGCTGGAAGTGGATTCGGGGGTAATTGCCTATATCGAACGTTTTGAAGACTACAGCAAGACCGGTTATCGCTTTTCTTTGGACAAGTTCAATGACAAGCAACTGGTCTCCCACCTTACAGCCCGTTCCATTACCTACGACACGACGGCCGTGCATAAGTGGAAAATCAAGGATTATATGATTCGCCAGATGGATGGCATGAAGGAGAGTATCACGAAGGGTGACCGCATAGACACTACCCTTTTTATGGAGCCTGCCGACTTCCTGATTATGAAGAACCAGCAGGAGATGTTGACCAGCCCTCAGCTAAGCGAGTACATCAACAGGCAGCGGCAACGCGGCTTTGCCAACATTAAGGAATTTGAGATAGAGTACCACAAACGCATTGCCATGTCGTTTGCCTCCTTTATCCTGACGCTGATTGGAGTGTCTTTGTCTTCCAAGAAAACGAAAGGTGGAATGGGATTGCATTTAGGTATAGGCTTGGCATTGAGTTTCTCTTATATTCTGTTTCAGACCATTGCTTCCACATTTGCCGTGAACGGCAACATGCCTCCGGTCATCGCTGTGTGGATACCGAATATAATGTATGCCTTCATTGCATTCTATCTATATAGGAAAGCGCCGAAATAAGCATTCTAAACCTCTACTTCAGCTTGCTCAAGTTGAGGTTTGGCGTACTAAAGCAGAGGTTTAGGATGTTTGTCTCTGGAAGCCCATTAAAATAAGAAGCCCCTCCCACTTTTGCGTTGTACAAGTGCGGGAGGGGCTTTTTGTTGTATTCATTTTCCTCTTTTGTTCTGTTCCCTTTTTTGCCGGAAAGAGACGTCGGTTTCCGGGGAACACCCTCACTTTCGTCTTACAGGTTCTTTAAGTTGCTGTTGCATGCACCGGGCATCAGCAAGCTTAATTCAAGTAAGCGGAAAGTTCTGCAGCAGAGATGTTTTTGGCAATAATTACACCATTATCATCCAGTAAATAGTTAGTGAATCCGCGACCCAAGCGATATTTCTTAAAGAGGCCGGAATATTCGCCTTTAGTTTCCACGAAACAAGTGGGCGTAACTATTTGGTCCTTACGGATGGTTTCTTCAAAGATTGACTGATACTCATCGAATGAAACTGAAACCATCTTCACATTGTTGCGGGCAGTAGAGCGAAGCGCATTGCTCAAACTTGCGTTTTGCATCCGGGACTGCGCGTCGTAACTTGCCCAAAAACTGAGCAATACATACTTTCCTTTCAAGTCTGAAAGTTCGGTTTGGGATTGCTCTGCCGACATGGTTTGGATTTTGAAATCCGGGGCCATGTCACCCACATTCAAACCTCCGGTAGGTTTGTCTTTTTCTACAAAAGAAGTCAAGGAACCAATTAGTAATACAACAAAAATCCATTTTACATATTTCATGTAACACGATTTTGGTTAATACTATCCGGGACTGTCCTTTTTGGCAGTGATTTCTTCCCGGAATGTCATCTTCTCAGACCTTGCAATGAGAGGAATTCATTGATACTCAAAGCCTTTAATTCTGAAATCGGGTGCAAAGGTAAGTAATTCCTAAACAAACTTCCAAATAAACAAGCATTTTTCTCACTTTTTAGAGGCATATTTTTATGTTATTTAGCATAAATAGTGGGAATTTTCCTTACTTTTGTAGCCTATTATTCTATCAAAAAGATGACTTATGCAACCATTGAACACTGAACTCATCCTAATACGTATTACGGGTGAAGACCGTCCGGGACTGACAGCTTCCGTGACGGAAATTCTGGCGAAATATGATGCTACCATTCTGGATATTGGCCAGGCAGATATTCACAATACTCTTTCGTTGGGCATTTTGTGCAAGACGGAAGAACAACACTCGGGGTTCATTATGAAGGAACTGCTTTTCAAGGCTTCCTCCCTGGGCGTGACTGTCCGTTTCTACCCCATTACTACCAAAGAGTACGAGGATTGGGTGAATATGCAGGGAAAGAACCGCTATATTCTTACTTTATTGGGGCGTAAGTTGTCTGCCCGTCAAATATCTGCCGTTACCCGTATTCTTGCAGAGCAAGGCATGAATATCGATGCCATCAAGCGCCTTACAGGACGTATCCCGCTGGACGAATGCGAATCGCGTACACGCGCCTGCATCGAATTTTCCGTTCGTGGCACTCCGAAAGACCGTATTGCCATGCAAGAACAGTTAATGAAACTGGCAACCGAACTGGAAATGGATTTCTCTTTCCAGTTGGACAATATGTACCGCCGGATGCGCCGCCTCATTTGCTTCGATATGGACTCTACGCTGATTGAAACAGAAGTGATTGATGAATTGGCCATACGTGCGGGTGTGGGCGACCAGGTAAAGGCCATTACCGAACGCGCCATGCGTGGTGAGATAGATTTCATTGAGAGCTTTCGCGAACGAGTGGCTTTATTGAAAGGATTGGATGAGTCCGTGATGCAGGAGATTGCAGAAAATCTTCCCATTACGGAAGGTGTGGATCGCCTGATGTATGTTTTGAAGAAATACGGTTACAAGATAGCTATTCTTTCGGGAGGGTTTACCTACTTCGGGCAGTACCTCCAGAAGAAGTACGGTATAGACTATGTGTATGCCAACGAGTTGGAAATAGAGGATGGCAAACTGACCGGCCGCTATCTCGGTGATGTAGTCGACGGTAAGCGTAAGGCAGAGTTGCTGCGTTTGATAGCTCAGGTGGAGAAAGTGGATATTGCGCAGACTATTGCTGTGGGCGACGGTGCCAACGACCTGCCCATGCTGGGAATTGCCGGCCTTGGAATCGCTTTCCATGCAAAGCCCAAAGTAGTTGCCAATGCCAAGCAATCCATCAACACCATTGGTTTGGACGGGGTACTTTACTTCTTAGGTTTCAAGGATTCATACATTGATATCCATTAATTCATTAGTACATTCAAAAAAAAGTCCTATCTTTGTGCTCAAATTTAAAAGAGATACATGAAGTTTTCAGAACTACATTTGAATGGCAATGTGCTGGAGGCACTGGATGCCATGCGCTTTGAAGAGTGCACCCCCATACAAGAACAATCAATTCCCGTTATACTTGAAGGCCGAGATTTAATAGCGGTGGCACAAACCGGAACGGGAAAAACAGCTGCATATTTGTTGCCTATATTGAACAAGCTTTCAGAAGGTGGACACCCTGCCGATGCTATCAATTGCATTGTCATGGCTCCTACCCGTGAGTTGGCACAACAGATAGACCAGCAGATGGAGGGCTTCTCCTACTTCATGCCGGTTTCCAGTGTGGCAGTGTATGGCGGTAATGACGGAGTTCTGTTCGAACAGCAGAAAAGAGGTTTGACATTGGGTGCAGATGTTGTCATTGCCACTCCGGGACGTCTGATAGCCCACCTCAGTCTTGGCTATGTAGACCTTTCGCGTGTCTCTTATTTTATTTTGGATGAAGCAGACCGGATGCTGGATATGGGATTCTATGATGACATTATGCAGATTGTCAAGTTTCTCCCTAAAGAGCGGCAGACCATTATGTTCTCTGCTACCATGCCTGCCAAGATACAACAGTTGGCTGGCAACATTCTGAACAATCCCGCCGAAGTGAAGTTGGCGGTTTCCAAACCAGCGGAAAAGATTGTGCAGGCAGCCTATGTCTGCTACGAGAATCAGAAGCTGGGCATCATCCGTAGCCTCTTTGCAGAGGAGACGCCGGAACGCGTCATCATCTTTGCTTCTTCCAAACTGAAAGTGAAGGAAGTGACCAAAGCCTTGAAGCAGATGAAACTGAACGTTGGTGAAATGCACTCCGATTTAGAGCAGGCACAGCGCGAAGAAGTGATGTACGAATTCAAGGCAGGACGTATCAATATCCTGGTAGCTACAGATATCGTTGCGAGAGGTATTGATATCGATGACATCCGTCTGGTGATAAACTATGACGTTCCCCACGACAGTGAAGATTATGTGCACCGCATCGGACGTACGGCGCGTGCCAATAATGACGGCGTAGCCATCACTTTCGTTTCCGAAAAGGAGCAGGGGAACTTTAAGAATATCGAAAAATTCCTGGATAGGGACATCTATAAAATACCGGTTCCCGAGGAGCTGGGCGAAGCCCCCGAATACAAGCCGAGAGCATTTGACGGAGGAAGACGGGGCGGCCGTGGAAACGGACGTAAGCCAGGAGAAAACAAGAACGGCCGTAACAATAGTAAAGGCTGTCTCTTATACACATCTCCGAGCCCACGAGACCGGAGCCTATCTCG
>ERZ1027065.925-NODE-925-length-11013-cov-5.728235_pt1 | contig 11013 bp, 9 predicted proteins | sample MGYA00519421_ERZ1027065 | MGnify/ENA primary metagenome ERZ1027065 (study PRJEB26926, sample SAMN06164495) | human gut metagenome | biome: ENVO:00009003; feature: ENVO:2100002; material: ENVO:00002003 | host: Homo sapiens | place: USA | collected 2012 ... | reverse complement strand
CCGCCAACGACCCGGAAATTCTGGTCTACGTCATGCTGGACGACCCCAACAACGCACAGACGGACTACTCCTCCATCCTTGCAGCCCCTGTGGCGGGCAATATCATCAGTGAGGTGGCTCCCTATCTGGGCATCGCCACCGATGGCGAGGACCGCAGCGGCACCATCGTCACTGTGCCGAACCTTGTGGGCACCGAGTGGAGCAACGCGCAGGTAAGCCTGAACATTCAGGGCTTAAAGCATCAATTGCAGGAGAGCCAGAGCAGCCAGTCCGCTGCCCCGGTCACCTACCAGTACCCCCACGCGGGCGCAAAGGTGCCCTACGGCACCACCATCTACCTGTATACCGATACCTACGAGGGCAGCCGCACCGAGGTGCCGGATGTGACAGGCAAGAGCCCGGACTTTGCCCGCCAGATGCTGAGCGCCGCCGGGCTGAACTGCGTGGTGGAGGGCAGCGGCACGGTGCAGGCGCAAAGCGCCGAGCCCGGCTCCAGCGTGCAGCGCGGCACCATCATCACCCTGACCTGTGGGTAAAACAGCTTTTTCGGCATCTTCGCCCAAGGCTTTCAGCATAAAGCACTGCCGCAAGGCGGTGACGGATGAGGGTGCAGCATTCAATAGAACGAGAGGGGATAGAACAATGGAAAAGATCCATGCAAGCAAGCTTCTGGCAGGGCTGGTGCCTGCCGGAAAACTGACCAGTGACCCGGAGGTGGCACTGGTCACCACCGACAGCCGCGAGGTAAAGCCCGGCTGCATTTTTGTGGCCTTCCCCGGCGAGCGGTTCGACGGCCATGATTTCGCCGCCCGTGCGCTGGAGCAGGGCGCGGAGTATGTGGTGGTCAACCACCCCGTGCCCGGTGTGCCGGAGGAAAAGGCCATCCTTTGCCCGGACAGCTACCACGCCATGATGGTGATGGGCGCAAACTACCGCAGCCAGTACCACCCCAAAATGGTGGGTGTGACCGGCAGTGTGGGCAAGACCACCACCAAGCAGATGACCTACGCCGCTCTGTGCGGCTTTGGCGAGACCATCAAGACCGAGGGCAACCAGAACAATGAGCTGGGAATGCCCCGCACCCTGATGCGGCTGGAAAGCAGCACCGAGTACGCGGTCATCGAGATGGGCATGAGCCACGCCGGCGAGATCGACCGTCTGGCGCGGGCAGCACGGCCGGATGTGGGCATCATTACCTGCATCGGTGTGTCCCACATCGGCAATCTGGGCAGTCAGGAGAACATCTGCAAGGCAAAGCTGGAGATCTGCAACGGTCTGCCGGAGGGTGCGCCGCTGGTGCTGAACTACGATGACCCCTTCCTGCGCAAGGCAGTGCTCCCCGCCCATGTGCGCCCGGTGTGGTTCAGCCTGAGCGATGAAAATGCAGACGTCTGCGCCCTGTCCATCCGGCAGGAGACTGACGGCATGAGTTTTGTGCTGGAGGATCAGGAGCACGGCACCTTTGTGGTGAACATCCCCGCCATGGGACGCCATAATGTGGCAAACGCTCTGGCTGCCTACTGCGCCGCCACCCGTCTGGGGTGTGACGCCAAGAGGGTCATCCGGGGCCTTTCCAACTTTGAGCAGACCGGACGCCGCCAGAAGGTGGTGGACAGCGAGGGCGTGACCGTCATCGAGGACTGCTACAACGCAAACCCGGACAGCATGAAGGCTGCGCTGGCGATGTTCAAGGACTTCCCCTGCAAGCGCCGCTTTGCCCTGCTGGGCGATATGCTGGAGCTGGGCGATCTGAGCCGCGAAGCACACGAGGAGCTGGGACGCCTTGCCGCCGAGAGCGGGCTGTACTGCCTGATCACCTACGGCGAGCAGGCCAAGCGCACCGCCGTGGTGGCTGCCGCCAAGGGGGTAGAGACCCTGCACGCGGACAGCTACCGCGAGGCTGCCGATGCCCTGCTGAGCCGGGTGCAGCCCGGCGATGCCGTTCTGGTAAAGGCCAGCCACGGCATGGCACTGGAAAAAGTGCTGGATATCTTCTACGAAGAGCATAAAGAAGCGGAAGTATAACTATTTGGCGAAATGGAGTGTCTGAGTTATGGAGCGTTTCGCCTTGGCAGCGGCGGTGGTGCTGGGCTTTGCCCTTACGGCAGCCCTGTGCAGCCTGTTTGTGCCGCTGCGGCGGGTGCTGGAACGCCGCGAACAACAACAGCAGCCGGTACAGTCTGAGCAGCCCCGGCCTGCACCTCTGCGCGCCCCGCTGTGGGGCGGGCTGTGTGCGGCGGCGGGCACGGTGGCTGCGGTGGGTGTGTGCTGGCTTGCCGCCTGCGTGGGTCAGCCGGAGCTGTTGGGCAGCGAGGGCCGGTTGATGACACGGCTGCTCACGGCGCTGGCCGGAAGCCTTGCCTTTGGGGCAGTGGGTCTTGCAGAGGACCTTGCCCGGATGCGCAGCCCGGCGGCGCTGGGGCTGCGGCGGGACGTCCGCCTTTTGCTGGAGGCACTGGCCGCGGCATTCGTTCTTTTGCTGCTGCGGGCAGCGGGCTGTCTGCCCCGGGGACTGGGCGTGCCCGGGGCGGGGTATGTGCTGCTGGGCAGCGCCGTGCCCTTTTTGTGGGCGGTGCTCATGGTGGCACTGGCCGAGTGCGCCCGCATCGCCGAGCGGGACGAGGGCGCGGTGTGCGGTGCGGCCTTTGTGGCCATGCTGGCGTTGATGATGGTAGAAGCCGGTCTGGGCGTTTCCGGGCTGGCGGTGCTGCCCGCCGCGCTTGCCGGGGCACTGGTGGCACTGGGGCTATGGGCATTTCCCCCGGCAAGGCTGGGTGCGGGCTGCTGCGGCAGCCTGCTGGCGGCGGGTGCCATCGGCTGCATCCCGCTCAGTCTGGATATGACCAGCCTGACTGTGCCGCTGGCGCTGCCCTTCTGGGCGGCGGGCGGTCTTTTGGCAGCGCAGCTGCTGTGTGCAAAGCGCACCGGCAAGCCCTTGCGCTGCTGGGTAAAAAAGCATAAAATGAGCCCGGAGACGGTGTTCCTGTGCAGCTTTGCGCTGAGCGCTGTCGGCTATGTACTGGCGCTGGCGCTGCTGCGCTGGTGCTGACCGGGCACAGAGAGGGAAGGGAGCGCAGATGGCGACTATCCGCAAAAAACACAGAGCGCCGGTGTCGGTGTTCCAGCGAGACCCGGGCCCGTGGTCCCGGCTGCTGATCGACTGGCTGGCTACGCTGGCTGTTATTATAATCTTTGGGCTGGTGATGCTGTTCAGCGCCAGCTACACCACCGGTTACCTGCGTATGGGCGACAGCTTCCACTACATCAAACAGCAGGCGCTGTGTATGATGCTCGGGCTGGGCTGTATGTTCCTTATGAGCTATGTGGACCACCGCTTTTTGCGCAAGATGGTGGTGCCGGGCTACATCATCGTGCTGGCCATGCTGGCCGTCACCCTGACCATGGCCCCTTTGAACGGCTGCCGCCGCTGGATCCGCTTCGGCGGGCTTACACTGCAATCCTCCGAGGTGGCAAAGTTTGAAATGATTCTGTTCAGCTCCCATCTTGCGGCAAAAGCGCCGCAGGTGGAGCGGCTGGACCCGGAGCGCCGCATCCTGCTTACCCCCCGGGAGTGGCTGCGGGTGCGGGTGTGGAAGCAGCTGGTGGTGCCGGTGCTGCCCCTTATACCGGTGGTCATCCTGCTGGCGATGGAGCCGCACATGTCCGGCATCGTGCTGACGGTGGCGGTGGTGGGCACCATCCTGCTGCTGTCCGGCAGCGGCGGTGTGCTGACATGGGCGGGTGCCATCACGGCAGGCGCCCTGCTGGAAACACTGCTCTCCCATGTGGACTCCATCCCCTACCTGCAAAAGCGTCTGGACGGCTGGACGCAGGATCTGAGCAAGATGACCGACCAGACCGTGCAGAGCCTTTACGCCATCGGCTCCGGCGGGCTGAAGGGACTGGGGCTGGGCAACAGTGTGGAAAAGCAGCTCTGGCTGCCGGAAAGCACCAACGACTTCATCTTCAGCGTGGTGTGCGAGGAACTGGGCTTCATTGGTGCGGTGCTCATCATCGTGCTGTTCGTGCTGTTCATCGTGCAGGGGCTGCTCATCGCCTATAAAGCGGAAAATCTGTACTGCACCATGGTAGGCATCGGCATCATGGCACAGATCGCGTGGCAGGTGTTCTGCAACATCGCCGTGGTCACCAACACCCTGCCCAACACCGGCATCAGCCTGCCCTTCTTCTCCTCCGGCGGTACCAGCCTGATCCTGCTGCTGGCAGAGATGGGCGTAATGGTGAACATTGGCCGCAACGGCGAGCGGGCGGCGCAGCAGCGGGAGCAGATGCGTGCCCAGCGGGAGGCCGCCCGCGCCGAGCGGGAAGCAGAACTTGCACGCAAGACCATTGATCTGGCCTCTGCCCGCGCAGCCCGTACAGAACAGTAAAACAAACCGCAAGCCCGCCCGGCCGCAGGCCGGGCGTTTATAAGGAGGAATCACCATGCGTGTTCTCATCGCAGCCGGCGGCACTGCCGGACATATCAACCCCGCACTGGCCATTGCCGGTGCTCTGAAAAAGGCCGACCCTACCGCCGAGATCCACTTTGCAGGCCGTAAGGAGGGCATGGAGTACCGTCTGGTCACACAGGCGGGCTACCCCTTCCACCACATCGAGATCACCGGTTTTCAACGCAAGCTCAGCCTGCACAACATCAAGCGCAACATCATTACCCTGTGGAATCTGGCGCTTTCCGGCCCCAAGGCCAAGGCCATGATGAAGGAAGTAAAGCCAGATCTCGTCATCGGCTGCGGCGGTTATGTGTCCGGCCCGGTGGTGCGCTGCGCCGCCAAAATGGGCATTCACACCGCCCTGCATGAGCAGAACGCTTTCCCCGGTGTGACCAACAAGCTGCTGGCCCCGGATGTGGATATCGTGTTTGCCGCCGTGCCCGCCGCCGTGGAAAAGCTGGGCGCACCGGACAAGACCCTTGTGGTGGGCAACCCCGTGCGGCCGGAGGTGTTTGCACAGGCCGCCAACCGCGAGGCCATCCGCGCACAGCTGGGTGCGGGCGACCGCACCGTCATCCTGTCCTTCGGCGGCAGCTTGGGCGCACGCCGGGTCAACGAGGTGGTGGCAGACCTGTGCGCATGGGAGCAGCACGAGCACAAGCCGGTGCTGCATCTGCACGCCACCGGCCAGTACGGGGTGCAGCTGTTTGAGCAGCTGCAAAAGCAGAAGGATTTTGCCCCCGGCGACAGCCTTGTGGTAAAGGAATACATCAACAATATGCCGGAGCTGCTGGCTGCGGCAGACCTCGTTATCAGCCGCGCCGGTGCGCTGACGCTGGCCGAACTGGAGGCTGTGGGACGCGCCGCTGTGCTGATCCCCAGCCCCAATGTGGCGGAGAACCACCAGTACTACAACGCCATGGAGCTGCAAAAGGCCGGGGCGGCTGTGGTCATTGAAGAAAAAGACCTGACCGGTGAAAAGCTGGTGCAGACTGTTTCTGCCATGCTGGCACAGCCCGGCAAGCTGGCCGAGATGGGCAAAAACGCCCGCAGCCTGTCTGTGGACGACAGTCTGGACCGCATCACTGCGGCGCTGCTCAAGCTGGTAAAGACCCCGTGATGCAGCCCCGGAATAAACAGGAAAGAAGGTGCGAACGATGCAGCAGAACCGTGACCGCAACGGCAGACCCCGGAACCCGAGACCCTATGACCTGAACCGGGATGTGGCGCGCACCTCTGCGCCTTCGCAGAATCATAATACACCCCGGAGCACCGGCAACAGCCGCTACGGCTACAACGGCGAGCCGCTCAGCCGCCCGCCCTCCCGCAGCGCCAACGGCAGCGTGCGCTCCTCCCGGGCAGATAACAGCATCCAGTTCCCCACTCAGTCCCAGACCCGCCGCCCGGCGCAGAGGCAGGGGAGCAATACCACCCAGTACCCCGCCGGTAACCGCCCGGCGGGCAGCAGACCCCAAAACGCGAAGTCCGGCGGCAAGCAGCGCCGCCCGGCAAACAATGCCCGCAGCGGGCAGAGCAGCCGGAAAAACCAGAACGCGCAAAACCGCCCGAACCGGCAGCACCCGGCAGGCAGCCAGAGCGCCCCGCAGCAAAGCCCTGCCCGGCGGGAAATGCGCAAAAAGCGCAAGGTGACCCGCGCCACGCTGCGCCGTCGACGGATACTACGCCGTCTGACCGCCTTTGCCATGCTGCTGTGCGTCATTGGCGCAGGCATCTACCTGACCATGACCATGCTGTTCCGCATCAATTCCATTCAGGTGCAGACCCCGGACGGCAAGCAGGTGACCGAGATCGCGGGCTACTCCGCAGACAGCATTTTGCAGCGGATGGGCGTGCAGCTGGAGGAAAACATCTTCAGCTTTGAGCCCGGCGAAAAGGCCGCGGTGCTGGAGCAGAACTTCCCGCTGCTGGGCTCCATCAAGGTGATCCGGGACTACCCCAACACCGTGGTGGTGCAGGTGACCGAGGCCGTGCCCGCCTACGCGGTGCAAAACGGCAGCAAGTGGCTTGTGATCTCGGACAAATGGAAGATTTTGTCCGAGGAAAGCACCCAGCCCGAGGGGCTTTGCACCCTGTACGGCGGCAAGCTGCAGGATACCACCCCGGGACAGGGCTTCTGGTTCGTGGACGATGCGGACGCGGCAAGCGCCTCCGGGTCGGAAACCGCCGAAAGTGAAAGCACGGTGAGCACCGAAACCGCCCGCATGGAAGCCCTGCGCACCCTGCGCAGCAAGCTGGAGGAATACGGCCTGTCGCAGGATGTGACGCGGCTGGAAGTGGCAGACACCGAGCAGCTCGCATTTTTGTATCAGGATCGCATCAGCGTGCTGCTGGGTACGCTGAACGATCTGGATTATAAGCTGGACCGCGCCCGCTATGTGCTGACCAACGCCGACGGCAAGGGCTGCGGCCCCACCGACACCGGGCGGCTGGATTTCAGCCATACCAGCGCCAGCAGCACCCGCAAGATCTATTTTGCACAGGGCGAGCCCACCCTGCCCTCCGGCTATGTGGTGCCGCCCAAGGCAGAGGAACCCGCCCCGGCAGAGGACACCGCCGACAGCACCGACAGTGCAGAAAGCACGGATACTGCCGACACCACCGAACCGGCGGCTGAAACGGACACCGAGCAGCTGCCCCTGACCCACCCTGACCGCATGACGGCCAACGAAGAAGAAAACCCCATGTAAAGAAGCTCTTTGGAGGAGACTGTATGAAGCTGGAACAACTGATGGAAGGCGTGCCCTTTACCCTTGTGCAGGGCAGTCTGGATACTGAGATCGCAGATATCATCTACGACAGCCGCAAGGCTGCCCCGGGGCTTTTGTTCGTGTGCATCGTGGGCACCCAGCGGGACAGCCACGCGTTTGCCGCCGACTGCGCCGCAAAGGGAATCAGCGCGCTGGTCATCCAGCACGACATCGACCTTTCCGCCATGCCCGGGGTGACCGTGGTCAAGGTGGAGAGCAGCCGCTATGCCATGGCGTTGATGAGCGCCAACCTCTTCGGCAACCCTGCCCGGCAGATGACCATGATCGGCGTCACCGGCACCAAGGGCAAGACCACCACCACCCACATGATCAAAAGCGTGCTGGAGGCCGCAGGCCGCAAGGTGGGCATGATCGGCACCAACGGCATCTACTATATGGGACGCCACAAGGACACCGCCAACACCACCCCGGAAAGCTACGAGCTGCAAAAGACCTTCCGGGAGTTTCTGGATGCCGGCTGCGATACCGCGCTGATGGAGGTATCCAGTCAGGGCCTGATGATGGACCGCGTGGCGGGCGTGCACTACGATGTGGGCGTGTTCACCAACCTTTCGCCGGATCACATCGGCCCCGGCGAGCACAAGACCTTTGAGGAGTACCGCAGCTGGAAGGGACAGCTGTTCAAGCGCTGCGATGTGGGCGTGGTGAATATCGATGACGAGAACACCGCCGCCCTGCTGGAAGGCCACACCTGCAAGCTGGTCACCTATGGCCGCGATGAAAAGGCCGACTACCGCGAGACCGGCTACGAGCTGCTGCGCACCCACGATTTTCTGGGCGTTGCCTTCCACGTTACCGGCAAGGACGAGATGGACGTCAAGGTGAATATGCCCGGCGAGTTCAGCGTGTACAACGCGCTGGCAGCGCTGGCCGTGGGCAAGGTGCTGGGTCTGCCGGATGCCGCCATCCACGATGGTCTGGGCAAGTGCGTGGTGAAGGGCCGTGTGGAGCTGGTGCCCATCAGCAAAAAGTTCACCATCCTGCTGGACTACGCCCACAACGAGGTATCCACCGAGAGCCTGCTCACCACCCTGCGCGCCTACAAGCCCCACCGTCTGGTGGTGGTGTTCGGCTGCGGCGGCAACCGCTCCAAGCTGCGCCGCTACGGCATGGGCGAGATCTGCGCCAAGATGGCCGATTTCTCCATCCTCACCGAGGACAACAACCGCTTTGAAAAGGTAGAGGACATTATTGCGGATATCCGCGAGGGCATGAACAAGGGCAACCCGGACGCAAAGTTCGTGGAGATCCCCGACCGTCTGGACGCCCTGCACTACGCAGTGGATCACGCACAGGAGGGTGACCTGATCGCCGTCATCGGAAAGGGTCACGAGACCTACCGCGACCGCGAGGGCGTCAAGACCCCCTTCCTTGAGCGGGAGCTGCTGGAAGAATACGCACAGCAGATCGGGCTGGAATAAGAAAATATTATTATTGCGGGAAAGGCCGCTGCACAAAGTACTGTGCAGCGGCCTTTTTGCGTCTGTGGGAGCCCCTATATAAAGAGGAAGCAAACTGTGTCGAAAATGTAAAAGATAAAAATTTTTAACTAAAACCATTGACTTATCCAACGGTTTGATTATAATGGTCGTGTTCGATACCTCATAAATTTTAGGTAAATAATTAAAAACAAACAGTGAACATAAAGGAGAATACTACCATGACTTTCGAGGAAATGAAGAAGATCGTTGTCGATACCCTGAGCTGCGATGAGGACAAGGTGACCATGGAGGCCAGCCTGACCGAGGATCTGGAGGCCGACAGCCTGGACGCTGTGGAGCTGAACATGGCACTGGAAGAGGCCTGCGGCGTGTCCATCCCCGATGAGGAGCTGGCAAACCTCAAGACCGTGGGCGATATCTTCAACTACATCAATGCCCATGTCTGAGGCTGACCGAGGCGAAACGAGATGAACAGTATCAAAGACCTGCTGCCGGGCAGCATGCGGGAGCGCACCTTCCAGCTGAAAGCCCGGCGGGATGCGGGTGCCGTGTGGAACGACCCGCAGTTCGTGGAATGCAAAAAGTGCGGACGCCGCGCCACCCGCCAGATCTGGAACAAGGCACAGTACGTCTGCCCCAATTGCGGGGTGCACCTGCCCATCGGCGGGTACTACCGCCTGAGCCTCGTCCTTGACAAGGGCAGCTTCCGGGAGCTGGACGCCGACCTTGCCCCGCAGGATGTGCTGCAGTTTCCCGGCTACCCGGAAAAGCTGGAAGCACAGACCGGCAAGACCGGCCTGAAGGAGGCTGTCATCACCGCCACGGGGCGCATCGAGGGCACCCCGGTGGTAGTGGCAGTGCTGGACAGCCGGTTCTTTATGGGCAGCATGAGCACCACCGTGGGCGAAAAGATCACCCGCGCCGTGGAGCACGCCACTGCAAAGCACCTGCCGCTGATCATCTTCTCGGCCAGCGGCGGCGCCCGGATGCAGGAGGGCATTTTCAGCCTGATGCAGATGGCAAAGACCTCTGCCGCCATCGAGCGGTTCTCCGCCCGGGGCGGGCTGTACATCAGCGTGCTGACCCACCCCACCACTGGCGGCGTGACTGCCAGCTTTGCCAGCCTTGGCGATATTATGCTGGCCGAGCCCGGGGCGCTGATCGGCTTTGCGGGCCCCCGGGTCATTGAACAGACCATCGGCGAAAAGCTGCCCGCAGGCTTCCAGCGCAGCGAGTTCCAGTACGAGCACGGCTTTGTGGACAAGGTAGTGCCCCGTACCGAAATGCGCGAAACACTGGCGCAGCTGCTGCGGCTGCACGCCTGAGGGAGGGAGCGCCTTATGATCAAGGACATCTTACAACAGCTCGCACCGCTGGATGAAAAGATCGCCGCCCTGCGCGGCGACCCGGCGGACGAGAACATGACCGATATCACCAACCACGCTGCCGAGCTGGCAGAGCTTTCCGCACAGGAGGACGCTTTGCTGTCCGGCTGCGGGGCACTGACCGCAGAGGACAGGGTCTTTCTGGCACGCCACCCGGAGCGCCCCCACATCGATGAGATCGTGGATGCACTGTTCACCGACTTCTTTGAGCAGTGCGGCGACCGTCAGTGCAAGGAAGATGCCGCCATTCTGGGCGGTGTGGCGCTGTTCCACGGCCAGCCGGTCACGGTCATCGGCCACCGCAAGGGCAGCACGCTGGAGGAAAACCTGCGCTGCAACTTCGGTATGCCCGGGCCGGAGGGCTACCGCAAGGCCCTGCGCCTGATGAAGCAGGCCGAAAAGTTTGGCCGGCCCATCATCACCTTCATTGACACGCCGGGCGCTTACCCCGGCAAGGATGCCGAGGAGCGCGGTCAGGGCGAGGCGATTGCCCAGAATCTCGTGGAGATGAGCGGCCTTAAGACGCCGATTGTCTCGGTGGTGACAGGCGAGGGCGGCTCTGGTGGCGCGCTGGCGCTATCCGTGGCCGACCGCATCCTGATGCTCTCGAGCTCGGCCTATTCGGTCGTGAGCCCCGAGGCCTGTGCGTCGATCCTGTGGAAGGATACCGAGCGCGCGAATGAGGCCGCCGAGGCGCTTAAGCTCACAGCCCCCGATCTGTTGGCGCTCGGCATCATCGACGACGTTGTCGACGATAGGGGCCTGTCGCATGAGGAGATCGCCGGCGCCGTCATGTCCTCGGCATTTGCTGCCTTCGATACGCTTGGGCGGCTCGACGACGCGACCCTCACAAACCTCCGCTACGAAAAGTACCGCGCAATCGGTCAGTACCGCACGATGTGACAAAGGGTCAGTCCGCATCTGTCTCTTATACACATCTGAC
>ERZ1027065.919-NODE-919-length-11079-cov-5.105769_pt1 | contig 11079 bp, 8 predicted proteins | sample MGYA00519421_ERZ1027065 | MGnify/ENA primary metagenome ERZ1027065 (study PRJEB26926, sample SAMN06164495) | human gut metagenome | biome: ENVO:00009003; feature: ENVO:2100002; material: ENVO:00002003 | host: Homo sapiens | place: USA | collected 2012 ... | reverse complement strand
GGTGCATCCCGCCCGGAGCAGATTTTGGACAACATCAAGGCGCTGGACAACACCACCTTCACCGCCGAAGAGCTGGAAGCCATCGACAAGGCTTCCGGATACAGCAAGGAGTGAGTATATGGCAAAGACTGTCTGGATCACCGGCGCAAGCTCCGGCATTGGCCGGGAGTTTGCCCGCCGGTATGCCCGCCTCGGCTTCCGGCTCATCCTCACCGCCCGCCGCACCGACCGACTCGAAGCTCTGGCCGCAGAGCTCACCGCGAAGCACAGCACCTTCTGCCGCATCCTGCCTGCTGATTTGGAGCAGGAGAGCGAGTGCGCCCGTCTCTGCGAGGCGCTGACTGACGAGCGCATCGATATTTTCATCAACAACGCCGGCTTCGGCGTCTGCGGCAGCTTTCTTGAGACCAGCGGCGAGAAAGAGCTCTCCATGGCGAAGGTCAACGTGCTGGCCATGCACCAGCTGTTCAAGTTCGCCGTGAAAAAGATGGAGGCTCAGGGCTTCGGCACCGTGCTCAACGTGGCGTCTTCCGCCGGGCTGCTGCCGGGCGGACCCTATATGGCGGGCTACTACGCCAGCAAAGCCTATGTGGTCAGCATGACCCGCGGCGTGGCCGAGGAGCTGCGGGAGATGCACAGCCCCGTCTACGTCTGCGCCCTCTGCCCCGGCCCGGTGGACACCGAGTTCAACGACCACGCCGGGGTGGTGTTTGCCCTGCGGGGCATCACGCCGGAGCTGTGTGTGGAGGAAGCTCTGCTGGGCATGATGCACCGCAAGACCATCATTGTGCCCTCTGCCTTTATGCGGCTGTGCACCAGCGCCCAGCGCCTTGTGCCCATCCCCCTGCTGATGCCCATCGTGGCACGCCAGCAGAAGAAAAAGCTGGGGTAAAAGACAAAGGTCGTCCAAACTTGTCAACAAGCCCAAAGAAAGCCGGAATATCTTGTGCACCGTGACAAGGCACGTCGGCTTGCACAAATTGATGGCCGCAAAACAGCGGACTGACGTGCTGTTTTGCGGTGAAAAAACGGAAATCTAAAGAAAGTACAACAAAACTTCACAAGAATGTGCCTTGACACTTCCTGCAAAGGATGCTAGACTGGTATACAAGTAAGAGCGCACTCCGGCACGGCCGGATACGACGCGCTTTGCAAAGCAGCACGGCTGCAATTTGCGCCGTGTAGAATACGATTTTTTACAGGAGGACTTTATTATGGCACAGTGCACTCCCAAATCTTTTGACCTGACCGGCAAGGTGGCGCTGATCACCGGCGCATCCTACGGCATCGGCATGGCAATTGCAAAGGCTATGGCAGCCAACGGCGCTACCATCGTGTTCAATGATATCAAGCAGGAGCTGGTGGACAAGGGTCTGGCTTCCTATGCAGAGGCAGGCATCAAGGCTCACGGCTACGTCTGCGACGTCACCGACGAGGATGCCGTCAATGCAATGGTGGCAAAGATCACCGAGGAAGTCGGCCACATCAACATTCTGGTCAACAACGCCGGTATCATCAAGCGCATCCCCATGACCGAGATGAGCGCTGCTCAGTTCCGTCAGGTCATCGATGTTGATCTGAACGCTCCCTTCATCGTGGCAAAGGCCATCATCCCCGATATGATCGCACAGGGCGGCGGCAAGATCATCAACATCTGCTCCATGATGAGCGAACTGGGCCGTGAGACCGTTTCTGCTTATGCAGCAGCAAAGGGCGGCCTGAAGATGCTGACCAAGAACATCGCTTCCGAGTACGGCGCTTACAACATCCAGTGCAACGGCATCGGACCCGGCTACATCGCTACCCCGCAGACCGCACCGCTGCGCGAGATCCAGCCCGACGGCAGCCGTCACCCCTTCGACCAGTTCATCGTTGCCAAGACCCCCGCAGGCCGCTGGGGCGAGGCCGAGGATCTGGGCGGACCCGCTGTGTTCCTGGCATCTGAGGCCTCTGACTTTGTCAACGGCCTGATCCTGTATGTGGACGGCGGCATTCTGGCCTACATCGGCAAGCAGCCCCAGTAAACGCTGAGGGCACTCCGCAGTTCTGACCCCGGGGACTGCCGCACAGCGTTGTGTGGCAGTCCCTTTTGCATTTGTACGGGAAAGGATGTTATGCTATAATGGAAAAAGCACATCAGGATATCCCTTGGGTGCCCCATGCCGAGATTGCTCCGGAACCCTGCGGCCCCGGGGTGCAGCGCCGCGTGCTGGCTTACAGCAAGGACGCCATGTGTGTGGAAAACACCTTTGAGACCGGCGGCGTGGGTGCCATGCACTGCCACCCCCACACCCAGATCACCTATATCGTCTCCGGGCGGTACCGCTTTACCATCGGGGACGAGACCCGGGAGGTAGGCCCCGGCGACACCCTGCTCAAGCAGAACGGCGTCATGCACGGCTGTGTCTGTCTGGAGGGCGGCGTGATGCTGGATTTCTTTACCCCCATGCGGGAGGACTTTGTATAACACCTGCGCACCGCAGGGAAAAATAAGAAGGAGAACCATTGTTATGAAGATCGCACTTATCAACGAGAACAGTCAGGCCGCCAAGAACGGCATCATTGAAGCCGCCCTGAAAAAGGTGGTGGAGCCCATGGGCCACGAGGTGGTCAACTACGGCATGTACGCCGCCGATGACGCTGCACAGCTGACCTATGTGCAGTGCGGCATTCTGGCTGCTATCCTGCTGAACAGCGGCGCTGCGGACTACGTCGTTACCGGCTGCGGCACCGGCGAGGGCGCCATGCTGGCACTGAACAGCTTCCCCGGCGTCATCTGCGGCCACGTTGAGGATCCCGTGGATGCCTACACCTTTGCCCACGTCAACGACGGCAACGCCGTTGCCATGCCCTTTGCCAAGGGCTTCGGCTGGGGCGGCGAGCTGAACCTCGAGTACTGCTTCGAGAAGCTGTTCGGCTTCGGCCACGGTCAGGGCTACCCCAAGGAGCGCGTTGTGCCCGAGCAGCGCAACAAGAAGATCCTGGACGGCGTGCGCGCTGTGGCCTTCAAGCCCCTCATCGAGATCCTGAAGGGCATTGACCAGGATCTGCTGAAGGGTGCCATTGCCGGTGAGCACTTCCAGGAGCAGTTCTTTGCAGACTGCAAGGATGAAAAGATCGCTGCAACCGTAAAGGAACTGATGGCATAATCAACCAAAACAGCTTTTACTGGGGCTGCCTTTGCACAGGGAACCGTGCAAGGGCAGCCCCTTTTTAATTGCTGCATTCAAAAATGATGTGCAGCGGGCGTGTGCAGCGAGGTGAAAATACACAAAAAAGCGGTGAAAACTGGGCCGTGAAACCTGTAAAACCGGAAAATGTCCCAAATTTACAGCATAATTCACAAATGGATAACAAATTATTTGTGCATAACTGATATGATAGAGCCGTTAAGAAAGAAAACTTGACGGTGCTGCAATAGAGGGCGGCACCTGCACCGCAGCCGGGAAAGCTGCCGTGCCGAGAGGAGTATATCAGTTATGAAAAAAATTCTGGAACGTATGGCTCAGATCGCTTACAGCATTAACCTGGTCAATGGCTTTGACACGGAAGTTGAAGTTTTTGCCTGCGCTGAAAATTGCTGAGCTGGCCAAAGCAAGCCCCTGCATCCGATTGGGTGCGGGGGCTTTTTTGTGCTATGTTGCCCCCCAAATTCCTGCGGCAGAAATTACCAGCCCGCTGACATTATTTTTTTATATAGAACACACAAAAAGGGTTGACTAACCCGCGGTGGAATGGTAAAGTTTAAATGGTTTCATAGCGCTTTTGCAGCAAAACATGGAACCATGATGATAAAAATCCAACACAAAAGGCAGGTGGTTAAGCATGGAGATTCCCGGTAGTCCTGTGAACCGATGTAAAACTGAATATAATGGCAACCGTTGTTTCGGTGCAGAGGTGCAGGCGGTGGCTCTATGCGGAGCCACTTGCTGTTTGTGCGCGCATTTTTAGCGCACGGTACGCTTGCTTCATTTTGAAAGATTTCACCCTCCTTGTGCGTCTGCGTTGAAACAACGGCTGCACAGGGAGGATTTTTTATGGCAAACAACACCATTGCTGTGCTGCGCCAGATGCTGGCCAGCCTTGACGATGCCAAAAAGTACCAGAGCCTGCGTGATGTCATGTCTACCATGAACGCGCCGGATCTTGCCGCCGTGTTTGAGGACCTGCCCGAAGAAAAAATGCCGGTGCTGTTCCGTCTGTGCCCTAAGGACCTGGCGGCCGATGTGTTTGCGGAGCTTGGCCCCGAAACGCAGGAAGCGCTGATCCGCGGCCTGACTGACCGCGAGCTGAAGAGCGTGGTGGAGGAGCTGTGCGTGGACGATGCCACCGACCTTGTGGAGGAAATGCCTGCCAGCGTGGTTAAGCGTATCCTGGCCCAGGCAGAGCCGGACACCCGCAAGATGATCAACGAACTGCTCAAATACCCGGAAGATTCCGCCGGCGGCGTTATGACGACCGAGTTCATGGAGCTTGCCCCCGATTGGACCGTGCGCAGCGCCATGGACGCCATCCGCCAGAACGGCATTGATAAGGAAACCATCAACAACTGTTACGTTACCCGCAAGGACCGTACCCTGGTTGGCGTGGTCAGCCTGCGTGCCCTGGTGCTGGAAAAGAACGAGCAGCGCCCGGTTGAAGAGCTGATGAACCCCAATGTGGTCAGCGTTGTAACCAGCACTGACCGTGAGGATGCCGCCCAGCTGATTGAAAAGTACGGCTACCTGGCTTTGCCGGTGGTGGATAAAGAGAACCGCCTGGTTGGTATCCTGACGGTTGATGATGCTATCAGTATTTTGCAGGATGAGGCCAGCGAAGACATCGCGAAGATGAACGCTATGACCCCCAGCGATAAGCCATATTTCAAGCAGTCCATGCTGGATGTTTACAAAAGCCGTATCCCCTGGCTGCTGTTCCTGATGCTCAGCGCAACCTTCTCCAGCCTGGTGATCCGCGGGTATGAAAGCGCGCTGGCCGCCGTTACTGTGCTGACCGCCTATATCCCTATGCTGACCGATGCGGGCGGCAACGCGGGCAGCCAGAGTACCTCCACCATCATCCGCAGCATGGCGGTGGGCGATATTGCCCCCCACGATCTGCCGCGTATTATCTGGCGTGAATGCCGCGTGGCCCTGATGTGCGGCGTGACGCTGGCCGTGTGCAACTTTTTCAAAATGCTGCTGCTGGACCGCATCGCGGCTCCGGTGGCGCTGGTCGTCTGCGTTACCCTGATCTTTACCGTGCTGCTTTCCCAGTTGATCGGCGTATTGCTGCCGGTGATTGCGGAAAAGTTCAAGATCGACCCGGCGGTCATGGCTTCGCCCCTGATCACTACCATCGTGGATACCACCACGCTGTTGATCTACTTCAACGTGGCCAAGATGGTGCTGCATATCTGATGCAGAGTTTTTGAACACAAAGTCGAACAACTGTTAATTGTACCATGCCGCAAGGCATGGTATAATTTTTTGTAGAAGATAATTTGGAAAGAAACAATAGATGCCCACTGCACGGCCCGGCGGCTGCCGGTGCTGCATTATTATGCTACTATATAAAAGGAAGGAATATGCTTTATGAATATTCAGGGGTTTTATACCGGCAGGGAGTTCGATGCGGATACCTTTTTTGGTGCGCACCCCTATGAGGGCGGGACCCACTTTGCTGTGTGGGCACCGTCTGCACGGGATGTAAAGGTTATCACCAGCGGCCTGAGCGATGGCAGCTGGGCAGAATGGCAGATGCACCGCAGCTATTCCGGCTGCTGGGAGGCAGACGCTGCCGGGGTAACGCGCGGCACCTGCTACCAATACCGTGTGTGTGGCGCAGATGGCAGTGTGGTGGACCACTGCGACCCTTACGGTACGGCCATGACACTGCGCCCTGATGGCCGCAGCATTGTGTGGGGCGCACCCACCTGCCAGTGGACGGATTCCGCCTGGATGGCAAAGCGCAGCAAGAACTTTGATGCTCCGCTGAACATTTACGAAGCGCAGGCAGGCAGCTGGCGCTGCAAGGAGGATGGCACCCCCTATACTTATTCTGAACTGGCCAAACAGTTGCCCGCCTACCTGAAAGAAAACGGCTACACCCACCTGGAGCTGATGCCGCTGAGCGAATACCCCTTTGACGGCAGCTGGGGCTACCAGACCACCGGCTTTTTTGCCCCCACCAGCCGTTACGGCACGCCGGACGAGCTGTGCACCCTGATCGATGCCTGCCACGCGGCGGACATTGGCGTGATCTTTGACTTTGTGCCGGTCCACTTCGCTGTGGATGAATACGGCCTGAAACACTTTGACGGCACCGCTTTGTACGAATACCCCGCCGCAGCGGTGGGGGAGAGCGAGTGGGGCAGCTGCAATTTCATGCACTCCCGCGGCGAAATCCGCTGCTTTTTGCAGTCGGCCGCTGATTACTGGCTGCGCACCTTCCACGCAGACGGCCTGCGCATGGATGCCGTCAGCCGCCTGATCTACTGGCAGGGCGACCCCGCCCGCGGTGTGAACGGCTCTACCCTGGAATTCTTGAAGAATATGAACCAGGGGTTGCAGCAGCGCCACCCCACCGCCATGCTGATTGCCGAGGATTCCACCAACTTTGAAAAAGTGACCGCCCCCGTGGAACACGGCGGCCTGGGCTTTGACTACAAGTGGGACCTTGGCTGGATGAACGATACGCTGGACTACTTCAAAAAAGCACCGGAAGAACGCAAATCCAACCTGGGCAAGCTGACTTTCTCGATGATGTATTTCTGGCGGGAGCATTACATCCTGCCGTTCAGCCATGATGAAAATGTTCATGGCAAGGCGACCATCCTGCAAAAGATGTACGGCGAGTATGAGGATAAGTTCCCCCAGGGGCGCGCGCTCTATCTGTATATGGCAATTCACCCCGGCAAGATGCTGGACTTTATGGGCAACGAGTTTGGCCAGCTGCGGGAATATGATGAAAGCCGCGAGCAGGACTGGCTGCTGCTGGATTACCCCATCCACGAGGCCTTCGCCAACTACCGCCGCACCCTGAACGAACTGTACCGGAAATATGATGCGTTCTGGAGCGGAGAATACAACCCGGACCATTTCCTGTGGCTGGACTGCGACCACCCGGAACTGGATGCCTGCGCCATCCTGCGCAAAGGGCAGGAAGCCACCGTGTTTGCGGCGTTCAACTTTGGTGATACCGAGCTGAAAGACTATGAGCTGACCCTGCCCGGCAAGGGCAAGATCACCCCGCTGCTGAACAGCGATTGGAACTGCTTTGGCGGCAGGACTGCCCGCCCCAAAGCCCTGCGCAGCAAAACAACCACCGGCAGCGTAAAGCTGACACTTGCCCCCTACAGCGCCCAGCTGTACCGCTTTGAACCGGCAGTGGAAAAAGAAACAAAGTAAAACTGGGGTGTATCAGAAAAGTCGAAAATATCGTCTGTTTCTACAAACGCAGCCGGATTTTGCGTTAAAAAGCCTTGGAAGCCACAAAGGATTCCTGCGGCTCTATGCCTTAAATCCTGCTTGTGTTTGCGAAATATCCGTTATTTCCTTTGTTTTCAGATATACCTTAATAAAATCCAAAATGGCACCCGGCACAAATTTTTGAGTTTGTGCCGGGTTTATTTTGCCAGAACGTTATTTTTGCCTGCGATTACTTGCCTGTTTGGGATGGATGTGGTAAACTGATACGGTTAATGCAAGAAAAAAGCACTTGGATACGGAAAGTGGAAAGGGGTAAAACGGATTGTTGAAACAAATGACAGCGCTGCTGCTGGCAGCGGCTTTTGCCTGCGGGGCGGCACTCCCGGCAATGGCGGAACAGGCCACGCCGGAAACAGCAGCCCAGCCCGACCCCACAGAATGGGCAGACGAAGCACAGGATGTGACCGAAGCAGAAGAAGCACCGGTGTATCAGCAGGCTGATGCGCAGGAAGTGGCAACGGGGGAAACCGCAGCATCACTGACCGTTACGGCAGCAGGCTGCACGGCACAGTTTATTGATGAAGCGTACCGCCTCTTCTTGCCCGTCAATACGGACATGGCAGCTCTTACGATTGAAACTGGTGCCGAGCTGGCCGCCGCGGATGCAGAGGGACTGACTGTGGACGGAACCACTGTCAGCGGCGATTTTACCAACATCGAAACCCTGAACCTGACCTTTGCGGATGGCAAAGCGGCGCGGGTGGAACTGTACAAATCCCAGCTGCCCAGCGTATCCTTTACCCTGAACGGTGTGACCCTGGATGAAATCCAGGCTGGCTCCAAGAATGTCAAATACAAGGGCAACAGCGTGACGATCAGCCAGGCAGGCGGGAGCGACCTGACCGATACCGATGTTGAGTTCAAGGGCCGCGGCAACACCACCTGGACGCTGGACAAGCGTCCCTACCAGTTCAAGCTCAGCAGCAAAGCCAAGGTGTTGGGCATGGATAAAGCCAAAACCTGGCTGCTGATCGCCAACCGGCAGGATACTTCCATGATGCGCAACAAGGCAGCGTATGACCTTGCCAACGCCATGGGCGAATGGGCTCCGGATGGCCGCTGGGTGGATGTGTGGATCGATGGCAGCTATCAGGGCTGCTACCTGCTGTGCGAAAAAGTGCAGGTGGGCACCAACCGCGTGGAACTGGAGCAGGCGGATGGCATCCTGGCTGAAGCGGACAACATTTATTATAATGGTGAAGAGTACTGGTTTACCGGCAACCAGAGCGGCACCCACTTTACTTTAAAGGATTCCGCCGCCGATGACTTGGACGAGCAGGACTCTGCCACCATGAAAGCCTGGTCCGGCTTTGAAACGGCGCTGGATGAATTTGAAGATGTGCTGTACGCATCCGATAAAGATTGGAACATCATCAGCTCCAAAATTGATGTGCAGAGCTTTGCGGATTATTACCTCATTTCGGAATGGGTCGAAAACTGGGATACCTTCAAAAGCAGTACCTTCTGCTACCGGGACGGTGCCGACGATGTGCTGCATATGGGCCCCGTGTGGGACTATGACTCCGCCCTGAACAATGAAGATGAAAGCTATGGCGTCAGCGATCCACATGCCGACTATGCCATGAACATTCAGGACCAGCAGCGCGGGGAAATCTCGCTGACCTGGTTCACTGAGCTGATGAAATGCCAGCAGTTCCGTGAAGTAGTGCAGGAGCGCTACCAGCACACCATGCGCCCTCTGCTGGAAAATTGGAGCGAAACCTGCAACGATTACCGCAGCACGCTGGAAAACTCCGCCAAGATGGAATTTGTCCGCTGGGATCTGAAAGATCAGCCCGGCACCGCGCGTGCGGATGAGAGCGGCACCTGGCAGCAGGATGTTGACAAACTGCAGGATTGGATCGCCCAGCGCACGGCGTATATGACAAAGCGGTTTGACGATGAATTTGTCCGCCGAGGCAACCAGGCTGACAGTATGACCCTTGGCGGCTTGAACGATAACGCCGTTAAACTGGGGGCAGGGCAGAACAAAAAGTATACCTTCCGCCTGACCCCTGCCAGCGCCTGCGATACCGTGCGGGTGACGGTGGATGACCCTACAGTTGCGAAAGCTGAAATTGGTACTTACGCAGGGACTTTTGTGGTGACTGGCGTGCAGAACGGGGAAACGACCTTGACGGTTCAGGCGGGCGCTGCTTCCGCTACCGTGAATGTCATAATCGACGATGAGGTACGCAACGGCTGGTATGAAGAAAACGGCAAACACTACTGGTATGTGGATGGCGAACGCCAGGGCTTGCAGAAAGGCGGCCTGGAGTTCACCGACCCCGATACCGGCTGCCGCTACTGGCTGGACCCGGACGATAGCGGAGCCCGCGCGGAAAACCGCAAGGTGCAGCTGGATGAAGACCGGCTCTGCTACTTTGATGAAAATGGCTGCATGGCATTTGGCGAAAGTCTGGAGCACGGCGGCTGGTACTATTACGATGAAAAGACCGGTGCCCAGTGCCGCGGGCCTGTGGTGCTGCCGGATGGCCGCCAGGTGTTTTACAGCCTGACCAACGGCAAAATGCTGTATGGTAAGCAGACGATCTGCGGAACATCCTTTACCTTTAATACGGTGAATGGCAGCCGCAGCAGCGGCCCGGATGGCCTGTTCTGGCTGGAATGGGGCGGCAAGCGCTACTGGTTTGAAAGCTGGAAGCGCCAGGGCTACAATCCATACGATTCCAGCTACCGCGGTAAAGAGATTTATGACCCCGCCAGCGATGCCTGGTATTGGCTGGATAATATCCAGAACGGCGCAATGGCAGCCAGTAAGGACGTTTATCAGGAATCCAACGGCGGCAAGTGGGTGCGTTACGATGAAAACGGCCACATGGTAAAAGGCTGGGATGTGAACGAAAACGGCACCTACTATTTTGACCAGATCACCGGCGCTATGGCCAAGGGTGCCTTGCTGCTGGATGATGTGCAGTACGGCTTTGACCCCATCATGGGAACCATGCTGGACTGCCAGTGGCTGCATACCGAAGTGGGCGACTACTGGTACGAGGGCGGTATTCGCCAGGGAACCGAGGGCCGCGGCAAGGAAATTTATGATCTTGCCAGCGACGCCTGGTATTGGCTGGATGCGGTGGACAACGGCAAAAAAGCCGTGAGCAAAGATGTTTACCAGGAATCCTATGGTGGCAAGTGGGTGCGCTATGATGCAGACGGCCACATGATCAAAGGCTGGGATACCCAGGGTGTGGACCGCTTCTACTTTGACCCCATTACCGGCGCAATGGCGAAAGGCGTTGTGATGATTGATGGCATCCGGTATTGGTTCGACAGCCGCACCGGCGTATTGATTGCACCGAAGTAAAGCGTATATAGTATTATAAGGAAGATAAGCTAAAGTCAGGGCTGTGCAGAAAAGCACGGCCCTGACTTTTTAGATGGTGGCTCTGGCTGAGGTGGGATATTTGGCGGCAAGTGAGTTCCCGCGGGCCGATGCGAGCAACGGCCCCTACAAATGTTCTTTAGGTTGGCTGCTGGGAACCACAGCTTAAAGGAAAGTGGAGTTTTGCAACGAGATTTTATGCGAAATTTATCATAAGGCAACACCGCACAATTCCCGCCTTACGGCCTGTCTCTTATACACATC
>ERZ1027065.913-NODE-913-length-11153-cov-7.842674_pt1 | contig 11153 bp, 8 predicted proteins | sample MGYA00519421_ERZ1027065 | MGnify/ENA primary metagenome ERZ1027065 (study PRJEB26926, sample SAMN06164495) | human gut metagenome | biome: ENVO:00009003; feature: ENVO:2100002; material: ENVO:00002003 | host: Homo sapiens | place: USA | collected 2012 ... | reverse complement strand
CTCGACTAGTCGTCGGCAGCGTCAGATGTGTATAAGAGACAGCTTTCCGTATCGGCAATATCGGAGATGTTCATCCCGAAGATTTCCGGCAGCTGATAGAGATAATTCGCGAGTGTAAATACTAAGCTCCGAATCTGCATAGATTTAATCGTTCCATCGTGGAGGAAAAATCGTTCCACCATGGTGGAACGATTTTTTCCTAGTGGTGGAATAATATTTTCCCCATGATGGAACGATTTGTCCTTCGCCTTCCTTCTCCTTAAGCTTCCCTATTAAATTTGACCTTCGTCAAGTCTGTAAACGCTATCTTTTCGTATTTTTGCACCCAATTTCGGAGGTATTAGATTTATGGCAACATCCAGAGAAATGACGGAAGGACGGGCTCTTCCGTTGATTTTCAACTTTACTTTGCCTTTACTGCTCGGCAATCTGCTGCAACAGACCTATTCATTGGTAGATGCAGCTATCGTGGGGCGCTTTCTGGGTATCAACGCCTTGGCTTCAGTCGGGGCAAGCACTTCGGTCGTTTTTCTTATTCTGGGATTCTGCAATGGCTGTTGCGGAGGTTTCGGCATTCCCGTGGCGCAAAAGTTCGGTGCGCGGGATTATGTCACGATGCGCCGTTATGTGGCTGTCAGCCTGCAGCTGGCTGCGGTGATGTCTGTTGTCATTGCCGTGGTTACCAGCATTTACTGTGCAGATATTCTGCACATGATGAGTACGCCGGAGAACATATTCACGGGAGCCTATTATTACCTGCTTGTCACGTTTATCGGGGTTCCCTTTACTTTCTTCTATAATCTGCTGTCCAGTATTATCCGTGCATTGGGTGACAGCAAGACGCCGTTTTGGTTTCTACTTCTCTCTACGGTACTGAATATCCTGCTCGATTTGTTCTGCATTCTGGTACTGGGTTGGGGAGTGGCAGGAGCTGCCATCGCTACCGTATTTTCACAAGGCGTCTCGGCCATATTGTGCTACATCTATATGATGCGTCGTTTCGACATTCTGAAGACAACGCCAGCCGAGCGGAAATTCGACGGTGCTTTGGCACGCATACTGATGTACATCGGCGTACCCATGGGACTGCAATTTTCCATTACTGCCATTGGCAGCATTATGCTGCAAAGCGCCAATAATGCTTTGGGTACGGCTTGTGTGGCTGCATTCACGGCAGCCATGCGTATCAAGATGTTTTTCATGTGTCCTTTCGAGAGTCTGGGCATGGCAATGGCCACCTATAGCGGGCAAAACTACGGTGCGGGCAAGCCGGAACGTATCTGGATGGGAGTCAAGGCAAGCACCCTGATGATGATTGTTTATTGGGCGTTCACTTTCTGTGTACTGATGTTCGGTGCCAGGACTTTTGCCCTGCTCTTTGTAGATGCCTCTGAGTTGGAGATTTTAAAGAATACGGAGTTGTTCCTGCACATTTCCGTTTCCTTTTTCCCGGTTCTGGGACTGCTCTGCATCCTGCGATACACTATCCAGGGGGTGGGATATACCAATCTTGCCATGCTTTCCGGTGTCTCGGAGATGATTGCCCGGATACTGGTCAGCCTGCTGGCTGTTCCGGCTTTCGGCTATCTGGCCGTGTGTTTTGGTGACCCTACTGCATGGATTTTTGCAGATGCCTTTTTAATACCAGCCTTCATTTATGTCTATCGGCGGATACTTCGGATGAAGAAAAATTAGTGTATCTTTGTATCGGGGAGTTGAAAGAAGAATGACCGGACGAAAAATTATACACATCGATATGGACGCATTCTACGCCTCCGTAGAACAGCGTGATAATCCTGCATTGCGGGGCAAGCCCATTGCCGTGGGCCATGCGGAGGAACGGGGAGTGGTGGCGGCAGCCAGTTACGAGGCACGGCGTTTCGGGGTGCGTTCTGCCATGTCGTCACTGAAGGCAAAGCGGCTGTGCCCCCAACTTATCTTTATCCCGGGACGGATGGAAGTCTACAAATCCGTTTCCCGCCAGATACACGAAATCTTTCATGAATATACGGATGTCATCGAGCCCATTTCGCTGGACGAGGCTTTTTTGGATGTGACGGAGAATAAACCGGGCATTCCATTGGCTGTAGACATCGCGAAGGAGATAAAGCGGAAGGTGCGGGAGAGGTTGAATCTGGTGGCTTCTGCCGGCATATCCTATAATAAGTTTCTTGCCAAGATAGCCTCGGACTACCGCAAGCCGGACGGGCTTTGCACCATACATCCTGCCCAGGCGCTGGACTTTGTTGCCCGGCTGCCCATTGAAAGTTTCTGGGGAGTGGGACCGGTAACGGCGAAGAAGATGCACACCTTGGGGATTCACAACGGGGAACAGCTGCGCATGCAGTCTTTGGAGATGCTGACCCGCGAATTTGGCAAAGTGGGGACAGTCTATTATGATTTTGCCCGTGGCATCGATACCCGTCCGGTAGAGGCTGTCCGCATCCGCAAGTCTGTGGGTTGCGAACATACGTTGGAGAAGGACATCAGCAAGCGTTCATCCGTCATTATAGAGCTGTACCATGCGGCAGTGGAGCTGGTGGGGCGACTGGAGCACACCAATTTCCGCGGGAATACGCTGACGCTGAAAATCAAGTTTCATGATTTTAGCCAGATTACCCGCAGTATGACCCAAACAAAGGAGCTGGGTGCCCTTGACGTGATTCTGCCTTTGGCAAAGCAGTTGCTGCAGGAAGTGGATTATGAACATCATCCTATCCGTTTGATTGGGCTTTCCGTTTCCAACCCCCGTGAAGAGGGGGAGGAGAAAGGAGTCTGGGAACAGCTGAGTTTTGAATTTAGTGACTGGGAGACGGAACATTCAAATAAATAATGCTATATTTGTGTTCAGTATTAAAAAAAGGAAAGCTATGGGCTGTTTTATGAATATTTTGTGGTTGATGTTTGGAGGTATCATCACTGCTGTGGAGTATCTTATTGCAAGTTTATTGATGATGTTCACCATTATTGGCATCCCTTTCGGTATGCAGACCTTGAAAATGGCAAGCCTTGCCTTGTGGCCTTTCGGCAAAGAGGTTCGTAGCGGGGAACGTTCCAACGGTTGCCTCTATGTGCTGATGAATATTCTTTGGATATTCTTGGGCGGCATTTGGATTTGCCTTTCGCACTTGGGATTCGGGTTATTGCTGTGCATCACCATTATAGGCATTCCTTTCGGTATCCAACACTTTAAGCTGGCAGGGCTGGCATTGACTCCTTTCGGGAAGGATATTGTTGCGGCTTGAGCGATTGTGCTGTATCGTTTTTTTATAAATATATGTAAGTATAATTGATGGTGGAGGATGAATGGTGCTTTAATCTTATTGTAATGTGCTTCTGCTTGCATGCTAAATGTTTAGCTTTGTGTTTAGCATCCGATTATGGTTCTATTTTTTGTTTTTATTTGAATTATATATAATAATAATTTTATTTTTAAAAGTGAAATGTTATATTTGTGATTATCCTCACCTATAACACTTCACATATATGCGAAAAACACACCTTTACACGCTACTATGCGTCCTATGTTTTCCATCTTTGGTTTGTGCACAACAAGCCGTTTTTGATGAATTCAGAAAAGCGGCAGGAGATTATGCTGCTCTTTACTCCGGTAAGGCAGAGGAAAATTATAACCAGCAGAAGTATCTTAACCATCCCTATTGGAATACGGATGAATTTCGCGAGGGGGCTGTCTGTTATGGCAGATGGCTTTACTCGGATTTGCAGCTCCGTTATGATACCTATAAAAAGAGTCTGATTGTGGTTACTCCGGAGAAACGGATAACCTTGCAGGTAGATATGCGGAAAGTGGATTATTTTGTCATAGAAGGACAGAAGTTTGTACCGCAGGGTGACTGTTTCGCTGCGTTGCTATATGATAGTCCGCAAATGTGCCTGACACAGTATATCGTATCCACAATGGAGTCTCAGGTGAAGAAAAACGATCTTTATTACAGCCGGTTCAAGAAAAAGAGCTATTTCAGTCTTCGCAGTGGCGGAACCGATTATGTGATAACTTCCCGTTCGGGTTTCTTGAAACTTTTTCCTACATACAAGAAGCAGTTGAAGGCTTATTGCCGGAAAGAGCGGCTGGACTTCAAGGAAGATGGCGGTGTCCGGGCAATGACTCGGTTAACGGAATATATTGATTCCTTAATTCATGGAAAATAATATGAAAGCACATAATCTTAAATATACAGTAGCCTTTTTCCTCCTATTGTCGCCTTTCGGCATGTTTGCACAGCAACAGATGGCTATGGACAGCATTTCCATATTCGAATTGATGGATGCAGTAGAAAAGGGCACGTCTTGCCGTATTTATACAACGATAACGGTTCCTTTTAAAGTGAAGCGGGCAGAGGTGAAGAACCCCACTGCCGAGTACTTGAGAGAGGCTTTGGCAGCTACTATCTATAAGGTGACGGTTTATGGTGACAGAATATTTGTCTTGCCGGAGGTTTTTCTGGCCACCTCGCTGCCACCGGTATTGATGGGGGAAAAGTTGGAGACGGATGAGGAACTATTGCCTTCATACATTCCTATTGTGAAGTCTTCTTCAGAAAACAAGGTCTATGAGATAGGAAACAAGTACAAGCCTGCCCCCGGAGATATGATAACTTTGACCGGAAGAGTTTCTGACTTTAAGACCGGCCAGAATCTGGATGGTATCAACATCATTCATCGAGAGCCGTGGGTAGCTACGACGACCAACCGTCAGGGGGAATTTACCATTGACCTGCCTGCAGGCTATAATATTCTTGAAATCAGTGGGATGAATATCAAAGTGACCCATCGGCAATTTATGCTTTATGGTGAAGGCATTGTCCATATCGAGTTGGAAGAGGAAGACCATATGCTGGATGAGGTGCTTATTGTTTCGGGGCGTATACAGAACGTGAAAAGTGTGCAGTTGGGAATGGAGAAGCTGCAGCCTGCCCTGCTGAAAAACATTCCTACGGCTATGGGTGAGGTGGATGTGCTGAAGATGATACAGACACTTCCCGGCATCAAGACAGTGGGGGAGGCATCAAGCGGTTACAATGTGCGTGGGAGTGCCGCTGACCAGAACCTGCTTCTTTTCAATAACGGAACGATTTATAACCCCAATCATCTTTTCGGTTTTTTCACGGCTTTTAATTCGGACATGATAAAGGATGCGGAACTTTATAAGAGCAGTATCCCCAGCCAGTATGGCGGGCGTATCGCTTCCGTACTGAACATCACCAGCAAGGAGGCGAACAAGGAAAAGTTTACCGGTTCTGCAGGTATCGGGCTTGTGACCAGTAAGTTGAATCTCGAGATTCCCATCATTAAGGAAAAGACTTCCCTTCTGCTGAGTGGACGTACGACCTATTCGGACTGGATAATGAAGACATTGCCCAACAAAAGCGGGTATCGTGATGGGAAAGCCGGTTTCTATGATTTGGGGACTGTCTTCTCGCATACGGTGAACGAGCGCAACAAGCTGAATGTCTATGGCTATTATAGTCACGACCGTTTTGCCTTTAATGACAATGAGAAGTATGCCTACAACAATATGAATTTCTCGGCAAACTGGAGGACCGTCTTTGCAGAAAAGCTGACCGGAAACTTCTCTTTCGGTTATGACCACTACGATTACCGAAATGATGAAACGGTGGAGGAAGCGTCTGCCGCACGGCTGTCTTTTGCCATTAACCAATGGTTTGGAAAAGCGGACTTTCTTTATCAAGCCGGCAATAGCCATGCGGTGAACTTCGGTTTGATGAGCCAGCTGTATAATGTGAATTCCGGGACCTACGAGCCGGTGGGGCCTAATTCGCTGGTAAGATATGATGAACTGCAAAAGGATAAAGCACTGGAAAGTGCCGTTTATATAGGGGATGAATGGGATATAACTTCCAGGCTCTCCATCAATGCGGGTATACGCTATTCCATGCTCAATGCTTTGGGACCGCGCACTTACTATACATATCAGGAAGGTATACTGCCCTCCATGTCTTCGGTGGCGGATTCTATCACGGCGGGGAATGGAAAGGTCATCAAGACCTATCACGGACCGGAATTCAGAGTGTCGGCACGTTATGCCTTTACAGATGATTTTTCCGTAAAGGCCGGTTTCAATACGATGAGGCAGTATATCCATAAGGTATCGAATACTGCCGTTATGTCTCCTACAGATACCTGGAAGCTGAGCGACCCCAATATCAAGCCTCAACGTGGCTGGCAGGTGGCGGCAGGCGCCTACTATAATACGCCGGGGCAACTTCTGGAATTATCTGTAGAAGGATATTACAAAAAGCTGATTGATTATCTGGATTATCGCAGTTCCGCCCAAATCCTGATGAACCACCATCTGGAGACGGATGTCATCAATACGGAGGGATATGCTTACGGCGTGGAATTCCAGGTGAAAAAACCGGCTGGAAAACTGAACGGGTGGATGAGCTATACTTATTCGCGCACTTTCTTGCGTCAGAATGATCCGCGCATAGCCCGTCCCATCAATGGTGGAGAATGGTATCCGACCGAGTATGACAAGCCGCATGACTTCAAGCTTGTAGGCAATTACAAGTTTACCCGCCGTTACAGCATGTCTTTCAATATGGATTACAGTACGGGCCGTCCCACCACAATTCCTGCCGGGCAATACTACGACCAGGGTTTGAAGAAAATGCAGGTTTACTATACCGACCGTAACAGTTATCGTGTTCCCGACTATTTCCGTATGGATTTGTCGTTCAATATTGAACCCAGTCACCACCTGACATTGTTGACCCACAGTTCCCTTTCTTTCGGTATCTATAACCTGACCGGAAGGAAGAATGTGTACTCTGTCTATTTTGTGTCCGAGGAGGGTAGGATTCAAGGATACAAGATGTCCATATTCGGTGCTCCCATTCCTTTTGTTACTTATAATATTAAATTCTGAAAGGGTATGAAGAATAAAGTATATTGGGTGATATGTATATGTCCGTTATGGTTGTTCCTTAGTAATTGTGTGGATAAGTTCAATGCCCACTTGCCGGAAAGTAGTATCGGCCTTCTCATAGTTGAAGGTAGTATAATATCGGATAGTGCTGTCGTGTTTTCTTTGAGCCGTTCCTTTTCCTTGGATGTGGAAGGGGTTCCTCCTGATTTCAATAAGGTGGATGCTGAAGTTTGTGTAACCGGTGAGGATGGCTCCAGTTTTAGGGGTGTTGCGTTGGGTAATGGAAAGTACCGGGTTGCTGTCGGAACATTGCATAGGGATGTCCGCTATAGCTTGAAGATTGTCTATGAGGGAGATATCTATACTTCCGAACCTCAATATCCGATAGGAACGGAAAGCATAGACGATGTCACCTACGAACAGCAAGGGGAGTATGGTGATGTCAGTATCCGTTTCTCTATGCAAAGCAAAGATGCTGCATGTTATTCTTGGAGTTATGAAGAAGATTGGGAGGTGAGGGCCGTATACAATCCTATGTGTGCTTATGACCCCGAAACAGATAAGATCGTTGATTATGATGCTAGACCATACTCACGCGGATGGTGTCATAGTGAATCGTCCGAGATAATAATAGGTAATATGGAAATAAACAAGGATAATCGTGTAAAGGATAAGTGTCTCTATTCCATTGAAGCAGACGATATTCGTTTTTCTTGCTATTACAGTACTATAGTGAAACAACGTAAGATTTCGAAGGGTGAATATGAATATTATCAGGAGAAAATAAAGCTTAATGAGGAGATGGGCGGGTTGTTTGTTCCCCAGCCTTCGGAATTGCCGTCGAACATTAGATGTGAAAGCTCAAATAAACAGGCCATTGGATATGTTGGTGTCAGTTTGAATGTGGCGGAATATCGCATTTTCATTTCTACAGATAATATACAATATAGGCTTCCTGAGGGGTATTGTCAGGGAGCGAAAGGGCTGAAAGAAGAGTATACATTTTTAGATTTATACTTGATGGGGTATACCATTGCATATCCGGACCCGGACCCACGTACGGGATTCAAAGGTTATGCATGGGTTTCTGGAGGTTGTACAGACGTACGCTATTTAGGTGCCAGCTTGGAAAAGCCTTCCTTCTGGCCAGTTGAAATCAATCTGTTTTAATAAGAAAAAGCGATGAATAATGCAAAATATATAGTAACATGGATATGCTTGTTGTGGCTCACTATTGGCAGTTGTGTGGATAAATTCAATGCGCACTTGCCGGAGAGTAGTACGAGGGTGCTTATAGTTGAAGGTAACATCATATCAGATAGTACAGTCGTTTTTTCCTTGAGCTGTTCCTTTCCTTTGAATGTAGAAGGAATTCCTCAGGATTATAACAAGATAGATGCAGAAGTCAGTGTAGTAGGAAGTGATGGTTCTTGTTTTAATGGCACTTCTTTGGGAGATGGAAAATACCAAGTTGTAATTGGCTCTTTGAATAAAGATGCCAGCTATAGTCTGAAAATTGTGTATGAAGGGGATATTTATACTTCGGAGCCTCAATATCCATTGGAGACAGAAACAATAAATGACGTTACCTACGAGCAACCGGAAAAATACGGTGACATCTCTATCCGCTTTTCTATGCGGAGTGAAGATGGCGGATGTTATTTCTGGAGTTACGAGGAAGATTGGGAAGTGAGGGCAGTATATAATCCCAAGTTCCGTTATGACCCTACCACTGATGAGGTGGTTGATTTTGATGCTACATCATATGCACGGGGATGGTGTCATGATAAGTCGGCTAAAATCATAGTAGGTAATATAGGAACAAATAAGGATACTCAATTGAAGGATAAGTGGCTCTATTCTATAAAGGCAGATAATAACCGTGTCTTTCATCATTATAGCACTTTGGTGAAACAGCGTAAGATTTCGAGGGGCGAGTACGAATATTATCAGGAGAAAATAAAAATCAATGAAGAAATGGGTGGATTGTTTATTCCTCAGCCTTCAGAACTTCCTACGAATATTATTTGCAACAATTCAGGCAAAAATGTAGTTGGTTATGTGGGAGTTAGCATGAATGTGGCAAAATATCGTATTTTCATTTCTGCCGATGATATATATTATAGGTTTCCTGACGGTTATTGCCAAGAATTTAGAGGTTGGGCAGATTCGTACATGGATTTATATGTGATGGGATATGCTATTGCTTATCCATTGATGGTAGGTTATGCATGGGTTTCCGGAGGTTGTACAGACGTACGCTATTTAGGTGCCAGCTTGGAAAAGCCTTCCTTCTGGCCGGATGAAATGAATTAATATTGAAATGATATGAAGAGAGTGATATTTTGTATTATAGGTTGGGTTCTTGTATTGGGATTACACGCTCAAATTGTTGAGAATATGCGTATTTATACAGACAAGGACTGCTATGTGGCTGGAGAAGATTTGTGGATAAAAGTTTGTGTGACGGATTCCTTGTCTCGTGGAAGCGTATTAAGCAAAGTAGCTTATGTAGAGATAAGTGACACGAAGCTGGTATACGCACAAGGTAAAATCGACTTGCAGAACGGGAATGGATGGGGACGTATCAGACTTCCGCAAGTCATGCATACCGGAGCTTACCAACTGACGGCATATACGCGTTATATGAGGAACTATCCTATGGCTTGTTTCCCAAAGAAGTATATAGCCTTGCTTAATACTGTTCAGACAACAGAGGAGGATAATGTGGAACTTTTCACGGATTCCATTACCGTTTCACAAGCTTCCGGCAATCAGCTTTCCGGAGCGGACTTATGGACAGATAAATCGGTCTATGGGAACCGGAGTAAAGTAGCCTTGACATTACCCAATCTGCCTGCTGATGTCAAGGAGCTTACTTTGTCCGTAGTACGAAAAGACTATGTGCTAAAGGGGTTTCCAATATCAGCCGACGGGCAGAAGAACTATACAAGTGTTCCGGAACGGTCATTTGCTGCAGAGTGTGAAGGGCATATTGTAACCGGCAGGCTGATGGGAGCGCCTGCTGACAATGTAAATGCACGTCTGGCATGTGTGGGCAAGGATATTCGTGTCTTTGGCGGACAGCCTAAGGCTGACGCTATTTATGCTTTTTATACGACCGGAATAACGGATATGCAGGAGATTGTATTAACTGCATTACCGGAGGAGGAAAGTCCCTGCCGATTGGAGCTTATTTCTCCTTTTGTCGGGGTGTTGGCGGAAAAACTTCCTAAAGTCTGTGTGTCATTTCGGAAAGAAGACTTGATAGAGCGTGGTTTCAGCGCGCAATTACATTCTCTTTTGCCGGTAGATTCTTCGTATAGCAAGAGTATATTGCAACAACTTTATGATTTTGTTCCCGCTTCCACTTATAATCTGGATGAGTATGTTCGTTTCAGGACTGTGAGGGATGTTTTTGTGGAATTTGTCAAGGGAATACGTATCAGTCAGCTGGAAGGTAAAGATGTCATCCGGATACTGCAACCGGATATAAGGAGATTCAGTAATATGAAAACACTGGTGTTGTTAGACGGGATTCCGTTTGATGACCATGAAACCATTCTGAACTATGATGCCCGTTTGATACACTATATACATCGTTATACTGGCAAATATACTTTTGGCGGGGAGTTGTATGATGGAATTGTTTCGTTTATAACCCATCGGGGAACATTGCCTGATATACGTTTGGATAAGAATTCACAGATGTTTTCTTATGAGTTTCCACAAAAGAGAATCGCATTTGTTGCTCCATCATACAATTCAGAGAAACAAGCCGGTTCCCGCTTACCGGATTTTCGGCATACACTTTATTGGAATCCGGAGATAACTTCCGCTATGGGTACACTCAACTTTTATACTTCGGATATGAACGGAATATATATAATTACCCTACAAGGAATTTCGGTTGACGGTAGGGAGATAAGGATGCAAAGTGAGTTTGTTGTTGGTGCTAACCATTAGTATAGATGGATAAAAAAGAAAAAGGGCAGAGAACTGAAAAGTTCCCTGCCCTTTATTCATTGTATTTAAAGGTGTTTTTTTACATGGTTACGAGTGACTGCTTTGCAAGCAGCTTTTGTAGTTTACCGTTCAGTGTTTGACACATTGTTCCATTACCCATTGCCTGATAGCGTTTGATTTGGTACTGTAACATAAAAATTTCATTTGCATTCTTTTTCATAATTCTCATCTTTTTGCTGTCTCTTATACACATCTGACGCTGCCGACGACTAGTCGA
>ERZ1027065.911-NODE-911-length-11157-cov-5.654116_pt1 | contig 11157 bp, 10 predicted proteins | sample MGYA00519421_ERZ1027065 | MGnify/ENA primary metagenome ERZ1027065 (study PRJEB26926, sample SAMN06164495) | human gut metagenome | biome: ENVO:00009003; feature: ENVO:2100002; material: ENVO:00002003 | host: Homo sapiens | place: USA | collected 2012 ... | reverse complement strand
CGAGATAGGCTCCGGTCTCGTGGGCTCGGAGATGTGTATAAGAGACAGTAATAGGTATGATATACTTCAAAATGTAGTGATAACTTGCATATATAAAAAGAAAACATCGTAAGGATAATTTTAAGAGAGGTATCAATATGGGAGATTATAAGGCAGCAGAGAATAGATATAAGAATGTTGAGGGAACAGGATTTTACAGACATTGCGGCAAGAGCGGTCTTATGATGCCGCCTCTGGCACTTGGACTCTGGCACAACTTTGGAACAAATGACGATTACGAGAATATGAAGAAGATGTGCTTTACCGCATTTGACAACGGAATAACACATTTTGATATAGCAAACAACTATGGCCCGGTGTATGGAAGTGCAGAGGAGAACTTTGGAAAGATACTCAGAGAGGAACTGGGTGCGTACAGGGATGAGCTGATAATCAGCACTAAGGCCGGATTCGATATGTGGGAAGGCCCTTACGGCAACTGGGGCAGCAGAAAATATCTCATAGCAAGTCTTGACCAGAGCCTTAAAAGACTTGGCATCCCATATGTGGATATATTCTATCATCACAGAATGGATCCGAACACTCCACTCGAGGAGACCATGGGAGCATTGGCGCAGATAGTGAAGAGTGGAAAGGCACTTTATGTCGGACTCTCCAACTATGACGGACCTACCATGGCAAAGGCGGAGCGCATACTTGATGAGCTTCATGTGCCATTTGTGATAAATCAGAACAGATACAGCATACTGGACAGATCTGTCGAGAACAATGGGCTTCTGAAGCAGACATACGCATCAGGCAAGGGACTCATATGCTTCTCGCCTCTGGCACAGGGAATGCTGACAGACAGATATCTGAAGGATATGCCGGCGGACAGCAGGGCAGTGAAGGACGGAAGATTCCTTCATGAGAATCAGGTGCTTGAAACTAGACCTCTCCTCAACCAGTTAAATGAGATCGCAGCCGGATATGATATGAAGCTATCAGAGCTTGCCATCGCATGGCTGCTGAACAAGCCGGAGGTCACAACAGTGCTGATCGGTGCTTCAAAGCCTGAGCAGATCATCAGCAATCTCAAGGCTGTTGAAAAGCAGGCACATACAGTCATGACCGATGACGAATTACAGAAGATCGAGGATGCCGTTGCAGCATTTGAAAGATCATAAAATAGGCAAAACTTTTTTTATACCCCCTCGCAGGAGAAGCCGGATAGAGCTTCTCCTGTTTTTTATATCTGTGCAGACGTTGGGAGAAGTCTGTGCTGTTACAAATACATAAAAGTATGGTATTATATCACACAGAATCTATGTTACGGAGAAAAACTGGTGAAGGAATATATAAATGAAGCACTTGAAAAATATATAGAGAAGGGTACATACCCGTGGCACATGCCGGGACATAAGAGACAGCCGCTAGAAGAGCCGGCCAACTTCTGGAATGGGGTGTATGCACATGATTTCACTGAGGCTAAAGATCTTGACGACATGCATGAGCCGGAGTTGTTCATAGCGGACAGTATTGCCGAGATGAAGAATGTGTATGGAACATTTGCAACATATATGCTGGTGAACGGTTCCACATCCGGACTTATGACAGCTATACACGCCACCTGTCACAGGGGAGACGTGATACTTGCGGCAAGAAACTGCCATAAGGCGGTGTACAACGCTATCTGTATGTTGGAGCTTGAGCCCGAGTATATAGTGCCGGATTATGTGAGTATGAGCTGGCCTGACGGTGTGGGTCAGAATGAAGTCGGAGCAATATCGAATGGAATGTCAGATGATGGAGAAGATGACTGCGAAATATCGGAAATGATGGTTCCAGGCGATGAAGATGATCGTGAAATGTCAGAGAGGACAGACATACTGGGTGACATATCGCCGGATAAGCTGGAGCTTGCTCTTAAGGAATTGGTAGCAGATGGCAGAAAGCCAAGAGCGGTGATAATCACATCGCCGACATATGAGGGTGTCATATCTGATATAAGGACCATAGCCGGGATAGTACACAGGTATGGAATATATCTCATTGTGGACGAGGCACAGGGAGCACATCTGAACTTCATGGAAGGACATGAGACCGCCATGCAGCAGGGCGCGGATATTGTCATCGAGAGCCTGCACAAGACCATGCCGGCACTCACACAGACATCACTTCTTCATGTGATGAATCCTGAGCTTGATGAGAGGGTTAGAAGATATCTGCAGATATTCCAGACATCTTCGCCTTCATATATATTTATGCAGAGCATGGAGAAGGCAGTTGCATTTGGCGCAAATAACAGAGATGAATTTGCCAGGTATGGGCGGAGGCTTGAGGCATTTGCCGGGAAATGTGATGGGCTCAGAAATATACGGCTGTTCAGACCTGATGCTTCCTCAGTGAAAAATGATGAGATCTGTAATGCGTGTAAAGTGTTCGACCGTGATGAGGGCAGGCTGGTATTTGTCGTGAGATCGGGAACTGTAGACGAGTCGGGACAGAAATTTACAGGGGTTATGCTTGCTGAAATTCTGGCGGACAGGTATGGGTTGATTGTTGAGATGGCATCGGTGAGTTATGTCATTTGTATATCATCTGTTGTGGACAGTGCAGACAGTTATGATATACTATTTAATGCGGTGGCTGAGATAGACGGGAACCTTGGCTATGAGCCGGATAAAACAGACCGGCAGGAGCTGGATATCATATCCGGCAGAAGGTCAGCTATGCCGCCGGGAACCGCGTGGGACAGACCAGTGGAGAGCGTGCCGATTGAGGGTGTGGCTGGAAAGGTGTCGGGGGCATTTGTATATGCATATCCGCCGGGAATACCTGTGCTGGCGCCGGGAGAGGTCGTTGACCGGCAGGCGGTGAACGGAATAAAGTCCATGATAGACAGCGGACTTAATGTGGCAGGAGTCAATGACGGTTATATCAAAGTGCTGTGCGGAGAATGATATGTAGCATTATGATCTGGAAGGTTTGATAAGAATCACAATATAAATATGAAAGGTGTACATGTGCAGGAACAGCATATGGCAGGGTTAGGATATGAAAGGAATATTTATAACTATAGAGGGCCCGGACGGAGCGGGCAAGACCACACAGAGGGAGCTGCTTAAGGAATATCTGGAGAAGAAAGGCTATGACGTGCTGATAACCAGAGATCCGGGGGGAAATCCCATAAGTGAGGCGATCCGCGAGGTTATATTGAACAAGGATTTTACAGAGATGGGATATATGACTGAGCTGCTTCTGTATGCTTCGGCGAGAGCCCAGCTTGTGAAAGAGAATATCAAGCCTGCACTGGATGCCGGTCAGGCGGTGATTGCAGACAGATTTGTGGACTCATCCGCTGTGTATCAGGGAATCGGAAGAGGACTTGGAGTTGACACGGTGTATAAGGTAAATGAATTTGCACTTCAGGGAATCATGCCGGATATGACATTCCTCATGGATCTTGACGCCCAGGAGGGAATATCCAGAAAGAAGAACCAGGCTGAACTTGACAGAATGGAGAATGAAAAAATGGAGTTCCATCAGAAGGTCGTGGATGGATACCGCATGCTTGCGGATATGCACACTGAGAGAATAGTGAAGATAGACGCTACTTTACCTATTGATGAGATTCATGGTATAATAGTAGGGTATGTAGAGAAGAAACTTAATCTTTAATATATTTTGATTTTGGAGAAGGTCAGAATAGACATACAGAAACAATTAATTGTAAGGGGGTTGGTATATATGATAGATTTCACAGACATAATCGGACATGAGGACATAATACGCCACTTCAAGAGTAGCATTGAGCTGGGTAAGATATCCCAGGGCTACATCATCAATGGCGAGACAGGAAGTGGAAAAAAGACCCTTACCAGGGCGCTGGTCAAGACTCTCCAGTGTGAGGAGGGCGGTACAGAGCCATGTAATCATTGTAAGTCATGTCTTCAGTGTGAGACGGGAAATCAGCCTGATATCGTGTGGGTGACCCACGACAAGCCAAATGTGATCTCGGTTGAAGAGATACGTGATCAGGTGAATTCTGATATTGATATCAAGCCTTATAGCAGCAGATATAAGATATATGTTATAGAGGATGCACAGCTTCTGAATGTGAATGCACAGAACGCTTTGTTAAAGACGATCGAGGAAGCTCCGTCCTATGCAATAATCATACTGCTCACCAACAATCTTGATAAGATGCTTCAGACGATACAGTCCAGATGTATAGTGCTTAACGTTAAGCCTGTCAGGGAGCATGATATACTTGATTATCTCATGAACGAGCTCAAGCTGGACAAGCAGAAGGCTGACTTCTGTATGGATTTTGCCCAGGGCAATCTGGGAAAGGCCATCAGGCTTGCAACTAGTGATGAGTACAAGGAGATCAAGGAAAATGTGGTGAAGTTCATGAGACATATAAGTGATATGTCGGTTGATGACATGATATTTGCCATTAAGAATATGGAGCTGTACAAGCTCAAGGTAAGTGACTACATCGATCTGATGATGATGTGGTACAGGGACATTCTTATGCTTAAGGTGTCCAATAACCCGGGCCGGTTGATGTTCAAGGAGTATTATTCTGATATAAGAAAGCAGTCCTCACACATCAGCTATGAGGGTATAGAAAAGGTACTCAAGTCTATGGACAAGGCCAAGGTCAGACTTGAGGCGAATGTCAGCTTTGACATTGTCATGGAGCTTATGCTCCTAACCATGAAGGAGAATTGTTAATGAAAGAGATTATAGGAGTTCGTTTCAGACCAAACGGTAAGATATATTATTTTGATCCACAGAACTTTGAGGTCGAGGCCGGCAGTTTTGTCATTGTCGAGACCGCAAGGGGTGTGGAGTACGGCAAAGTGGTTCTGGGAAGACGAGAGGTAGAAGAGGGCAAGATAACGGCGTCACTCAAGCCGATCATAAGAATTGCCACAGAGGATGACACCAGAAGATACGAGGATAACAAGAAGAAGAGCAAGAGAGCATTTGGCATATGTCTTGAGAAGATCGCAAAGCATAAGCTGGACATGAAGCTCATCGAGGCTGAGTATACATTTGACAACAATAAGGTGCTGTTCTACTTCACAGCAGACAGGAGAATCGATTTCCGAGAGCTGGTAAAGGATCTGGCATCTGTGTTCAAGACAAGAATAGAGCTCAGACAGATCGGTGTCCGCGATGAGACCAAGATGGTTGGCGGAATCGGCATATGTGGAAGGGAGCTCTGCTGTAACAAGCATTTGTCGGAGTTCGTTCCAGTATCAATCAAGATGGCAAAGGAGCAGAACCTGTCACTGAATCCTACTAAGATATCCGGTGTGTGCGGAAGACTTATGTGCTGTCTGAAGCATGAGCAGGACACTTACGAGTATCTGAATGAGAAGCTTCCGAATGTAGGAGATTTCGTCAGGACCATAGATGGCAACAAGGGCGAGGTCATGTCAGTGAACGTTCTCCGGCAGAAGGTTAAGATCGTGGTGACAGACAAGGATGACAACAAGGAAGTTATGGAGTATCCTGTGGCTGAACTCAAGTTCAAGCCTAAGAGAAGAAAGAATTCAGAGAGACTCAGCGCTGAGGAGTACAAGGCACTTGAGGCATTGGAGGACAAGGGTGGAAAGTCCAAATTTGACGATTAGACCGGAAGTGGTTATAAAATCCTGTGAGAGGATAGATGACCTGCAGTGCAAGGGTTATCAGATCATACAGAACAGCGGAATGTTCTGCTTTGGGATGGATGCTGTGCTGCTGGCAAACTATGTGAGATTTAAGCGCGGTGGCAGATATCTGGATCTCGGAACGGGAACAGGTATCATACCTATACTTCTTGCTGCAAAGGAGTATGGGGATGAAGCTCTTACCAGAGATGAGAGACTTGCTGGTTTGAATGCCGATGATTATAGATCCTCACATGATTGTATTGCCGTAGATGGAGTTACTAATTCGGATGCAGGGGTGAATCAGCAGCCTGGCGGTAAAATGGCAGATGGAGCACGGTTTATAGGCATAGAGCTTCAGCCTGCATGTGCGGACATGGCGGCAAGGAGCGTGAGCCTCAATGGGCTTGACGGTTTAGTGCGAATAGATAACGGAGATATAAAGGAGGTCTCTTGTAACTACAAGAAGGCCTCCTTTGACATAGTGACCTCAAATCCGCCATACATAAAGGGCAGTCACGGTCTGGAGAATCCGGATGCTCCGAAGAACATAGCGAGACATGAGGTGCATGTGACGTTGGATCAGGTGGTGGCAGCGGCAGAGCATGCCCTTAAACCCGGCGGAAGTTTTTATATGATACATAAGCCGTTCAGGCTGGCTGAGATATTTGAATGCCTGCATGAGCACAGGCTTGAGCCAAAGAGGATGCAGCTTGTACATCCATACATAGATAAGGAGCCAAACATGGTCATAGTGGAGGCCGTTAAGGGTGGCAACTCCATGATCAAGATTGATCCGCCTATGATAGTCTACAAAGCTCCGGGAGTGTACACGGAGCAGCTGCTGGCGACGTATGAAGGCAGTGCAAAGCGGTAACAGGCAACGGCTGCAGCATGAAAGTGAAAAATGTTGTAAACACCCTAATGTACATATTACAGATAGTGAGGTTTATATATGGCAGGCAAATTATATCTGGTGGCAACACCCATAGGAAATCTTGAGGATATGACATATAGAGCCGTCAGGGTTCTTTCCGAGGTGGATGTGATAGCGGCGGAGGATACGAGGAACAGTATCAAGCTGCTCAATCATTTCGAGATCAAGACTCCGATGACAAGCTATCATGAATACAACAAATACGATAAGGCAAAGGTTCTCGTTGAGAAAATGCAGCAGGGACAGAACGTGGCAGTCATAACAGATGCAGGAACTCCGGGAATATCTGATCCCGGGGAGGAGCTTGTGAGACAGGCTCTTGATGCCGGACTTGAAGTTACGCCTGTTCCGGGTGCCTGTGCATGTATATCGGCACTTATCAGCTCGGGACTTTCGACCAGAAGATTTGCATTTGAGGCATTCCTTCCATATGACAAGAAGGACAGGGCGAGGGTTCTTGAGGAGATGAAGCGAGAGACTAGGACCATGGTGATGTATGAGGCGCCCCACAAGCTGAAGAAGACTTTGGTGGAACTCATGGAGACACTAGGTGACAGGCATATCACGCTTGCCAGAGAGATCACCAAGAAACATGAAACCATAGAGCCTATGATGCTCTCTCAGGCGATAGCTCGTTACGAGGGGGAAGATCCGAGAGGAGAATTCGTCATAGTGATAGAAGGGCTTGATGTGAAGAAGCTTGAGGAGGAGAAGAAGAGCTCGTTCGAGGCTATGTCCGTGGAGGAACATGTCCAGATGTACGTTGATCAGGGTATGTCCAAGAAGGATGCGATCAAGCAGGCAGCTGTAGACCGCGGAGTCCCTAAGAGGGATGTGTATAATGCGGTGATGAAATAGAAAACGGAGGTAGATTGGTGTCAGGTGCGGATAAACAAAAGTTTATCTGTACCTGACACTTCTTGCTTAAAAATCTCCTTCATTTCAGATTTATCTCCATCATTTTATCAATAAATGATGGAGATAATAATAGACATGATGGAAATAACACTCCCCATATTCACACCTTATCTTTTGAATTGTAAAACATACTGGTTTCTTATTCTCTGTTCCGGTCTGACATCAACCAGATATAAGAATAATAAAAATATCCATTCCAATGGTTTCATTATAATATAAACAACATCTGCTCTAAGAGGATTTGTTATGAGTTTCGACAGAGGATAGCCGTATGTATCATATATGTGGCGAACCATCCTGTGAAAACTTGGAAATTTTATCTGAATCACTTCTTCAAATGCGTTGGCAATACATAATTGCCTGTTTACAATGATCGTTGCACCTCTCCTGCTTCCAAATCTAAGCGGTTTCACAACTTTTTTGTGCCCACCGGCGGCTACCGTACAAAGATAATGTCCTTCGTAATCTGATGGCGGTGGTGGTGTCTGCTTTGAAAATGTCCAATCTGCAGTATCTGTAAATGCCTTAATCGGAGCATCCAGTCCCTGACCAATTAGGACAAATATAATCTCGATAATTGCCACAACCAGAAACAGTGCAACAAAAATTACAAAGGTGTACCTGGATAAGCTGTTAATGATATCGTAAAATTTCTTGAAACGTATATTGTTATCCTGTGCTGCTGCTCTGTTTTTAAAGATTTCTACCTGTTGCAGCATATGCCTCTGAATTGCTCTTGCAGATAACAGCAATATGTTGAAATGATAAACATAAAATGACAATTCTAAGGGATTATTGATATTTTTAGATAACTGAACAGCAAACGTAATCTGCAATACATTAAGCAGGATAATAAAGGAAATGGCAGCCGCGGATACTAATGGCGGCAGTCGGTCTGCATTTATGTATAACAACACAAAATATGCAGCAAATCCTAATAAAGCAACCCAGGAAATTCCCCAATACCCGGAAGAAATCACATAGTGAAATTGCATAGTATTAACCTGTTCATACCAGTCGCCTGCTGTATCATACGTTATCGCAAACAGCATCAGATATAACAGGCCGCCAACCAGAACAGTTACGGTTGAGATAAGCTTTTCCTTTTGGGGTTTGGCAGAAAAACAATTGTAAATATTCCAGACTGTTAAAGTTCCGGGTATAATAAATGCGACTATACCGAAAAATAAAAATATTAATATGTCGTTCAAATGAAACATTTACAAATCTCCCTTTCACAAATACTGCCGATCAGACATCCCCATTTATATAAACCCTAGGTACCCTCACCGATATGTTGCACACGATCACATCCACGTTGGTGTCGAGCATATTTGCCATGTCTTCGATGGACATGCCCTCGCCGAGAAGAGTCACGGTGTCGCCGCGCTTTACATCCGGGATGTCTGTAATGTCTGCCATGCACTGATCCATACATACGCGTCCGATGATCGGCGCTTCATGGCCGTTTATGATGACCTTGCCCTTGTTGGACAGATAGCGGCTGTAGCCGTCGGCAAATCCGACAGGCAGAGTGGCGATCTTTGTAGGCCTTTTGGTGACAAATGTTCCGCCGTAGCCGATTTCTGAACCGGCAGGAACCTCCTTCACCATGGCAACGTATGTGTACCAGCTGAGGATCTCCTGAAGTCCTGAATTCTTCCAGTCAAAATCATCAGAAGGAGTGAGACCATAGAGGATATCACCGCATCTGACTGCGTCGAGCTGTGCCTCAGGCAACATCAGTATGGCAGGGCTGTTGGCTACGTGGTGCTTTGGTATGACAACCCCCATTTTCTCAAGTTCATTTACGGCGTGGAGGTATAGGTCAAGCTGCTTTCTGGCGCTTGTGTGGTCGCCCTCGTCTGCCCTTGCAAAATGTGTAAATATACCTGTTACGTTCAGGTCATCCATCTCGCAGATCTTCTTTATAGTGTCAAATGATTCCTGACATACCGGGAATCCTATTCGGTTCATACCGGTGTTCAGCTTTATCTGGACATTCTGTTTCTTGCCGGCTCTTCTTGCAGCGGCAGCCATGTTCTCAGCACCCTCCATTGAAAAGACAGTGAGATCAAGGTCGTACTTTGCGGCCTCATCCAGCATGTCATCTGCTGTATCGCCGAGGATAAGGATAGACTCTGTGGCCCCCGCGTCCCTGAGCATCTTTCCCTCTTCCCAGATGGCAACGGCGTAGCTGTCTATGCCACATTCCTTGAGTGTCGGGTAAAGTCCTGCAATACCGTGGCGGTATCCATCGCCCTTCATGACAGCGATAAATTCAACACCCGGTTTCAGTCTTGATTTTATGTTGGCAATATTGCTCCTGAGCTTTGCCAGATCTATAACTGCTGCAGTTCTTCCTGCAAATGGTCTGTTATTCATAGTCATTCTCCTGTTTTACAACTGTCAAATTATAGTAACCATGTAATTATATTTTTATTTGTTGAATGAGTCAACATGTGTGTTATGATGTTGTCAAAAGCCACGCAGAATATATATTTTACAACCCTGTTGTATCTAACTCTATGATCATCTGTTCCAGTTTTTGCTCTCTTAATAAATAGCACATATAGATTGGAAGATATGTTATAGCACCATCTGTCTCCACGTTTCCAATTGATAAAACATATGCTTTTTCAAGATGATAATCCGGAACTTTCATGAAATTATCCAACGCTTTGTGTGACTTATAAGCCTTTCCCGATTTAACTTCAATTGGAACAACCTGACCATTCATTTCTATTGCGAAATCCAACTCTCCGATTTTCTGCTTTTTACAGAAATAAGGTTCGAAACCATTGGCAACCAATTGCTGTGCGACTGCATTTTCAAAATGAGCACCATTGTTGACCTCTCCGTTTTTATTTATCAGCTCAACTTTAGTTTCTGCCGGATAAGCGCTGGTCAGCAGACCGATGTCACTCGAGAAAAGTCTGAACACATTACTGCTCTTGCTCGCTTTGAGAGGAATAACGGGAGCTTCCACTTTATATACCGGTAACGCGACTCCGGCATCTTTCAGCCACAAAAAGCTGTTTTCATATCTGTCAAACTTTAACTCTTTATCCAGCATTGTAAATACAAACTTTTCAACCATTCTTCTGACGATACGTCCTATAAATATGGTAACAAAAGCGAACTTCTTCATCACTAATCGCAAGCTGGGAAAATGCCGCTTTCTTTGCAATACGCATGTACTGCTCCCAATCTTCTTCAGAAACAGCCGGATACATTTTCTTTAAGCGCGCCTCATATTCCGCATCCGTCATCGATGAAAATTGTGCCGGCACAAGCTTACGCACATTTTTGTATATTCTGCGGTTCATTCTCTTTACTGCACGAATATTCTGCTTTTTGCGAAGTTCTTTTAACAGGACGTTTCTATAATTTCGCTGCAATCGCACAACACAATACAGCACAAGTATCAACACAACGAGAATGATGAGAATACCAATTACAAAAGTCGCAATTTTCTGTCCCTGTGACAGCCCTTTACCGCCTCCGGTTCCGTTTTTCCCTGGCTCCTGTGTGGATTGCTGCGTCATTTGTGTCTGCGAATCCTGTGTCTGTGTTTCCTCCGTGAGCTGAGTTTCCTCCGTGAGCTGTGTTTCTGTATTTTCAGACTCGCTCGATGCCGTGGTGTCTTTTCTC
>ERZ1027065.902-NODE-902-length-11237-cov-6.155607_pt1 | contig 11237 bp, 12 predicted proteins | sample MGYA00519421_ERZ1027065 | MGnify/ENA primary metagenome ERZ1027065 (study PRJEB26926, sample SAMN06164495) | human gut metagenome | biome: ENVO:00009003; feature: ENVO:2100002; material: ENVO:00002003 | host: Homo sapiens | place: USA | collected 2012 ... | reverse complement strand
CAGCCAGATCAACCTGCCCTTCATCACCGCCGATGCTACCGGCCCGAAGCACTTGGATATGACCCTGACCCGCGCAAAGTTCAACGAGCTGACCGCTGATCTGGTCGATCGCACCATGACCCCCGTGCGCAAGGCTCTGCAGGATGCAGGTCTGCGCGCTTCCGACCTGAAGAAGGTGCTGATGGTCGGTGGTTCCACCCGTATCCCCGCTGTCTACGACGCCGTGAAGAAGGAACTGAACTGCGAGCCCTTCAAGGGCATCAACCCCGATGAGTGCGTGGCTGTCGGTGCTGCTATTCAGGGCGGCGTTCTGAACGGCGAGAAGAAGGGTCTGCTGCTGCTGGATGTCACCCCGCTGAGCCTCGGCATTGAGACTCTGGGCGGCGTGTGCACCAAGATCATCGACCGCAACACCACCATCCCCACCCACAAGAGTCAGGTGTTCTCCACCGCAGCCGACAACCAGCCCTCTGTTGAGGTCAACGTGCTGCAGGGCGAGCGTGAGTTTGCCCGCGACAACAAGAGCCTGGGTGTGTTCCATCTGGACGGCATTGCTCCGGCTCCCCGTGGCGTGCCTCAGATCGAAGTTACCTTCGATATCGATGCCAACGGCATCGTGAAGGTCAGCGCTAAGGATCTGGGCACCGGCAAGGAGCAGAACATCACCATCACCGCTTCCACCAATATGTCCAAGGAGGACATCGACAAGGCTGTGAAGGAAGCTGAGCAGTTTGCTGCCGACGATAAGAAGAAGCGTGAAGAGGTCGATATCCGCAACGGTGCCGACCAGATGGTGTTCCAGACCGAGAAGATGCTGAAGGAGAACGGCGACAAGCTGCCCGCAGACGTGAAGAGCGATGCCGAGGCAAAGCTTGCTGACCTGAAGACCGCTGTCCAGTCCGGCAACGTGGACGACATCAAGGCAAAGCAGGAAGCCCTGAGCCAGGTGTTCGAGAAGATGTATCAGGCAGCCGCTGCCGCACAGCAGGCCGCCGGTGCACAGCCCGGTGCTGACGCAGGCGCAGCCAACGAAAAGCCCAACGATGACGGCGTTGTGGATGCCGACTTCAAGGAAGTCTAAGTTTGACACAAAGCGCTGTGTCCGGCCAAACCGGCGGGCATACGCGCAATAAAGCAAAAGCCGCTCCGGTTTAGGCCGGAGCGGCTCTTGCTGGTTTATAGAATGTAAACCCTCTCAGTCATTGCTTCGCAATGCCAGCTCTCCCGATGGGCGAGCTTTTGGCGGTGAGGACAAGTTTCCCTTCTCGGTCTAAGCTCCCCCCTCGGGGGAGCTGGCGCGTCAGCGCCTGAGAGGGTTTCGGCGGAGAAAGACCGTGACGGGAGAGGTTGGAGAGGTGAGTGGATATGGCACAGGAAAAGCGTGATTATTACGAAGTGCTGGGGGTATCCAAGGGCGCAAGCGATGCCGAGATCAAAAAGGCATACCGCAAGCTTGCCATGAAGTACCACCCGGACTATAACCCCGGCGATAAGGACGCCGAGGCAAAGTTCAAGGAGATCAACGAGGCAAACGAGGTGCTTTCGGACCCGAAGAAGCGCCAGCTGTACGACCAGTACGGCTTTGCCGGTGTTGACCCCACCTACGCAGCACAGAACGGCGGCGGCCCCGGCGGCTTTAGCGGTTTTGGCGGCGACGGTGTGGACTTGGGCGACATTTTTGGCGATATCTTCGGCGGCGGCTTTGGCGGCTTCGGCGGCTCGTCCCGTCAGGCAAATCCCAACGCCCCCCGCAAGGGTCAGGACATCCGGGTGCGCATCACCCTGAGCTTTGACGAGGCCGTGCACGGCTGCAAGAAGAACATTACCATCACCCGTCAGCAGGAGTGTACCGAGTGCCACGGCAGCGGCTGTGCCGCCGGTACCAGCCCCGAGACCTGCCCGGACTGCGGCGGACGCGGCTTTGTCATCCGCCAGCAGCGCACCCCCTTTGGCGTGATGCAGACCCAGCAGCCCTGCTCCCGCTGCGGCGGCAAGGGCAAGCTGGTAAAGAACCCCTGCAAGGTCTGCCACGGCAGCGGCAAGGTGGCTACCAAAAAGACGCTGGAGGTGTCCATCCCCATGGGCATCGACGACGACCAGAGCTTTGCACTGCGCGGCATGGGCGATGCCGGTACCAACGGCGGCCCCGCCGGTGATGTCATCGTCATGGTCAGCGTGCGCCCCAGCGAGGTGTTCCAGCGCGACGGCTACGATGTGTGGGTCACCGTGCCCATCACTTACAGTCAGGCTGTGCTGGGCGACAGTGTCACCGTACCCTCCATTGACGGCAAGGTGGAGTACACCGTGCCCGAGGGCACCCAGAGCGGCACCACCTTCCGCCTGCGCGGCAAGGGCATCCAGTATCTGAACGGCCGTGGCCGCGGCGATATGTACGTCAAGTGCGAGGTGGAGATCCCCAAAAAGCTGAACAAGACCCAGCGCGATGCCCTGAAAAAATTTGAGGGCACTTTGAAAGAAGAAAACTACGAAAAGCGTAAGGGCTTCTTCAAAAAGCTGAAGGATATGTTCAACGCATAAAAACCAAACGGCGGCGCGTTCCATCGGAGCGTGCCGCCGTTTTTTGTGTCTGCGCAAGGCTGATTCGTCTCACACACTTGCGATTTCGTCTAAAATGCACCCTGTTTTAGACGAAAACTTGGATACATGAGACGAAAGCTAAAAGAAAACCCTACAAAAACAGCGGAGGCGCTGCCCTTTCGGGCAGCGCCTCCGCCTGCTTTGTTCTTTGGTGTACTCCGAGCCGGTCTTATGAGATAAGATGGATCAGAGCAGGATGACTGCTGCGTTGATGACCAGACCGACACCAGAAGCGGTTGAAGTGACGAACCATGCAGCGCAGGCGAGGTCGCGGATGGTGTTGGCAGTGCTCTTCTCCATATCAGTAGCCAGAGCATCCAGACCCTTCTCCATCCAAGTGTTGGGGTTCTTACGGCGGTAGTCGCGGACAGCGGTCACGCCTTTGAACCAGCCGTACGGAGGAATCAGCCAGCACAGCAGAGCCTCAGACATGGTAGCAGTAGCGCCGCCTTCGGTGTAGGTCATTTCCTCAGTGGACAGGACGTTGTAATACGCGGGCATCATCATTTTTTCCATAATAACACTCCTTTTGAAACAAAGCTATCCAAAACGGTGCACCCAAAAACGCACCGCTTTTTCTGAATAAAGGGTCTCAGCGCACGACCAGCAGAATGGCGCTCAGGGGAGCCAGTGCCACCACCATGATGGTAGAAACGGCATCCCGCACAAAGTTGCCGGCGGATTTGCCCATATCGGCGGCAATGGCATCGGTGGCGCGGCCCATCACGGTAAAGAAGTTGCCGTCCTTGTTGCCGTCCTGCTGCAGCCAAGTGCGTGCCTGCTTGATGCCCCAGATATAGCTGGAGGCCAGCACCACAGCACCTACGACCGTTGCGGCAGTAGTGGCGAGACTGGCAGCATCATCCACTGCGCCGCCGCCGGTGGTATAGGTCATTTCTTCGTTGGAAAGTACCGCATAATCTGCGGGATAATTCATCTTTTTCATCATCAATACTCCTTTGTCAAAGGGAAATGCCGCATTGCATCCCGATCCCCCGGCGTCTATACCCAAAGGCTGATAGAGCATTGTTCTCTATATGGTCATTCTACAACAGTGGTCGGATTTTATCAAGGGGTTTTGGCACATCTGTGCAAAAACTGGCGGGACGCATGAAATTGCGGCTATAAATTTGTGAAAATAGACTGCAATAATTTAGGCTTTTGGCTGTTTAACCCTGTACTCCGGCGCGGTAGAGGTAGGGGTCGCTCTTGAAGCTGTCAAAGTTGTACAGCACAAGGATCTGGTCGTAGCCGTTATCGGCGATCAGCTTGTCCAAGCCGTAGTTGTAGTTGCGGAAGTCCACCACGTCAATGTCGGCGTAGTTGGCGGTCAGGTAGGGCACAAAGCAGTTGGCGTAGCTGTCCTTGATGACAAGGATGCGCCCGCTGCCGTTGCCCTGCACCCGGCTTAAACCGTTGTTGCCGTGCAGGAACATGGCGTATTTATCATAAACGGAGAGCTTCTCTGTGTCGTACAGGCCGGTGGTCTGCCCCTCGGTGGGCTGGCCTGCCGCCGTCACGTTCCATACCGTCAGGGTGTTGGCAAGGTCGTAGTAGGTGATCACGTCCGGCACGGCGTTCCATGTGCGCGCCTTGGCGTAGTGGGTGCCGTAAAAGCCGTCGGCAGTCAGCGCAGTGTGGGCGGCGGTATCAAAGGGGGTAAGGCCAAGGGTCTGGCACAGCTGGCTGTAAGCGTAGTAGGCGCCAAGGCTCGTCCAGTGGTGGTCGGTGCGGTAATAAATATACTCGCTCTTGTGGGCGGTAAGGGTCTGGCGCACGTCCACAAAGCTGCCGCCGGCCGCCTGCACCGCAGCGGAAAGCTGGTCAAGGTAGCCGTCCTCGTCCAGCAGGGGGGCGTTTGCGGGCACGTTTTCTTTATAGATATCGCTGGCGGCGGGTGCCAGCAGCACATTCACCTTGCCCGGGTAGCGCTGGCACAGGCTGGTGAGCGCTGCGGTGTTTTTGGGCAGGGTGCGCTCCTCGCTGGAAAGCAGCCCGTAGGTGCGGGGGAACATCATGTGCTCCTTGCCCAGCAGGATGCCGCCGTTCTGCTGCTTTTGCAGCAGGGTGGTCTCCACCACGCTCTGCAGGCTGATCCACTGGTCGCGCCCCGCCACCTGATCCTTGACGTATTTGGTGTAGGCGGTAAAGTAGCTGTTCAGCCCCTTGGCGGTGAACTGGGTCAGCGCCGGGCGCTGGCTCAGGGTGGTGTTCTCCAGCTCGCTGTAACTGCGATCCGGGGTGACCATATCCAGCGCGAACAGCCCGATGAAAAACAGGCTGAACACCACCAGCACCGGGTAGTGCAAAAGGGAGGAGGTCTTTTTCTCGTGTTTGGACATCTTCCCGCCTCCTTAAAAGTTAAAATACAGGAACGGGCTGTTGGTGCTGCCCACCACATAGGCGGTGGAGACCACCAGCAGCGTCAGGATGGCGGCGCAGCGGGTGACCACGTTCTTGCGCAGCACATCCCACAGCTTTTCGATCAGCGGGGTGCAGCACACCACGCTTACCGCCAGCAGCACGCCGTAATTCCGCAGGAAATACAGCGGCGATACCCCGCCGGAGGGGATAAAGAGCTTCTGGAACAGCAGCCCGAAGGACACGCCGGTGTCGTTGCCCACGAACATTGCCCAGCCTACCACCACAAGGAACAGGGTGTAGAAATGCGGCCACACCTTACCCTTTTTCAGGTAGGGCAGCAAGAACAGCTTTTCAGCCGCCAGCAGCACAAAGTAGTAAAGACCCCAGCAGATAAAGTTCCAGTTCGCGCCGTGCCAGATGCCGGTGAGCAGCTCCACGATGAACAGGTTCAAAATCTGCCGCTTAAGCCCCTTGCGGTTGCCGCCCAGCGGGATATACACATACTCCCGGAACCAGCCGGACAGGGTCATGTGCCAGCGCCGCCAGAACTCGGTGATGGAAGCGGAGATATAGGGGTAGTTGAAGTTTGCAGGGAAGTCGAAGCCCAGCATCTTGCCCATGCCGATGCCCATGAGGGAGTAGCCGGAGAAATCGAAGTACAGCTGCAAACTGTATGCGATGATGCCCAGCCACACCAGCGGGGTGGAAGCGTTTGCCAGACCCACAAAGGTGGTGGAGGGGCTGTCGGCTACCCCGATAATGTCTGTCCACAATGCGCCCACAGCGTCCGCCAGCAGCACCTTTTTGGCAAGACCGAAGGTGAACAGGGTCATGCCCTCTTCAATCTGCTTGAGGTTATAGCGGTGCTTGTAGACGTGCAGCTGGTCGGAGACGTCCCGGTACTTGACGATAGGCCCCGCGATGAGCTGCGGGAACATGACCACATAAGCGCCGAAGTCGATGATATTGCGCTCGGCTTTTACATCCCGGCGGTAGACGTCGATGGAGTAGGAAAGGGTCTGGAAGGTGTAGAAGCTGATGCCCAGCGGCAGGGTGCCGATGCCCTGAATTTCGGCAAAGGCGGTGCCCAGCAGGGCATTCACGCTGCGCAGCACAAAGTTTGCGTACTTGAAGTAGAACAGCATCCCTAAGCTGCCAATGAGCGCTACCAGCAGAAAAAAGCGGCGCAGCGCGGGCTTTGCATCAAAGTGCTCGATGGCAAGGCCGCTGAGATAGTTGATGAGGATAAGCGCCACCATGACCGGGAAAAAGCGCACCTCGCCCCAGCAGTAGAACACCAGACTGCACAAAAACAGCACGGTGTTTTTCAGTTTTGCGGGGGCAAGATAGTACAGCGCCAGCGTGATGGGCAAAAAGCGGAACAGGAAGATGATGGTGCTGAAAACCAAGGGGTCAGCCTCCTTTTTTACACGGAATTACAGACTCAGCCTTCCCCCGGCCGGGGGAAGGCGGCATGACGGATGCGGGCGCAGCTTCAGCAGAAATCCCCCTCATCAGGGGCTTTCTACTGAAAAAAGCCGATGCCGCAGATGGCACCGGCTCAGAAGGTCAGATTCAGCTGTTCAGGGCGCTGTCCACAGCACTGTTCAGGTCTGCGGAGCACGCGTTAGAGGCGATCACCATGACCACTCGGTCGCCCTTGGAGGAGATGATGGCGTTTTCCACATTGCTCTGTGCCTGTGCAAACTCGGCGTAGTTGCCGTAGAAAGCCACCTGATCCTGCTTGTAGCTTTCCAGCGCGGTCACCACGTCCTGTGCCTTGCCGGAAGCGGCTTCCACCACCAGCACAAGGCCGGCGTCGCCGTTGTCATTGCTCTTCACACCCTTGTAGGCGGCTACGTCCTCCGCCTTCAGGCCGAAGTCGTACTCGATGTTCATGGCGGCGATCTCGAACTGGTTGGAGATGGGGTCCGCAGCCAGCAGGGTCTCCACAGCGCTGTCCAGATCGGCGGTGCCGTTTTCAGCGGTATCCGCCGCCGGAGAAGCTGCATCGGAGACCGGTGCAGAGGCGGAGGCGCTGGACACGGAGGACGGCGCGGAGGAAGCGCTGCCGCCGCAGCCGGTCAGGGCAACAGCCAGCACGGCGCTGACGGCGATCACAGAAAGTTTTGTGCGGTTTATCATAAAATATTCCTTCTTTTGTTGAATTCGTTTGTCGGGGTGCGGGGCTGCGCCGCGCACACGGGCAGACTGTATTTATCTTACCATAACAGCAGGTAAATTGCAACGTACCCCACAGGGTTTTCCGGTAGTTTTCATCGGATTTTAACCGGTCACGGTCTCCCCGGCGGCAATGCGCTGCAAAACGGCTACCGCGTCCTCCAGACACAGGCCGCTCTGGTTGAGCAGGGCGGCGTTTTCCGGGCCCACATAGCGCCAGTGCCACGGCTCGTAGGTGATGCCGGTCACGCTTTCGGCCTCCTTGGGGTAGCGCAGGATAAAGCCGTACTGCTCTGCGTTCTCGCACAGCCAGCGGAAGGCGGCGGTGTCGGCAAAGCCGGTGTCAAGGGTGGTGTGCTCCGGGCTGTTCAGGTCGGCGGCAAGGCCGCAGTTGTGCTCGGAGCAGCCCGGCGGGTTGACGATGGCAGCCGCCTTTTCCCGGGCGGCGGCTTCGCTCAGACCCTTGTTGCGGTAGTACTGGGTCTTGTTGTCGTACAGCTTTTTCTGGTAGCTGACGCTGCGGTAGCCGCTCTGCATCCGCACGTCCACGCCGTCCCTGGCGGCAGCGGCCTGCATGGAGAGAAAGGCCTCGGCGGCTTCGGTCTGCAAAGTCTTGTTGATGGCGGTAGCCGAGCCGCACTCCTTGGTCTCGACAGGGTAGTCCTCCGTTATCGGGTGGGTGCGGCTCACAAGGATCATGCGGGGGTCATCCAGGATGGCCTGTGCCTGTGCGGCGGTAAGGGTGCTCTGCTGCGTGCCGTTCTCGGCGGGCTGCGCAAGGCTCTCGGCAGGCAGCTCCGGCAGCTGCGGCACCGCAGCCTTGCGGGTGCAGGCGTAGGCGGTGCCGCCCGCCACAAAGCAGGCCAGCGCCGTCAGGCAGAGCAGACGGCGGGCGTGATGGTTATGGTGATGGGAAGAACGCATAGAATCTACCTTCTTTCACAAAAAAAGGATAAGCACCCGCCGCCCCGGGCAGACTATCCGCAAAAGGGGGCGCGGGAAGATGAAGATGACAGCGCAGGAATACGCACGCCGGGTGCAGAAGGCGGGGCCGCATTCGCCGCTTCTGGCAGACTGCCTGTGGGCGTTCTGTGTAGGCGGCGGCATTTGCCTGCTGGGCGAAGGGCTGCGGCAGCTGTTTTTGCGGCAGGGCGCGGACGCCGAAGCGGCGGGAACCCTGACCAGCTGCACCTTGATTTTGCTCTCGGCGGTGCTGACCACGCTGGGCTGGTACCAGAAGCTGGCGGCAAAGGCCGGGGCGGGGTCGCTGGTGCCCATCACCGGCTTTGCCAACGCGGTGGTCAGTGCAGCCATCGAGTTCAAGGCCGAGGGACGGGTGACGGGCACGGGCGCCAAGATGTTCCTCATCGCCGGGCCGGTCATCGTGTACGGCACGCTGGCGGCGGTGGTGTACGGCGCGGTGCTCTGGCTGCTGGGGGCCTCTGCTTTATAATACGGAACAGCTCCGCCGGATATTGCAGCGCCGCAGCACCAGTATAGCACGTGCCGGGGCATTTTTTGTAGAAAAAAGGAGAAAATTTTATGACAGAGCGCCGGGGCGATACCCTGTTGTTCCATACCCCGCCGGTCATCGCCGCACAGGCGGCGGTTGGCGGCAAAAAAGAGAGCGATGGTCCGCTGGCGGCGGGCTTTGACGAACTGACCACCGACAACCGGCTGGGACAGTGCAGCTGGGAGGCCGCCGAAAAGCAGCTGCAGCTGCGGGCGGCACGGCTCTGCCTGCAAAAGGCGGCTCTGCCCGCCGAGCGGGTAGACCTTGCGCTGGCGGGGGACTTGCAGGCGCAGTGCACCGCCTCCGGCTACGCGCTGCGGGAGCTGGGCGTGCCCTTTGCGGGGCTGTTCGGGGCGTGCAGCACCATGGCCGAGGCGCTGGCGCTGGGCGCGGCGCTGTGCAGCAGCGGGGCGGTGCAGAATCTGCTGGCCATGACCTCCAGCCATTTCTGCGCGGCAGAGCGTCAGTTCCGCACCCCGCTGAGTTACGGCGCGGTGCGCACTCCTACCGCGCAGTGGACGGCCACCGCCGCCGGGTGCTGCCTGCTGCGTCCGGCAGGGCAGGGGGTGGGCATTGCCGCCGCAACCCTTGGCCGGGTGCAGGATTATAACATCAAGGATATCAACAACATGGGCGCAGCCATGGCACCGGCAGCAGCTGCCACCCTGCTGCACTATCTTGCCGATACCCATGCAGAACTGCGGGATTTTGACTGCATCTACACCGGCGACCTTGGGCTGGTGGGCAGTCAGATGCTGCGGGAGCTGTTGGCAGCAGAGGGTCTGCTGCTGAAAAACCACGCGGACTGCGGCTGCCTGCTTTACGATGCCGAGGAGCAGCGGGTAAAGAGCGGTGGTTCGGGCGCGGGCTGCTGCGCCGCCGTGCTCTGTGGGCATATCCTGCCAAAACTGCTGCGCCGCGGCAGCCGCCGGGTGCTGTTCATCGCCACCGGGGCACTGATGAGCCAGACCACCTTTTTGCAGAAGGAGAGCATCCCGGCGGTGGCGCACTTGGTAGAGCTGACCGCGCCGGAAAAGGAGAGCTGAAATGAACTATCTGTGGGCATTTTTAATAGGCGGTGTCCTCTGCGCGGTGGGGCAGCTGTTCATCGACCTGACAAAGCTGACCCCGGCACGCATCCTCACCGGCTATGTGGTGGCGGGAGTGGTACTCTCGGCGGTGGGGCTGTATGCGCCGCTGGCAGAGTTTGCCGGTGCGGGGGCGAGCGTGCCCCTGCTGGGCTTCGGGCATCTGCTGGCAAAGGGGGTGCGCACCGCCGTGGCGGAAAAGGGTGCCATCGGCATCCTGACCGGCGGGCTGACCGCTGCTTCTGCGGGCATCACCGCAAGCCTTGTCTGCGGCGTGGTATGCAGTCTTGTGGGCAAAAGCCACGACCAGAACTGATGTTTTGCCCGCGCTGTTTCGCCACATTTTGCGCCCGGCGGCTGGTAAACTGGGGGCAAAACGGAGGTGAGGCGCATGAAACACAGCGGACAGACCGTATTGTGGGAGCTGTGGGCAGCGCTGTGCCTGTGCACGGCGCTGGTGCTGCCGCCCGGCAGCCCGTGGCTGCACGAGCCGGCACTTTTGTACCCGGGGCTTATGCTGGCGGCAGTCGTGCCCGCCGCGTGGGCGGTGTGGTGGGTGGTGGAGCCGCCGCAGCCGTTGCCGCCGGAGCAGCTGCTGGAACCGGTGCAGCGGCAAAGCCTTGCCGTACTGTGCGGGACATAACAGCGGAAAAAACAAAAACCCCTGTGCCGGTTACCCGGTACAGAGGTTTTGTTCGTCAATCAAACTGCGCGATCAAGCGTTCTTGTTAGCACGCTTTGCCATACGGCTGATCTTGCGGCTGGCGGTGTTCTTCTTGATGACACCCTTAGCGCGAGCCTTGTCGATCGCGGAAACAGCAGCCAGGACGGTTGCGTCCTTGTCAGCGGCATTCGCATCGATGGCAGCGTCTGCCTTCTTGACGACTGTTTTCAGGTTGGTCTTAATGGCCTTGTTGTGAGCCTGCTCTGCAGCAGCCTGCACGACGCGGTCCTTCTGAGATTTGATGTTAGGCATTCGTTCCACCTCCTTGGCTACCTATAACAGCGCACCTTATGATACCATATTTGCCGCTCCAGCGCAAGCATTTTTTCGATTTTTGTTTCAAAAAGTTTTGATTTTCCCATACTTTTTGTGCCGCGAGGCCCCAAAACCGGCTTTTTGGCGGCAAACAGAGCAGAAAAGAGGGAAAATCATGCGCTTGACAGATATGGCGGACGAGCTTTACACGGCCACGACTGACCTGCCCGGCGGAGTCCGCGCAGCCACGGCAAAACGGGGCGGCGTGACGGTGACGCGGGTGGAGATCGCCCGGGAGGGCCTCGAGAAGCCCCGGGGGCGGTACGTCACGCTGGAAGTCCCCAGCGTCAGTGTGCTGGACGAGCGGGACGCCGAGGTCATCGAGCAGGCAGCGGACGAGCTGCGGGCGCTTCTGCCGCCGGAGGGACCGGTGCTGGTGCTGGGCGTGGGCAACCGCCGGGTCACCGCCGACGCCCTCGGCCCCCGCACCGTTCAGAAAATTTTTGTAACGATG
>ERZ1027065.900-NODE-900-length-11247-cov-3.933703_pt1 | contig 11247 bp, 10 predicted proteins | sample MGYA00519421_ERZ1027065 | MGnify/ENA primary metagenome ERZ1027065 (study PRJEB26926, sample SAMN06164495) | human gut metagenome | biome: ENVO:00009003; feature: ENVO:2100002; material: ENVO:00002003 | host: Homo sapiens | place: USA | collected 2012 ... | reverse complement strand
TCTACACTCGACTAGTCGTCGGCAGCGTCAGATGTGTATAAGAGACAGCTCTTTCATTTTAACTCGAGACAAAGCGTCTATTGACTTTAGTAGAAGTTCAATATACTTTACTGAATTTGTACCTGTAGAATAATAATCTAAATGCCGTCCGCGTTGACGAATACTGTCTCCTCCAAAAAACACCTTGGTCAAGTTTGTAGCAAACTCTTTTGCCATGCCCGGTTTTACACTTACATTCGCAGCTTCAAAAATATCCGTTATAACCTTGAGCTTTTGGGCTGTTTCATGAGCAGGATCGAGCAGCGCCTCTTGAATGTTGGTAGTAATGTTTTTTCTTTCAGAATTGGATACCTTTGCCAATTCGCCCAAGATATCCCAAATATACCCCCACTGTGTTACATCCAAATTCCTTGTATCAATATAGAAAATAGGGAAAAGACTCTTAAAGATTAGCCGCTCTTCATATGTATAATTCCAACGTACTGGGCACCCTTTAATTTGAGACAATTCAACGCGAAGCTTTCCGTTTGACGCCTTAGAAGCCATGGATATTATCGTTTTGTAATACCCACTATACCTCCCCTTTTCTTTTGCTTCTTCCTTTTCAAAATCCGGCACCGTATCTGCATTCGACTTTGAAATTTTTACAAATTCAGAAAGATCATACGTAAGGGAAATACGAACCTCATTACTATAATGATTATTTTCATCGAAAATATCTGTACTAATATTTGAATCAGTAAGATTGCGATAAAAATAATTTACCGCATCAAGAATGTTTGTTTTTCCTGTACCATTTTCTCCAATTAGTACATTTAATCCGGAAAATGTAATATCACATTCTTTAATTGATTTGAAATTTTTTATTGTCAATCTTGTAAGAGGCATATTTTCCCTCCTCTTATTTCACAACAGAACCTATACTGGGACGGCCGTTGTCCTTGCAATACAGATCCCTTACAAATTCATATATCTTGTTGAAGTCGATTGCTACATCAATCTGACGCAGCAGATGGTCTGCAGGAACCATCTGTTCCAAACTTACAAATTCGACTTGGTTTCTATTTTCTATATTTTTCGTAAGCACGTTCATCGCCCGTACTTATTATACCATATTTCTCTTTGTTTTACGAGAAAAATGCCACCTTTTGGTGACCTTTTTCGACAGGCTGAGACTGCAACGATTGTTGCAGTCTTTTTTGGTACACCATCGGGGACTCGAACCCAGGACACACCGATTAAGAGTCAGTTGCTCAGGTAGCAAGTTCTCATGGTGTAGAAGATTCTATTACTCCAACCGATTCTGGTTTTTATACGGTTTCAAGCTATGCTGCTTTTACAAAAAAAGACCGCATCCTTAATGATATTCTCATCAAGGATGCGGTCTTTGTAATATCAGCTTCTTAGTTGCTCCTTGTATTTAGCGCGGTCCGCTTCCGGCACTTTGAGCGCATCCATCGCTTTGTCGGAGGTCACGCCCAGTGTTTCCATAAGATTTCGAATTGCCGTAAGCATCGCCCGGTTTTCACCCTGAGCCACACCTTTTTCCATTGCCCTTTCAGCAACGCCCTGACTTAAATTGCACATATACCGCACCTCACTTTCCAGTGTTTGTGTCATCGGAACTTCAAATTCCGTTTCCAAGATTTCTTTCTTCGTTTCCGGACTCTTTTCTTCGGAAAGAAGCACCTCCAAGAACTTCAGCAGTCCGCCGTAATTCTTGTCGTCCTCATCGCCCAAACAAATCATTACGGCGCTCATCAGGTCGTAGTTCCGTACCTGCTCAACCGCCTCACCAATGATATGTTTCTCCTGAATCGAATACTGCGTAACCGTGTTGCGCCGTTCTTTCGGCGGATTCATGCACACCCAGATAGAGTACACTTTCTTGATTTTTCCGTACTCACCCCTGGTAAATTCTGTGCCGTACTGCGCCGAAATCATTCTGCTGCAATAATAAATCGCACGCTTCAGCAGTGGGTACCCTGCATTGTAGCGGTTCTGCGCCTCCACATTCAGAATCAGGCCAATCAAGCCGTCCTCGCTTGGCGCCGTGGCGTAAAAGCGGACATCGTAGCGGATTGTCCCCTCGCTCAAAGTTGCATCTTCGGTGTTGATCCCGTGGATTGCGGGCGTTGCTCGGTTGGTTTCGTCAATATTGACGCCCACCGCGCCAATCTGCGGTTCACCTTCGATGTACTTCTCGGCAATGTCCTTGGTGGTACAATCGCGGTATTCCGGGACACATTCTTTCATGATGACGGCCAGAATACTCTTGTTAGCAAGCAGGCGCTTGACCCCCTCATCGTAGCGGGCATCAATATCCGCTTGAGAGATGGTCTGCGCCAGATAATTTTCTTCCTGCTGCATTGGGTAAGCGCCTCCTTTCCTTGTCTTTATTATACGCTGTTTCTTTACTTTTTGCAATAGTAACGCTCCTTACACAATGGCAGCAGCCCACTTGCACCGCAAGCGGGCTGTATTGGGTCAGGCACCGATTTCTTCGTTCTGTTCTATGGTTTTATCACATTCCAGAAACTGCTGATAACTCATATTAAACTTTATGGTAACGGCATATTTTCTGCCCACTTCTACCCTGTCAATCAACTGGCTCAGAATTGTCCGCTTGATTTCAAGCGGTGCAGAGTCAAACTCATCTGCCCAGCCGCGGAAGTCATCGTAGTAACTGCGCAGCTTGCGGATTTCTGCCGTTTCGTTTATGCGTTCCTTTTGCAGTTCTGCAAATTCGGCTTTTGCGTCATCCAAATCCTTTTGCGACTTGCGGATTTGCTTGGCAATCATATCCTCGGTAAAGCAGCTTGTCCCATCAAGACATTTCAGAATCTCACTCTCAAACCGTTCCAGCGCGTGCTGGGCCGAGCGCATTTTCTTTTCTATGGCTACCCGCTTGACCTTTTGCAGATTTGATTCCTGTCGGATACGCTGCTCGGCTACTCTGGAGTATGGCGTATCTTTGATTTGCGCAAAGACCTTTCTCACCACTTCCAGCACAATGGCATCCACCGTTTCTGCCAGATACAGCGATTGTCCATCGCAGTCCCTGCCACCTTTATTCTTTTGAGCCCGTTGGAAGCAGTTGTACTTCGGCTGTACTTTTTCGCGGATAGTTCCGTCCGCCAGTTTGTATCGGTCTTTGTGCATAAAGCCCGACATTTTGGCTCCGCAGTGGGCACAGTAGACAATACCGGCCAGCAGGGTTGGATTCTGGCAGGTATGCGAGATTTGTTTTTCCTGCTTTATCTTTGTACTGCGGCGGCTGATACTATCATTTGCCCGGTCAAAGGTATCCTTATCTATGATTTGCAGTTCCGGGATATATTCCGACCGCGCATTTTTCGTGATGATGTATCCGGTATAACCTTCGTGGCGGATAATCCGCAGTACATTGCTGGCTTGGAATTTAGCCCCTGCACGGGTACGCAGACCACGATTGTTCAGCATTTCGGCCAGCGCGTAACCGCTGGCACCCTCGTTGACTACCTTATAAAACAGTTCGCGCACCCATGCTGCTTCTTCCTCATTGACGACCAAATCCATGACCGGCTTATCTCGCTTGTTCCGTCTGCCTTGATCCACCAGTTGGTAGCCATAGCATACAAAACCACCTGTATAGTGGCCGCTGGACACGATTTGTCGGATTCTATCGCGGGTTCGGATGGATGTTTTCTCCGACTCCCCTGCCGCCTGCCAAAAGCGGATGTAGTTCATCAACTTATCGCCGTGTGTCTCGATTTTCTGCTGGCCCTCATGGGTACTCCACATTTGAATTCCATGCTGGACGAACCATTCCAGCACAAAGGGAGTTTCGCTTTCGATTCGTCCAAGACGGTCAAACATATAGACCAGCAGAATGTCAAATTCACCGTTGGCGGCTTCTTCTTTCAGTTGCTGGATGGCATCGCGTTTTGAAGCCGACACCTTAGAACCTGAGACGCCTTTTTCGGCCACCTCTTTTACTACTCGCCATCCTTGTTTCTGCGCAAACTTGCGGCAGTCAATTTTCTGCATCGGGATGTCGTCATGGTCTACCTGTCCTTTTGTGGATACTCGGTAGGCCAGTGCAGCGCGCGGGGCATCCGCTTCAAGATGCATCTGCTTTCCCTTAAAATAGGCATCATCCAGCCACATCTGGTCTGCTACCGAAATTTCAATAGCTTGGCCATTCGAATCTACGCAAATCATTCTGTTCACCTCGCTGTTCATCTTGCGAAATGGTTGGTGCATTTTCGCAAGACAAACGATACTCTATTATAATAAGGAAAGCTATTCACCAAAACGGAGAAGAACCGCTGCCAAAGTGGAGCGCAATTCTACCTATTATCCTGTTCTTCCCGCTGCTTGCGCAAATCGTATGCGGACATGATCAGTTCTTTAATCGGAATCATCACATCTGTATCGCACTTTTCCCGGAAAGCAAGATTCGCGGTATATTCCCCGCAGCGGACGACGATACTCTGCACGCCGTTTTTTCCTCTTTTTGTTTCAGCATTCTCCATCCTTACAGTCCTCACATATCCATACAGGTTTTCTCTGTCTCGTTCGATTCAGCAGTCTGTTTTCCAGTCCGGTCAGATACAATTCATATTGTAGATTGGTCTTGGTAGTAATCAGTATCGCGCCGTGGTTCTGCAAAAAGCGCAGGATGCGGTACAAGGTTGTAATGTCGTGACTCAGCCTGTCAAGGCTCTGCACCATGACGGCGTTGACACGGCCTTGCTGCACGGCGGTGAGCATGGCAAACAGGGCGGGCCGCCAAAATTCGGTGCCGTACTTTTGCTCCATGCAAGAATTTACGATGATGTAGCCACGCCTATCGGCTTCGCGCATGACATCGGCCAGCTGATCCTCCAGCGCGGGCAGGTTTGGTGCGGCGCTGCGGGCGAACGCCCATACTTTATATTCTGTCATGGCCGCACCTCAAAACTGATCCATAAGCGGGAGACGAACATCAAAGCGAGGCTTGCCAAAGGATGCCCGCGTGAAGCGGTCACCGACAAAGCGTTCAAGACCACTGTTGATGAGCTCGGCGTTCAGGTCACATTCAGTGGTAATAAGGTAGACATCATTCTGACGCAGAATTTCAATAACTCCTACCAGTATGTAGCTGTTGCGGCTGATTTGCTCCAAATCGCGCACCATCACGGCTTCAATCCGACCGTTCTCTACTGCGTCCAACATAGAGCGCAGACCAATGCGGTCTTTCAAGGTGTTTCCGCTGCAATGGTCAAAAGATGTGCCGCGCACAAGAAAACCGTGTCCGGCGGCTTCGTCGATAAGGTCATACAGCCGGTCAAAGGCAATGCGCGGATCGCTGTTGGCGCAGCGCACATAAATCCAGACATCGTGGTTTCGCATAAGGTACATCTCGGGACCCTCTTTCACAAAAAGTAATCCGGGCGCTTCTGCTCCCGGATGAATTGCTGCACATCTTCAATTTTCTCGGTGTTCGGACAGGTCGGCAGCGCTGCCAGCGCGGCGTCATGGTACTTGCCGCCGATGCCCGCACGTTCGTCCAGAATCGCCACCACGCAGGAGTCCTGCTCGGTGCGGATGGCACGACCAAAGCCCTGACGTAGCTTCTTCTGCATTTCGGGGATGATTTCGGCGGTTATGTAGTCGCGCAGATTCGGGTACTGCCGGCGTTCGTAATTACTGACCGGGTCGGGAATCGGGAACGGCAGCTTTGCGATAATCAGCAGTGACACCATATTGCCGGGAAAGTCGATACCCTCCCAGCAGGAACCAGCCGCGAACAGAATGCCGTTTCCGGATTCTTTGAACTGCTGGATAATTTTGCCGCCGTTGCGCCACGCCTGATAGGTCGGGTACGACCACTGGCCGTCCGTCAGTGCGCGGACTTCCGCCATCTGGCGGTACGCTGTGAACAGCACCAGCGCATGACCATGGCAAGCATCCACCAATCGGACGATTTCCTCTGCCATTCGGCGGTTGTCCATTCGCATTTTTCCGCGCAGCGGAAAGTATAACAGACATTTTCTCTTGTAGTTAAACGGAGAATCTGCTCGGAAATGACGCAGAGGTCGGTAAGCCGCCAGCCCCAAAAGCTGTTCGGTGTGGCTGAAATCTCCGGCTGCAGCCAGCGTGCCGGAGGTCAGAATCGCGGGTTCGCGGGTGTTCCACAGCGCACTGCGAAGCAGCTGCGGTACGCGGCTGCTGGCTGCGCAGAATGTGGGCTGGCCATCGGCATCGTAGTCGATGTATAAGATGCGCGTCGGCACCTCCAAAAGAAAAAGGCGCAGGAGGCTTTCTGCTTCTCCCAGCCTGTTCAGCAGGTATCGCGGCACATCCAGCAATCCGCCAGCATTTTGCAACAGTGCTATACAGTCGATGAGCGCAGCGCGGCGGAACGGCGTAAGCACGAACGGTTCACCCGCTTTTCTTCGCAGCTTGGAAAGCCCCTGCGTGCAGGAGAACGACAGCGTAAGGAACGCCGTCCGCAGATGTCTGGTAAAATCCTTGTAGTGCGCCTGTTGTAATAAAAGGCACAATTCATCCATGTTGTGCGGGGATAATGTTTCTGTGTACATCTGGCGGGCGGCATCGGGTAATTTGTGCGCCTCGTCCACTACCAGTGCCTGATAGCTGCGCAGGAGCAGCGGTCTATCTTCAAGTCGGTGCGATGCGTCTGCCAGCAAATAATTGTGATTGCAAATTTGGATGTCGGGTTTCATGGAATCCCGCAGATACTGCTGGTAGCGGCAATCCAAGCGCATAAAGCAATCGCGCGGGCAGGACTGCGGCACACAGATCCGGCAACGGTCATACCGGGAAAGCTCCGGGATATGATCCATGTCCAGAATATTTTCCGCAATGTACAGGCTGTTCTTCTGCCGTTTTCTGCTTGGCTGCACCAGCGATGCTCTTTCGGCAAGGCGGGCATCGCAGACAAAACGCTCTTTGCCCTTGCGGACAACGGCTGTGATGGGTGCGGTGATGATGCCCTCGTCCAGCAAAATAGCGGACAGGTCGGGCAGATACTCTGTAAGGATAGCGTCCTGCAAGGCAACGCTGGAAGTGGAAATAACGATGGGCAGTTTCATTTGTTCTGGACGATTCATCTGCCAAAGAATACAAGCCACGAGATAGGCCAGCGTTTTGCCGGTTCCTACACCTGCTTCGCACAGGGAAATTTCCTTATTATACAAGGTATCTAAAACTTCATGGCAAAGCGCGATTTGTTCCTCGCGCACCGCCATACCGCGCCGGGGCAGAATGTCCCGGAAAATCTGTTCGGCTATGTGGTGGGATTCCGCATAGCCCGTTGGATAGGTTTGCATTTTACACCCCTGTTTTCCATCCCGTTTAAAGCAAAATGATGGGCAGCAGGCGCTTGGGGTCCTGCTGCCCACGATTTGCCCTAAACGGCAAAAGTAGATAGTTAAGAAACTGTGCCACATTTGCCGCCCGCACCCCTGACACCGGGAACACAACAGGCAGGGTGTTGGCACATCCGTTCACTGACTCTGCCGGAGTCTTACTGCTTACAACTCCGGCTCGGTCACCCCCTCTGACGCGGGAGGCTGCTGGCGTATCATTATAGCCTTTTCCTTGGCAGCTTATTGTTTTGCCAAACTCGCCCGCCGGGTCTGCCGGAAAAGGAACGTACCTGTTATGCTGGGTATTCGGTTGTCAAGGTGCAGAGAACGGACTATATCCGTCAAAGAGAAAAACGTCGGAGAATGGAGTGTGCCGCCATACGATCTTCTTCTGTTTCTGCCTCATTGTACTTCCTGCGAAGCCACTCAATTTCTATCGGTTTTAAGTATGCTGTATGAGAATTGGGTCTGCGGTCTATAAGAGAAATTCCTCCATGCGGACCGGGCTTCGTGTCAATTTCGTAAAAGTCCATAAGGTAAACAATATCATAATTGATTGTGCGGCGAGAAACGCCGAACCGTTTCGCAAAATCATCGATGCTATATTTTTTATATGTATATAAAAGCTCAATAATTTCATTGCGGCGTATTTCGACGTCAGACACTCCATCACCTCCTCTCATTTCTCTAAACCCCATCTTAAATGTAATTAGTGCAAAAACCTTGCGCTAATTATTTGAACTTTTTGTGAATTTTTGAAGTTAAAAAAACACCGCCGATTTCAGTAAAGGAATCAGCGGTGTTTTGCATTAGAAGTTTTTTATTCCGACTATATGCCAATAGCGGAAAAGTTCCTGTCTCATACAGAAAGATTCAGTGTAAGTTCTTCAATGAAATATCTCTGTACTAGTTTTTCTGCTGTTTGCAATGTATCAGGTACAGCATAAAATTTATAGCAATACCGCACAATTCCCGCCTGACGGCTTAAGCACCGTTCCGGCGGCTGCCGCACCTTGCTCGCCGTATCGGTACTTAGAATTATGCGGTATTGCCTTATATTACTTCACCTATTATTATGTGTATCCTTACCATCTTGCTTTTATAAACTTTTTTCATCTGTTTTGCTTGCGTATCCAGCACAGATTGATTTCTAAGTTGCGGTGTTTTTCTATCCCGATGTTCGCTGCCAAGCGAATAGTCTTACTTCACACCCTTGTCACCAAGGTCTGACAGGTACCGCGCACGGCATAGCTGCCGCTGCCTGCGGGCAGGAAGAAGCTGTCGCCTTTCTTGACGACCACGGTCTCACCACCGCAGGTCAGCTCACCCTCGCCGTCTGTGACGAGCAGCGAAACAAAGCTCTTCTCGTCCGCTGTGTCCTCAAACGCGCCGTTCTTGGCATCCACGGTGAAATATTCACCCTGCGCCAGATGGTTGCCGAAGTCATGCTTGACAGGCGGGGTGCGCAGGGTCACGTCCAACGCCTTCTCCACGTGCAGGGCGCGTGGCTTGCCGTCCGCCCCCACACGGCCGTAATCGTACACACGGTAGGTCACGTTGGAGTTCTGCTGTACCTCGGCAATGACAATGCCCTTGCAAATGGCGTGCAGCGTGCCGGCCGGAATAAAGAAGCAGTCACCCTTGTGCACCGGCACGGCGTTCAACACCTCGGTCAGGGTGTTATTCTTGATGCGCTCCTCAAACTCCGCCTTGGAGATTTCATGGTCAAAGCCATAGTACAGGAAGGCACCCGGCTCACAGTCCAGCACATACCACATTTCGGTCTTGCCGTACTGATGCTCGTTTTTCAGCGCGTACTCGTTGGAGGGGTGTACCTGAATGGACAGATTGTTCTTTGCGTCAATGAACTTTGTCAGGATTGGGAACTGTTCAAACTTCTCGCAGTCGGTGCCAAGGCAGCCCGGGTGGGCGGTCACATAGTCCGCCAGCGTTGTGCCGTCCGCCAGATAGCTGGGACCGTCCGGGTGGCAGGAAAGCACCCACGCCTCGGCCAGCGGGTTCAGATCGCTCTTGATGCCAAAGTCACTGCGCAGGCGGCTGCCGCCCCACAGATAATCCTTGCAGCTGGGAGTCAATTTCAGTATATTCATATGGATCTCCTTTACCTCAAAATCTCATTTTTTACTCAGGCATCTTCTGTTTCCTGTTCTCGCAAAAAATAGCACACAATAAACGCTGACTGTGTCATGCCCAGCCAGAGTAGAAACACCGCATTCCAGCCTCGGTTATGCCGCCGATGCCCCGTGCGGTCGCAGCCGCACCAAAATAGGTTATGGCGCTCAGCATAGGGCGCTAAAATTTCCACTTTAAGCAAACCAATTCTCGGCGTCTTTCACAATTTCACATTCGACCTTTTCAGCAGCTTCTCTGTTTTCGGCACAGACAGAAATGTAAATTTTCAGTTTCGGCTCCGTGCCGGAGGGACGCACGACAATGGAGCAGTTATCTTCCAGCAGGAACTTTAGCACATCGGACTTGGGCAGCCCGTCCAGACCATAAGCATAATCCAGCAGCTTTACAACCTTCTTACCGCCAAACGCTTTGATATTGCCGCGGAATGCCTGCATAATGCTCTGCATCTTGGCAAAACCGGCGCTGCCGTCGAACTCGTAGCTGTGCAGGGTGTTCAGGCAGTAGCCATAGGTCTTGTACAGCTCGTCCAGCTTATCCAGCAGGCTGATGCCCTTGGTGGCGTAGTAGCTGAACATCTCGCAGATCATATAGGCACCGTCCACACCGTCCTTATCGCGGACGTAGGAGCCGGTCAGGTAGCCGTAGCTCTCCTCAAAGCCGAACACATAGCTGTCGGCCCTGCCCTGCTTTTCCAGCTTGCCGATCTGCTCACCGATGAACTTGAAGCCGGTCAGCACATTAATGGTACGCAGTCCATAATGACTTGCAATCTGCTCGCCCATATCCATGGTGACAATGGTCTTGACCATGACGGGGTCTGCCGGCATCTTGCCGTGCTTGACACGCTGGCTGCAGATATAATCCAGCAGCATACCGGTCTGGTTGCCGGTCAACAGCTCGTACTCCCCTGCCTTGTTCTTGACGGCGATACCCACACGGTCACAGTCGGGGTCGGTCGCCAGCAGCAGGTCAGCGTTGCACTTCTTGGCATACTCCATGCCCAGCGCCATAGCCTCTTTGATCTCCGGATTGGGATACGGGCAGGTCGGGAAGTTGCCGTCCGGCTGTTCCTGCTCTTTGACCACCGTGATGTTGGTATAGCCCATCTCCTTCAGGGTGCGGGTCACGGGTTTCAGACCGGTACCGTTCAGCGGGCTGTAAACAATTGCCACGTCCTTATTGACCTTTTCACCAAACAGAACGGACTGATTCTTGACCTCATTCACAAATGCAGTATAGACATCATCCGGAATATACTGAACGCTTCCATTTGTGAGACCAGTTTCAAAATCACTGTGCTTTACATCGGCAAAAATATCCAGTTTTTCAATTTCAGCCAGAATTTCAGCAGCAGCTTCGGTCGTAATCTGGCAGCCATCTGCACCGTAAACCTTATAGCCATTGTATTTGCTCGGATTGTGGGAAGCGGTGATCATCACACCGGCTGAAGTGTGCAAATAGCGAGTTGCAAAGGAAACCGTTGGCACTGGCATCAGAACAGGCCAGATATTTACTTTGACGCCATTTGCCGCGAATACACCTGCGGCTACTTTTGCGAATACATCACTCTTGATGCGACTGTCATAGCCTATCGCCACAGAGGGTTCTGCAAAATTTTCCTTCAGATAATCAGCCAACCCTTGAGATGCCTTTGACACAGTGTAGATATTCATGCGGTTGGTACCCTGTCTCTTATACACATCTGACGCTGCCGACGACTAGTCGAGTGTAGATC